>Ga0272446_1001578_pt1 | contig 32813 bp, 33 predicted proteins | sample YNPCB0061_FD_194587 | JGI IMG/M metagenome (GOLD analysis project Ga0272446, IMG submission 194587) | Hot spring microbial mat communities from Yellowstone National Park, WY, United States - YNP-CB-006-1 | ecosystem: Environmental > Aquatic > Thermal springs > Hot (42-90C) > Sediment | place...
CCGAAGCGTGCCGCGTAGTCGGCGACACCGCCGGGGGCATTGAGGTCGATCGTCTCGAAGGGCCCCATGAAGGACCAGCGCAGGCCGAGCCCGTCGCGCACGCAGGCATCCACGTCCTCGACCGACATCACCCCGTCGCGCACGAGGCGGAAGGCCTCCGCCAGGAGCGCCGCCTGCAGGCGGTTGAGGACGAAGCCGCGCGTCTCCTTGAACGCCGTGACCGGCACCTGGCCCACCCGCTGCATCAGCGCCCGCGTGCGCGCCAGCATCCCCGCATCGGTCCAGGGCGCGCCCACCAGCTCGACCAGCGGCACGAGATAGGGCGGGTTCACGGGATGGGCGACGAGGCAGCGCCCGCGCCCGGGAAGATCCTCGGTGAAGGCGCTGGCCGGGATGCCGGAGGTCGAGGAGGCGAGCACCACCTCCGGCGCGCAGAGCGCATCGAGCCGGGCGAAGGTCTCGCGCTTCGCCTCGACGCGCTCCGGCCCGTTCTCCTGCACATGCTGCGCCCCCTCGAGGCACTCCTCGAGGGTCGGGGCGGGGGCGATGCGGGCGGCGACCGCGGCGGGCGGCTCGGCGATCAGCCCCGCGGCGTGGAGGTCGGCGAGCCGCGCCGCGATCACCTCCATCGCCCGTCCCGTCGCGCCCTCCGCCGGGTCCCAGATCCGCACCGGATGTCCGGCGCGGGCGAAGACCATCGCCCAGGCGCTGCCGATCAACCCGGCGCCGACGATCGCGATGCGTTCCATCCGTCCATCCCTCTCGCGGCCGCCGCCTTGATCGGCGAGGCCCGGGGCGCGATGTAAGAATGCGTGGCCGATCCCCGCAACGCACCGCCCCCGGCGCCGCCGCCCGGCGCCTCGCCGCTGCCCGCGCGCATCCTCGGCTTCCTGCTCCTTGGCGGGACGATGTGGCTCGCGGGGCTGCTCGCCCTCTGGCGGTCCGTGATGGCGGTGCTGCTTCCATGAACGCCTTCTGGCGCGGCTGGCTGCCGCCGCTGATGGCCCTGCCGCTGGTGCCGGCGACGGTGTTCAACCTCTTCGCCGGGCGGGAATGGGCGCTCTTCGGCTGCGTGCTCGGCATGGTGCTGCCGTTCGGCGCGGCGTGGCTGCTGCGGCGGGGCAGGGTGGGGGATGCGCGGCTCGCCGCTCTCGCCATGGGCGGGGCGGCCGGCGCCGCCGCCCTGCTCGGCGCGGATGCCGGGCCGGTCGCCGCCCTGCTGCTGGCCGGGGGCGCCTGGGGCGGCACGCGCCTGCTCTATGCCGGCATCGCCGAGCTCGCCCCCGCCGCCCCGCCGCCGCCCCCGCCGCGCGAGCCGCCTGCGCTGCAGGAGGCGCGGCGGCGGCTCGCCACCCTCTTGCAGCGGGCGCGGGGGGTGAACGCGCCGGGGCTCATCGCCGCCCTCTCCGCGGTCAGCGGCGTCCTCGACGATCTCGGCCGACGGCCAGAGCGCCTGCCCCGGGCGCGGGAGATGCTGGCCTTGCATCTCGATGGGCTCGAGCGCATCACGGCCCGGCTGGCCGCCGGGGCCGAGCCGCCCGCGGGCCTCCCCGCGCTGCTGCGCGACCTCGAGGCCGCCGCCCGCGACCTGCGGCTGCGCCTCAAGGAGGAGGAGAGCGCCGCGCTCGCCGTGCAGGTGAAGGTCATCGGCGAGCGGCTGCGCCGGGAGGGCTACGGCTGATCACGGGCGACAGCCGGCGCCTCCGCGCGCGCGGCGCGTGCCCCCTCGCTCAGGCGCTGGCGCTTGGCCCCCGGGTCGTCCGCCGCCGCGAGACATGCGACCCTCCTTCCTCGCCGGGCGCGATCCCGCGCCGGCCCACCCGGAACGGAGGAACCGTCCGATCATGCCGCTTCGCCGTCACCTGCTCGCCGCCGGGGCGCTGCTCGCCGCGCCCGGCATCGCCCGTGCCCAGTCGCCGTCCGGGCCCATCCGCATCGTCTCGCCCTTCCCGCCGGGGGGCAGCACCGACGCCCTCGCGCGCCTGCTCCAGCCCCATCTGCAGGCGGAGTTCGGCGTCCCGGTGGTGGTCGAGAACCGGGCCGGCGCCTCGGGCGCGATCGGCACCGCCGCGGTCGCCCGCGCCGCGCCGGACGGCAATTCCTGGGTGCTCGTCTTCGACACCCACGCGGTGAACCCCTTCCTCATCCCCAACCTCGGCTACGACACGAAGCGGGACCTCGCGCCGGTGCTTCTGTTCGGCACCGCGCCCATGCTCGTCACCGCCACCCGCGGCCGTCCCTTCCGCCGGTTCGAGGAGGTGGTCGCCGCGGCGAAGGCGCGGCCGGACAGCATCACCTATGGCAGCATCGGCAATGGCAGCCTCGCCCACCTGACCATGACGCTCGCCGCCAAGGCCGGTGGCTTCAGCCTCGTGCACGTGCCCTATCGCGGCGGAGGCCCGATCCAGACCGCGGCCGTGGCGGGGGAGGTGGACCTCGCCGTCGCCACCCCGGCGGTGCTCGCCCGCCATGTCGAGGCCGGGGCGCTGACCGCCCTGGCGCAGACGGGCGCGCGGCGCTCCCCCTCCTGGCCGGACCTGCCCACCCTGGCCGAGGCCGGCATTCCGGGCATCGACGCCCGCGCCTTCTGGGGCTTCCTCGGCACCGCGGGCACGCCGGGGCCCGTCATCGCCCGCATGGAGGCGGCGCTGCGCAAGGCGCTCGAGGTGCCCGCCGTGCGCGAACGGATCGCCGCGATGCAGATCGACCTCGACCCGCAAGGGCCGGAGGCCTTCGCCGCCTTCCTCGACCGCCAGATGGAGACCTGGGGCCGCGTCGTGCGGGAGAACGGCATCCGCCCCGACTGAGCCGCGCTGAGCCTCCGCCTGCGGGCGCCGGGCGGCGGCGCGGCAGGCTCCGCGCGATGGCGCAGCCGCCATTGCGCGCCCGCCGCGCCGCGGCCACATCTCCGGCGTGCCGCGCGCCCTGTCCGCATGCATCCCGTGCTCACTGCGCTCGCCGTGATCGCCGCCCTGCCGCTGCTGGTCGGCGGCGCGCTCTGGGCGGGCCAGGAGCGTCTGATCTTCCTCCCCGACCCGCGGGTCCTCGTCGCCCCGCCGGGATGGGAACGCCCGGTCCTGCGCAGCGCGGACGGGCTCGACCTCGCCTTCCTGGCCGCGCCGCCCCCGCCCGGCGGGGTGGTGGTGCTGCACTTCCATGGCAATGGCGGCAATGCGGGGGACCGCGCCGGCCTCGGGGAGGCGCTGCGCCGCGCCGGCTTCGGCGTCGTGCTGGCGGAATACCGCGGCTATGGCGGCAATCCCGGCCGCCCGGCGGAGGAGGCGCTCGCCGCCGATGCGCGCGCCTATCTCGACTGGACACGCGCCCGCTTCCCCGGCCATCCGCTCGCGCTCTGGGGGGAAAGCCTCGGCAGCGGCGTCGTGACGCGGCTGGCCGAGGGGGAGCCAGGCATCGCCGCGCTGGTCCTCGAAAGCCCCTTCACCTCGGTGGCCGACCTCGCGGCCGGGATGTATCCCTGGCTGCCGACCGACGCGCTGCTGCGCCACCGCTTCGAGAGCCTCGCGCGCCTGCCGGGCATCGCCGCGCCCATCCTGGTGGTGGCGAGCGAGCAGGACCGCATCACGCCGGCCGATCACGCCCGGCGCATGGCGGCCGCGGCCCGCGATGGGCGCCTGGTGATGCTGCCGGGCGGGGCGCATCCGGCGGTGCTGAACGATGCGGGCGGGCAGGGGCTGCGCGCCGCGCTCGCCTTCCTGCGAACGCAGGCGGCCCGTCCATGAGCGCGGCCGGCAACGGGGCGGCGCGCGGCCTTGCTCGGCCCCCGCGCCGGCCTCGCCTTGACCTGCCCCCCGCGGCTTGGTCCGATGCGCGGCGAAGCTGAACCCACCGGAGGAACCGCCATGCGCGCCTGGGCCGTCGTCGAAACCGGCAAGCCGCTCCAGGAACTCGAACTGCCGACGCCCGAACCCACGGGCAAGCAGGTCCTGCTCGAGGTGACGCATGCCGGCGTCTGCCATTCCGACCTGCACATCTGGGAAGGCGAGTACGACCTCGGCTCGCGCGGCAAGATGCGCCTTGCCGACCGCGGCGTGACGCTGCCTCTCGCCATGGGGCACGAGATCGTCGGGCGCGTCGTCAAATGGGGGCCGGAGGCGAACGGCGCCGGCCTCAAGGTCGGCGACCACATGATCGTCTTCCCCTGGGTCGGCTGCGGCACCTGCGACAAGTGCCGGGCGGATGAGGACAACATGTGCCTCACCCCGCGCAGCCTCGGCGTCTATCAGCATGGCGGCTACGCCACGCATGTGCTCGCGCCCGAGCCGCGCCACCTCGTGCCCGTCGGCGGGCTCGATCCCTCGCTCGCGGCCACCTATGCCTGTTCGGGCATCACGGTCTTCAGCGCCATCAACAAGGTCATGCCCCTGCCGCCCGACGAGCCGATCGTCCTGGTCGGGGCGGGCGGCCTCGGGATGAATGCGATCGCGGTGCTCAAGGCCAAGGGGCACCGCCGCATCGTGGTGGTGGACGTCAGCGAGCGGAAGCTCGCCGCGGCGAAGGAGGAGGGCGCGACCGACACCGTGCTCGCCACCGGGGCCGAGACGGCGAAGCGCATCATCGAGACCGCGGGCGGCCCGGTCGCGGCCATCGTGGACCTCGTCAACGGCACCGACACCGCCCGCTTCTCCTTCGATGCGCTGCGCAAGGGCGGCAAACTGGTGCAGGTCGGGCTCTTCGGCGGGGAGATGAACATCCCGCTGCCGCTGATGCCGATCCGCGCCCTGACGGTGCAGGGCTCCTATGTCGGCAACGTCAAGGAACTGCGCGAACTCGTCGCCATCGCCCAGTCCGGCAGGCTGCCGGCCATCCCGATCACCAACATGCCGCTCCATGAGGCCGATGCGGCGCTCAACCGTCTCAAGGACGGCAAGGTGGTCGGGCGCATCGTGCTGACCGCCGCCGCGGCGTGAACGGGCGGCGGCCGGGGGCCACGCGCCCCTGCCGCAGGCCGGGGAAGCGGCCCCCGGCCTGCCCGGCTCAGCCGCTCGGGTAGGGCCGACCCGTCACCGGGTCGCGCGGCGGGTCGGGTGTCGCGGCGATGGCGTGCAGCGCCCGCGCCCGTTCCCCCCGCGCGCCATGCAACTGGTCGGGCGGGGCCGAGCCTTCGGGATAGGCGCCGACCACGAGCAGCGTCTCGCTGGCGCCGAGGTTGCGGTGCCCGGTGCCCGCCGGCAGCACCACGACGTCCCCCGGCCCGAGGTCGAGCTGCACCCCTGCTTCCCCGCCGAGCTGCACCCGCACATGGCCCGAGACCACGGCCAGCGCCTCATGGGCGTTGGCATGGTAGTGGTGCCAGGGGTGGATGCCGTCGCGCCAGGCCGGCCGCCAGCCATGGGCGCGGAACAGCGCCTCCGCCGCCTCGGGCCGATCGGCGGGGACGGCGGCGCGGTGCAGCAGCACGGGCAGGCGCGGGTTGTTCGGCACATCCTCCCCGGGCGGGAGAAGCAGCCTCTCCGCCCCGTCCCCGCGATGTTCGTGCATGGCTTGCCTTCCTTGCCGCGTGGAATCGCCTTCCCCATGATGGCGGGCCGAACCGGAGGGCTCCAGCCATGACCGACATCGCCCCGCTGCGGGACTTCATCCGCGCCATGACGCGCCTTGCCGAGGAGGGGGCCGGCGAGACCCGCTTCCTCACCGAGGGCGCGGCGCTGCTGCGCCGGCTTGTCGCGACCGACACCTGGCTGCCCGAGGACTGCGCCCGGCCCGGCCCACGCTACCGGCAATACCTGCTGCATTGCGACCCGCTGGAGCGGTTCTCGGTCGTCTCCTTCGTCTGGGGCCCGGGGCAGCGGACGCCGGTGCACAACCACACCGTCTGGGGCCTTGTCGGCATGCTGCGGGGGGAGGAGATCTCGACCGAGATGAAGCCCGGCGCGCCCATGACGCCCGGGCGGGTGGACCGGCTGCGGGAGGGGGAGGTGGTGGCGATCGGCGCCGACACCTACGACATCCATGTCGTCGAGAACGCCCTGCCGGACCGCGCCTCGATCAGCATCCACGTCTATGGCGGCAATATCGGCGCCGTCCCCCGCAGCGTCTTCGACCCCGAGACCGGGGCCGAGAGGCGCTTCATCTCGGGCTACGACAACGCCGCGGTGCCGAACCTCTGGGACCGCAGCCGCGAGATGGCGGCGGCCTGAACGCGAAAGGGCCGCCCCGCAAGGGGGCGGCCCTTCGGGCGCCGCGCGGGGTGAGTGCGGTCAGCGCCGGGTGGCGCTGCGCGCCGGGGGCGCCTCGGCCACCTGTTCGAGCCCGGTGGGGCCGCCGCGCGGCGCGCTCCCCGCGAAGAGGGCGCCCCCGGTCGGATCGGGCCGGTTGTGGATGAATCCGTAGACGGGGTAGATGCGGCCGTAGGTCTCGGCGCTGCGGCCGGTCTGGACGCGCACCTGCGTCCAGTCGTTGTTCGGGGAGACGTCGATCACCGACACGCCCCGCATGATGGAGCCGCGGGGAATCCCCGGCCCGCCCCAGTTCGCATGGTGGATGAGCACCTCGCGGGAGGAGACGACCCGCTCGACCACCGCGACATGGCCCATCGGCATGCCGCCCGAACCCGGGAAGGCCATCACGGACCCGACCTCGGGCCGGTTGCTGCGGGCATAGAGACCGGCGGCGTTGTGCCACCAGTCGCGGCCGTTGCCGCTGATCGCCATGCCGGTCACCTGGCGGACATGGGGCACGCAGGACAGCCCGCGGCCCCGCGCCGAGTAGGCGCCGCGGCCGCCGCCGCGCCGGGCCGGCGCAGGCGCGGCGACGGAGGCCGACCGCACCGCCGCCTGCTGCCGCTGCGCCGAACCGCGGGCGGTCGCATCCGACCGCGCCGCCCCCTGCGCCCGCGCCGGCGCCACCGGCCGCACCGCCGCCGCCGCCGGCCGGCCAGCGGGTTTCGCCTGATTCCGCGCCTCAGGCGCGCGGGCCTCGGCCACCTGCACCCCGAAGCCGAGACCGCCGAACAGGACCGCCAGCGCGATCACCGCTCCCTTCGTCTTCATCTGCCTCTGTGCCCCCTGGAAGCCTCTTTGACGGAGATCACATCGCCGCCTCTCGCCTTGGGGTAGCGAAAGCCTTTCGGGGGAGACAACCCGTCGCGCTGAAACGTGGCGAAATCTGCGGTGATTTGTCGCCGCGCCGCCCTGCCGGACCTCACGAACCGGACCATATTCCCATAACTTGGGCAGGATTTGGGCGCGGCCACAGTGTGGTTGCGGCAAAACAACAGCGCCCGGCCGGGATCGGCCAGGCGCTGCCTGAAGAGTCGATGACTTCATTCCTGCCCGGCCCCGCCGGGCCGGGGCCTCAGCGGCAGGCGGTGACCATGATCTCCACGAGGTGGCGCGGGTCGGCCATGTTGGCCTGCACGCAGGCCCGCGCCGGGGCCATGCCGGCCGGGATCCAGGCCGTCCAGAGTTCGTTCATCGCGGCGCGGTCGCGGATGTCCTTGAGCCAGATCTGCGCCGAGAGCAGCCGCGTCTTGTCGGTCCCGTTCGCCTCCAGCGCGGCGTCGATCTTGGCCAGCACCTCGGCCGTCTGGCCCTTGATGTCCTTGGACAGGTCGTCGGCGGTGATGCCCGCGAGGAAGACGAAGTTGTGATACTCGACCGAGGTCGAGAGGATCTGGTTGGTCCCCTGGCGGGTGATCTTGCTCATGCCGGCCGCTCCTTCGCGATGTTGCGCATGCTGCGCGCGCCGCTTCTAGAACAGCTTCCCCCGCCCGGGAATGACCCCCCCCGCCGTCCCGGCGGCGGGGTGGCAGGAGGTCAGGCGACGCGATAGGTGCTGCCCGAGGCGGCGGCGCCGATCATCGCCTCATAGACGGCCACGCCGTGGATCGCCTCCTCGGGCGGGAGCGGATAGGCGGGGCCGCCCGCGACCGCGGCGGCGAAGGCGGCGAGTTCGGCGCGTTCGATGTCGGTGGGCGGGAAGCGCCGCTCCTCCGGCGTCCCCTCCCGCCTGCAGGTCACGAGCGAATCCTGCCCGTGCAGCACCGCCCAGGCGTCGGTGCCGAACAGGCCGACGCGCCAGAAGCGCGGCGCATAGGCGAGGGTGGCGAAGGTCGCCGTGGGCCCGCTCTCGAAGACCATCAGCGCCGCCGTGGTGTCGTCGAGGCCGTTGTCGAGCGCGCGCGCCTGCGAACGCACCGTCACCTCGGCGATCCGCCCCGCGAGGTGGATGAACATGTCCACCATGTGGATGCCCATGCCGGCCATGCCGCCAAGCGGGCTTTCCTTCGGGTCCGCGCGCCACATGCCCGGCGTGTAGGACAGCGCGCCCGGGCCGCTGAACTGCCCCTCCACATGCAGCAGCGTCCCGAGCCGCCCCTCGGCGAGCATCGCCTTCATCTCCGCCACGGCGGGGAGGAAGCGGCGGTTGTGGCCGAGGGCGAGCACCACGCCCGCCTCCCGGCAGGCCGCGACCGCCGCCTCGGCGCTCGCCTTGCTCATGGTGAAGGGTTTCTCGACGAAGACGTGCTTGCCCGCCCGCGCCGCGGCGATGACCTGGGCGGCATGCATCCCGTGCGGGGAGGCGATGACGACCGCCTTCACCGCCGGGTCGGCCAGCAAGGCCTCGAAATCAGGCAGGAGGCGGATGCCCTGGCGCGTGGCCCATGCCGCCGCGCGCTCGGGCCGGCCGGTGCAGCCGGCGACGAAGCGCAGGCCGGCCTCATTCCTCTCCTGCACGCTGTCGACCAGGGTCTGGCCCCAGCGGCCCATGCCCAGGATGGCGGTGTCGAGCATCAGAACTCCTGCAGGATCAACGGGTTGCGTGGTCGGGCGGAGATCCCTCGAGAGCCTCCGCCATGCGCCTGAGCCGGACCATGCCCCAGGCCACGGCGAGCAGCGAGAGCGCGACCGCCGCGAGCACCGGCAGGCGCAGGCCGAAGATCTCCCCCGCCGCGCCCAGGATCAGCGCGCCGAGCGCCGGACAGGCCCGCGTGATCAGCCCCCACAGGCTGAGCACCCGCCCGCGCATGGCGGGGTCCGAGGCGCTCTGCGCGAGCGTCTGCACGCTGATCCCGTGCACCGAGCCCGCGGCCCCCATCAGCGCCGCGCAGAGCACGCCGAGGGGGAACCAGCCCGTCGCCGCGAAGCCTGCCGTGGCGAGGCCGAGCGCCAGCACGCCCAGCACCGCGAGGCGCGTCGTCCCCCCAAGCCGCCCGCGCGAGGCCACCATGAGCCCCGAGACCAGCGCGCCGACGCCGAAGGCCGCGGTCAGCACCGCCAGCGCCTCGGCGCCGAGGCCGAAGGCCCGCTCGACGAAGGGGGGCAGGATCTCCTGCACGCCGCGCAGCAGCACCGCGGCGATGGCGGCGAAGGCGAGGATCGGCCCGAGCCCGGGGTGGCGCGCGGCGTAGCGGAGGCCGTCCGCCATCTCTCCCACCAGGCTCGCCGTCGCGGCGTGACCGCGGCGCTGCGCGGCCTCGATGACGAGCATCGGGGTGGTCGCGGTGGCCAGCGCGTAGGCGAGGGCGTTCGCCGCGATCGCCGGCCAGACCCCGGCCGCCGCGATGAGCGGCCCGGCGAGGGCCGGCCCGATGAAGCGCGCCACGTTGAAGGTGAGGGAGTTGAGCGCCACCGCCGCCGGCAGGTCGGCCCGCGGCACGAGGCCGGGCATCAGCGACTGTCGCGCCGGCTGGGCGAAGGAGGCGGCGATGCCGCCCAGGACCTCGAGCACGAGGAGGAGGCCGATGCTCATCGCGCCCGCCGCCACCAGCGCCGCGATCAGCGCCGCGTTCAGCCCGATCGCGGCCTGGCTCAGCATGGTCATGCGCAGGCGGTCGGCGCGGTCGGCGACGGCGCCGGCGAAGGGGCTCGCCACCACCGCGGGGGCGAGGTCGCAGAACGCCACCACGCCGACCCAGAAGGCGCTGCCCGTCAGTTCCCAGGCGAGCCAGGAGACCGCGATGCGGTGCATCCAGAGCCCCGTCCAGGCGGTGAGCGAGGCGCCGAAGAAGATCCTGGCGTTGCGGTGGGAGAGGGCGCGCGTGAGCGTGGCGAGTCGGGCCATGGCGCGGCGCGCCGCGCCGTCAGTTCCCGCTCCGGCGGGTGGGGCGCGCGGCGGCGCGCTCCTGCGGTTGCGGCCCGGCGGTGTTGGCGCGGATGCATTCGCGGATCAGCTCGTCGCGCAGCACGCGGCGGTTGAAGGCGTCCGACTGCACGCGGAGGGAGGGGATGGTGTTGTTCGCATCGCCCATCAGCATGGAGTCGTCGGCGCGCGCCGCCTGGCCGCGTTCGCGGAAGTTGACGGTGCGTTCGGCCTCGGCCTCGCAGGCGGCGCGGAGCGCGGCGTCCTCCCCCGCGCCCGCGAGGGCGGCGCGGGTCGAGCGCGGCGCGTCCACCGTCGCGCAGCCGGCGAGCGCGAGGGCGGCGAGAAGGGGCAGCGCGGGCGCGAGGCGGATCATGCCGAAGCTCCGGAGGGAATCGGGCGGGAGAGCATGCGTCTGAGCCTCGTTTCGTCGAAACGCGCGGCGGCGTCCAGGGGCATGACTGCGGCCGCGCGCAGGAGGGCGGGGTGGAGGTCGATCCCCTCGGCGGTGAGGCTGTAGAGGCCGGTGAGCCAGCGGGCGCGCGTCATCACCTCGATCAGCGCGAGCAGGCGGAGGCAGGTGGCGAGGCCGGTGAGGGTCGCGAGATCCTGGCCGGCGTCCACCGCCTCCGCCCAGCAGGCGGCATCCGCATCGATGAGCAGCAGTTCCTGCGCCGCCCCGTCCGGGCGGCGGAAGAGCAGGCGGCGGGGCGGGCCCCAGCGTTCGGCGGCGGCCGCCGCGCGCGCGGCCTCCCACGCGGCTTGGAGGTCGCGCGGGCGGACGGGCGGCAGCGCCTCGGGCGGGAGGGGGATGGCGTAGGTCAGCGCCCCGTCCGGGGCGCGCGCGACCCGGATCGGGGTGGCCATGCCGCGAATGTGGCGCGGGCCGGCGGCCGGCGCCAGTCGCCGGCGGCGCGGGGCAGGGCCCCGGAAAGGACGATGGCGCCCGCGGGCGCCATCATGGTGTCGGAATCCTTTACACGGACCCGTCTGCCGATGGACGAGGGGCCCCCTCAGGCGTCCTGGCGCCGCCGCAGCGCGAGGCCGAGACCGGCCAGCGCGACGCCGAAGACGGCGATGGCGGCAGGAGCGGGGATGGGGGGGCCGAAGGACGGCCGGCCATTCACATAGGAGTCGCTGCCCCCGGTCGTGCCGATGGACTGGATGTGCATGCCGATCCGCAGATCGCCGCTGTTCAAGTCGGCGATCACGTCCGCGAAGCTCTTCCCGCCGACCAGATTGAGCGTCAGTTCCAGCCATTCGCTCGCGGCGTTGATGCCGTTCTTGGACACGGGAGGGTTGGAATCCGCGCTCAGGCCGATGGTCGTGTTGAAGGGCGGGACTGCCCCGTTGGCCCCCGGCAGATTGGGGGGTGAGGCGTTCTGCGAGAAGGAGACGCCAGTGCTCCCCGCCAGCCCCATCGGCGTGGCCAGGACCGGCGTCGTGCCATCATCGAAGTAGATATCGGTGATCGACGAGGCGATGCCGACATTGTTCATGAATTTGAACAGGACCTTGTCGGTTCCGACCGCCGTCACCTCAACGGACAGCTGCGAAGCAACATTGCTGTTGCCGTTGTTGGTGATGTTCAGCCAGTTGGTGATGACCTCCGCGCCGGCGCCGGTCGCGGCCGAGACCGCAAGTCCGGTGCCCATCACGGCGCTCATGAGGAATTTGCGCATGGGTTTGCTCCGGTGCAGGCCCCGTTACGGATGACGAGCCCTCGCATCCCTGTTAAGCAATCGTCGTGCCAAAGTCCGGCGGGAAGAAATCACGTTTTTTCTGAGGGGGTTGACGGCGAGCCTGCGGGCACTGCCGCAACGCTCGCAGAACTGTGTAAGCCGCCCCGACACCGGCCGCTCGCGCGGGCGGCGAGTAGGGCCCCGCTCCGCTCGCCCTCGCCCCCCTCCGGCTTGATCTCCGCCGCCGTCCCGGCACTCTCCCGATCATGCCGACCGACCCCGCCGACCTCTCCGCCACCGCCGCCCTCGCCGCCATGCGCGCCGGCCGGCTCGCCCCCGCCGACCTGATGGAGGCCTGCCTCGACCGCATCGCGGCGCGGGAGGGGACGATCCGCGCCTTCGCCTGGCTCGACCCCGCCCTCGCCCGCGCCGGCGCCGCCCGCGCCGGCGCCGACCGCCCGCTCGGCGGCCTTCCCTTCGGCGTCAAGGACGTGATCGACACCGCGGACATGCCCTCCCAGTACGGCTCCCCCGTCTGGGCCGGGCACCGTCCCCGCGCCGATGCCGCCTGCGTCGCCGCCGCCCGCGCCGCCGGGGCGGTCGTGATCGGCAAGACCGTGACGACCGAGTTCGCGACCCGCCACCCGGGGCCGACCGCCAATCCGGCCAACCCGGCCCATACGCCGGGCGGCTCCTCCTCGGGCTCGGCGGCCGGCGTCGCGGCGGGGTTCTTTCCGCTCGCCTTCGCCACCCAGACCGCGGGCAGCATCATCCGACCCGCGGCCTATTGCGGCGTCGTCGGCTTCAAGCCTTCCTTCGCCACGCTGCACCGGGCGGGGATGAAGGTGATGAGCGAAAGCCTCGACACCATCGGCGTGATGGCGCGCTCGGTCGCGGATTGCGCCCTCGCCATGCAGGCCATGACCGGGCTCGACTTCGGCCGGCCGGAGGCGAAGCCCGGCCGGCCCCCGCGGCTGGCGCTGGTGATGGCGCCCGCGGCGGCGGAGGCCGCGCCCGAGACCCTCGCGCTCCTGGACCGCGCCGCCGAGGCCTGCCGCCGCGCCGGCGCCACCGTCACGCCCCTCACGCTGCCGGAGGTCTTCGAGGCCGCCTACGCCGCCCACCCCTATGTCATGAACATGGAGAGCGCGGAGGCGATCGGCTGGGAACTGGCCGAGGCCCGCCCGCTTCTCTCGGCCGTGCTGCGCGAGAGGATGGACTGGGCCCGCGCCCTGCCCCGCGCGCGCCTCACCGAAGGGCGCGCCGCCTTCGCCGCCGCCCGCGCCGCCTTCCCCGCCGCCATCGAGGGCTTCGACGCGGTCCTGACCCCGGCCGCGCCGGGGGAGGCGCCGCGGGGCCTTGACTGGACCGGGGATCCGGCCTTCAACGCCCTCTGGACCCTGCTGCACGGCCCCTGCATCACGGTGCCCGCCGGCACGGGCCCGCAGGGCCTGCCCCTTGGCGTGCAGCTCGCCGGCCGCATCGGCGAGGATGCCTCGCTGCTCGCCTGGGCGGAATGGGTGCGCGCCGCCCTCGGCTGAGGGCGCGCCCATCGCTTCAGCCCGGCGGGATCGCCTCGTAGACGGCGTATTCGTCGGCCAGCCGCCGCCGCAGGTCGAGCAGGTCGATGCCCGCGAGATCCGCCTCCCGCCGCGGGCGGGACTTGTTCGTCACCTTGAGGTCGATTGGCTGGCCGCACAGGCCTTCGAGGGTCCTCACGAGCCGGGCGTGGTCCTCGAAGCGGAACAGTTCGATCGGGCCGGGCGCGCCGCCCGCCCCGCGCAGGAAGTCGGTCTGACGCAGCACGCCGCCGACGCGCGGCGGACGGGGGGAGAAATACGCCTCGAGGAAGGCGGCGAAGGAGGGGAAGGCCGCGCCCGAGCTCGCCGCCCCGCCGGCGCCGGCCGGCCGGCCCGTCTCGTCCCAGGAATAGCGGTACCAGGAATAGAGCCAGTCCAGCGGCTCGCGCATCAGGCAGAAGATCCGCGGCGCGAAGGGCGCCGGGGCCCGCCGCGCGCGCAGCATGGGCAGCACCCAGGTCTCCACGAAGGCGTAGTCCACATGCTTCATGTGGTCCTTGAAGCGCACGTCGCAGACCGGCGTCAGCGCCTGCTGCAGCGACGTCGAGGCGCATTTCGGCATCGAGAGCACGATGAAGCCGAAGCGGAGGGATGCCATCATGATGCGGAGTGTCTCCGGAAGGCCGGCCAGCGGATACGCTGCGCGCCACCCGCGTCAAGGCCCGCGCGCGGGGGGGGCGAGGCTCGCGCGCAGCGCGGGGTCCTGCCGCCCGGCCCGGCAGGAGGCGATGGCGCGGGCGAGGAACGGCCCCGCCGCCGGCCCACCCCAATGCGCCGCATAGGCGGCGAGATCGGCCTCGAGCAGCCCCGGCTCCTCAAGGAAGCCGCGCGGCGGGACATGCCGGATGAAGCCCTCCGCCGCCAGGAAGGCGAGGAAGTCGCGGGGTTCGAGGAAGGCGATGGCGTTCGAGCGCGGGTGCGCCGGATCGAGCGAGCCGATCATGAAACGCGGTCGGAACAGGGCCATCCGCGCGACCTTGCCGGTCAGGCAATGCCCGGCCAGCGTACTGCCCGGCCCGCGCGCCAGCACCGCGACCACGGCCCGGATCGGCGGCAGCACATCGAGCAGATGCATCGCGCTGCCTTCCGACATCACGATGCGCTCCGCCCCGGCCACCGCCGCGATCTGCGCCGCCAGGTCGAGCGCTTCCGGCCGCAGGATGCGGTAGCCCTCCCGGGCGAGGAAGGGTTCGAGCCAGGCCTCCCCGACGCAGCGCCCGGTCTGCAAGTGGCCGCGCAGGATGGCAAGGCGCGGGGCCTCGCCGGTTGGGCGCAGCAGGTCGGGGGGCAGCATCTCTCCGAGGAAACGGCCATAGGCCGCCGAACTCTCCCGCCCGAGCAGGCGTCCGGGCTCGCCGACCACCGCCTCCGCAAGGCGCGTCGGCGCGGCGAGCAGCACCGGCGCCCGCGCCCCGATCAGCCGCAGCCAGTCGGCGACATAGGTCGGGATCGCCCGCAGGCGCGCGGTGGCGACGAAGGCCGGGGTCAGGGAGGGATCCTCCCGCAGCAGCCAGAGCCGGTGCAGGAACTCCCCGAGCATGTGGCCGAAATGCGCCACCGCCGGGCCGGCGAGGGCGAAGCGGCCGGGCAGGGGCGCAAAGGCCACCCCGGCCGGCGGCGCCTCCGGCCCGCGCGCCCAGAGGCTGCCGCCACGAAGCGGCATGTGCACCCATTCGGGCACGCCGGGCGGGAAGACCGGCCCGCCTTCGAGCCGCCCGCCCGGCGCGGCGGGCCGCCAGCGGACATAGGGCAACACCGGAAGGTCGCGGAAGGTGACGGAGCGGAGGCCGAGCCCCGTCGCCTTCACGCGCCGCGCCCGCCCGGCGCGAGCGCCTTCATCGCCTCGGTCGTGTCGAAATCCCGCAGCACGGCGTCGTCGGCCATCTCGACCTCGACGAGCCGGTCGGCGTGCCTGCCGACGAGGTGCCGCGCCCCGACATCGCCGGTGATGCTCATCATCTCGGGCAGGAACTCGCGCGACCACAGCATCGGATTGCCCTGCTTGCCGCGGAAGGTGGGCATCACGATGGCGCGCCCCTCCTCGGGGTCGAAGGCCGCGATCAGCCGGTCGAGCATCGCCCCCGAGACCAACGGCATGTCGCCGAGGCAGACGAGGAAGCCCTCGGCCTCTTCCGGCAACGCCGCGAGCCCTGCCTTGAGCGAGGCCGACAGCCCCTCGGCATAGTGTTCCGCATGGGCGAAGATCACGGGGCGGCCCGCCAGCGCCTCCTCCACCCGCTCGCGCTCATGGCCGGTGACGACGATGACCGGGCGGGCATGGCTCGCAAGGACATTGTCCACCACCCGCGCCACCATCGGCACGCCCTGGCTGTCGGCCACCAGCAGCTTGTTCAGCGGCGCCATGCGGCGCGACCGCCCGGCCGCCAGCACGATGGCCGCGACCTCGCGCGGCCGGCGCGGCGCCCGTGCGGGCGGCGGCGTGCGCGGCGCCTGTTCGCGCGGCAGCGGGCGGAGTTCGATCTCCTTGAGGAGGCCGCCCACGCCCATGGCCATGATGTCCTCGGGGCGGACGCGCAGGCCGGCGAAGAGGCGCTGCAGCACCCAGTCGAAGCCGTTGAGCTTGGGGCTGCGCGCGCAGCCCGGCAGCACCAGCGCCGGCACATCGCCGATGCGGCCGAGGCAGAGCAGGTTGCCCGGATCCACCGGCATGCCGAAATGCTCGACCACGCCGCCGGCGCGGGTGATGGCGGCGGGGGCCACGTCGCGGCGATCGACCACCGCCGAGGCCCCGGCGATGAGCAGGATCTCGGCCCCCGCGCGCTTGAGCCGCGCGAGCGCCTCGGCGACCGGCCCCTCCTCGTGGCGGGCGCGCTCGACGGGCAGCATCGCGCCCTGCAGCGCCTCCACCCGCGCGGTGGTCGCCTCGACCGCGCCCTCCATCACGCTCTCCTTGATGCCGGGCAGTTCGGTGAGCACCAGACCGACCTTGAGCGGGCGGAAGGGATGGATCGCGACCGGCGGGTGGCTGCCGCCGCGCGCCACCGCCTCGGCGACCGCGAGCACCTTCCCCGGCACCGCGAAGGGGATGATCTTGATGGTGGCGACCATCTCCTTCGCCGCGACCACGGTGTGGTTCGGCAGGGTCGCGACCGTCACGCTCTCATCCACCGCGTTGATGGCGCCGATCCGGCGCGCATCGAGCACGAGCAGCCCGGCGGTCTCGGCCAGCAGGTTGACCCGGCCGGTGGCGGCGCGGGAGCGGGCGATGTGCGCCGCCGCCATCGCCATGGCGAGCCGCTCGGCGGCCTCGTCCTCGGGCACGTCGCCGGCCTCGAGACGGGCGGTCGTCACCTCGCGCCGGCCGGCCGCGCGCAGCGCGGCGAGCGCCTCCTCGTCGAGCACGCTGCCCTTCTTCAGCACCCGCCCCGGCAGGCGCAGCGAATGGGCGAGGATGGCGCCCTTGGCCTCCTCGAGCGGCGTGGGTCCGAAGATCATGCCGGGATGCCGATGCTCACGCGCCCGTCCGCGGGGGCGGGCAGGGGCCGCACCTCACCGAGTGCCGCGCCACGCCGCGCGGCGACGATCTCGGCCATCACGGAGAGCGCGATCTCGGGTGCCGTGACCGCCCCGATGTCGAGGCCGACGGGGGCGTGGATGCGCGCGATGGCGGCCTCGTCGTGGCCGAGTTCGCGCAGCCGCGCGACGCGCTTCGCATGGGTCCGCCGGCTGCCGAGCGCGCCGATGTAAAAGGCCGGGCTGCGCAGCGCGGCGTCGAGCGCGGGATCGTCGAGCTTCGGGTCGTGGGTCAGCGTCACCACGGCGGTGCGGGCATCGGGCTTGAGCGCGGCCATGGCTTCGTCCGGCCAGTCCGTGTTCAGCGTCACGCCGGGCAGCCTTTCGGTGGTGGCGAAGGCGCGGCGCGGGTCCACCACCGTCATCGCGAAGCCGAGGGGCGCGGCCATCGGCGCCATGGCCTGGGCGATATGGACCGCCCCCACCACGATGAGGCGGAGCGGCGGATTGTGGGGATGGACGAACCAGGTCTCCCCGTCGATCGTCACGCTCGCGGCCGTCTCGCGGCCGAGGGCCGCGCGCGCGGCCTCGGCGAGGGCCGCGGGCAGCGCCTCCTCAGGCCAGAGATGCTGCTCCCCGTCGGAAAGGCGGGTGAGGAGGACGACGGGCCGCTGCGCGGCGCGCTCCTGCTGCAGGCGGGCGAGGATCTCGGCCTTCATGTCAGCGGCTCCACGAAGACCTTGACCTTGCCGCCGCAGGACAGGCCCACCTCCCAGGCGCGCTCGTCCGAAATGCCGAAGTCGAGCAGGCGCGGGGTGCCGGTGCGCATCGCCTCTCGCGCCGCCGCGGCGACCGCCCCTTCGATGCAGCCGCCCGAGACCGAGCCGGCGAGCCGGCCCGAGGCGGTGACCGCGAGCCGCGAGCCCGCCGGGCGCGGGCTGCTGCCCCAGGTCTCGACCACGGTCGCGATGGCGACTTCCTCGCCTTCCGCCTTCCAGGCGGCGGCGATGCCGAGGATGTCCTCGGACGGCGTGGTGTCGGTGCTCATGCGGCCATTCTCCCGCGCTGCGCCGCGTGCCGGTCGGAAAGGGCTGCGACCAGCGCCCGCAGGCTGTCCAGATTATGCACCGGGCGGTGCTCGTCCACATGCGGCAGCATCGCACGGGCGCCCTGGGATTTGGGCTGGAATCCCGCGAATCTCAACAGCGGGTTCAGCCAGATCAGGCGCCGGCAGGAGGCGCGCAGCCGCTCCGTCGCCTCGGCAAGGCCCTTCGCACCCTCCCGGTCGAGCCCGTCGGTGATGAGCAGGACCACCGCGCCCTGGCCGAGCACGCGCCGCGCCCAGAGCCGGTTGAACAGGGCGAGGGATTCGCCGATCCGCGTCCCCCCCGACCAGTCCGGCACGATGTGGGAGACCATCTCGAAGGCCACTTCCGGGTCGCGGTGCCGCAACTGGCGCGTGATGTTGGTCAGGCGCGTGCCGAAGAGGAAACTGTGCACGCGGTCGCGCTCGTTCGCCACGGCATGGAGGAAGTGCAGCAGGATCTGCGCGTAGCGGGACATGCTGCCGCTGATGTCGCAGAGCGCGACGAGCGGCGGCGGGCGCGTCACGCGCCGCCGCCGCGCGAGGTCGAGGATCTCCCCCCCGGTGCGCAGGCTTTGGCGCAGCGTCCCGCGCAGGTCCGTTATGGGCCCCGCGGGATCGGCGCGGAAGCGGCGCGTGCGCCGTTCGTCGAGCGGCAGCGCGAGGCGACGGATCTCCTGCTTCGCGGCGGCGATCTCGGCCGCCGACATGGCCTCGAAATCCATCTTCTGCAGCCGCTCGCGCTCGCTGACCGTGAAGGTCATGTCGTGCCGCGGCGGGGGGGCCTCGGGCGGCTTCGGCTTGGGGCGGTTCTCGCCCATCGCCTCGGCAAGGCGGCGGGCGGCGGGCGGGGCCTTCTCCTCCTTCGGCCTGGGGCCATCGAGCAGCGCCATGGCGGCGGCGTGGGCGGCGGCCTCGGGGTCGCGCCAGAAGAGCTGGAAGGCCTGGTCGAAGAGTTCGAAATGCTCGCGGCGATGGACCATGACGGCGCGCAGCGCGGCATGGACCTGGCGGCGGTCGGCGATGTCCACCTCGATGAGCGCCTCGAGCCCGGCGATCGCCTCCCCGGGGCCGAGCGGCAGGCCGGCGCGGCGCAGGAGGCGGGTGAAGGCGAGGAGGTTGTCGGCGAGGTGCCCGGCCGGAAGGGCGCCGGCCGCCGCGGCGCGGGCCTCGGCGGCGCCGATGATGCGCGCGGCGTCCCGCTCGGGCGTCAGGGCCATGCGCGCGCCGGGGCGCGGCCCTTCCGCCCCGGCCTGCTCCCCGCCCGCGGCGTGGGGCGGATGGCGTGCCGGCCCCTCAAGCGGCCGTCTCGGCCAGAATCCGCGCCGCCTCCGCGCCCTTCAGCCTGGCGATGTCGTCCTGGTACTTGAGCAGCACCCCGAGCGTCTCGTCCACCGTGCCGGGCTCGAGTTCCCTCGCGTCGAGCGCGGCGAGCGCCTGTGCCCAGTCGATCGTCTCGGCCACGCCGGGCAGCTTGAAGTAGTCGCCCTGCCGCACCTTCTGCACGAAGGCGACGATCTGGGCGGAGAGCTTCTCCGGCAGCCCGGGCGCGCGCAGCCGCAGGATGGCGCGCTCGCGCGCCGCGTCCGGGTAGTCCACCCAGTGGTAGAGGCAGCGCCGGCGCACCGCGTCATGCACCTCCCGCGTGCGGTTCGAGGTGATGACGACGACCGGCGGCGTCATGGCCTTCACGGTGCCGAGTTCGGGGATGCTGATCTGGAAGTCGGCGAGGATCTCGAGGAGGAAGGCCTCGAAGGGTTCGTCGGCGCGGTCGAGCTCGTCGATCAGGAGCACCGCCGGCTCGCCCTCCAGCGCCTGCAGCAGCGGGCGGGCCTCGAGGAACCGGCGGTCGTAGATGCCGCGCTCGATCGCCTCGCGATCCGTCTCCCCCGCCGCCTCGGCGAGGCGGATGGCCATGAGCTGGCGGGCGTGGTTCCATTCATAGGCCGCGGCCGAAAGGTCGAGCCCGTCATAGCACTGCAGGCGGACGAGCCGCCGCGGCAGCATCCGCGCGAGCACCTTGGCGATCTCGGTCTTGCCCGTGCCGGGTTCGCCTTCGAGGAAGAGCGGGCGCCCCATGCGCAGGGCGAGATGGACGGTGGTGGCGAGCGCGCGGTCGGCGACATAGCCGCCGGCGGCGAGCAGCGCCTGGGTCTCCTCGACCGTGGCCGGAATGCTCACAGGAACATCAGGGCCAGGATGACGAGCCAGATCGCCCCGCCCACCCAGGCCAGCAGCGGGATGCCGAGCGGCGCTTCGGGCAGGAGGTCGAGGATGGAGATGCCCGCGGGCGCCGCCGGGACGGGGCGCGGCGCGGCCGGGGCGGCGGCGGGCGCGGCGGCTTCCGGCGCGGGCCCGGCGGGGGCGGCGGGGGGCGGGGGGGCGAGCGCGGCGGCGAAGCGGTCGAAGAACTGGTCGGACATCTGCTTGGCCGTGCTGTCGATCAGCCGCGCGCCGAGCTGCGCCATCTTGCCGCCGACCTGCGCCTTCACGGTGTATTTGAGCAGCGTCTCGGCGGGTCCGACCTCCTCGAGCACGACATCGGCCCCGCCCTTGGCGAAGCCCATCGCGCCGCCATTGCCCTCGCCGGTGATGGTGTAGGAGACGGGGGCGTTGACGTTCTCGAGCCTCACCTTGCCGCCGAACTTCGCGGCCATCGGCCCGATGCGCACGGCGACCCGGGCCTCGAAGGCGTCCTCCGCCGTGCGGGTGACGGATTCGCAGCCGGGGATGGCGGCGCGGAGCATCTCGGGGTCGTTCAGCGCTTCCCACACCCGCTGGCGCGGGGCGGGGATCCGGCGCTCGCCGGTCATGTCCATGGGTGGGTCTCCTGTCCGGCCCGCAAACTAGGGCCGGGGGGGAGCCGGGAAAAGGGGTGCCCCCCTTGTGGCGACGCCGATGATCCTGCATGGACGGCGGGCATTCCGCGGGGGGCGTCCCCCGGACCAGCGTGGGGGATCGAGGAGAGATGCGTGTGGCGCGAGCCCTGAGCGCAGGCGCGGCGGCCGTCCTGTTCCTTGCCGCCGGCGCGCCGCCCGCCGCGGCGGCCGGGGTGTCCGGGGCGGCGTTGTCGCTCGCCTGGGGCATCCCCTTCGCGGGGCTGCTGCTCTCCATCGCGCTGATGCCGCTGATCGCGGGGCACATCTGGCACCACCACTACGGCAAGATCGCCGCCGGCTGGGCGCTGCTGCTGGTGATCCCCTTCGCCATGACCTTCGGCCCCGCGACGGCGGCGGCCGAGGTCTGGCACATCCTCCTGCAGGAATACATCCCCTTCATCGCGCTGCTGCTCGCCCTCTATGTGGCCGGCGGCGGAGTGCTTCTGAGGGGGACGCTGGTCGGCACGCCGGCGGCCAACACCGTGCTCCTCGCCTTCGGGACCGTCGCCGCCTCCCTGATGGGGACGACCGGGGCCTCGATGCTGCTGATCCGCCCCGTCCTCAGGGCCAACGCCTTCCGCAAGCGCAAGAAGCACACCTTCGTCTTCTTCATCTTCCTGGTCAGCAACATCGGCGGCTCGCTGACCCCGCTCGGCGACCCGCCGCTCTACCTCGGCTTCCTCAAGGGCGTGTCCTTCTTCTGGACCACCACGCACCTCTTCTGCGAGTTCGCGGTCTGCTCGCTGATCCTTCTCGCCGTCTACTACGTGCTCGATTCCTGGGCCTGGGCGAAGGAGAAGCCGGTCCTCCCCGACACCGGGGCGCGCGAACCGCTCCGCATCGAGGGCGCGGTCAACCTGCTGCTGATCGGCGCCGTCGTCGCCATGGTGCTGGTGCAGGGCTACTGGCGGCCGGGGGATCTGCATCTGTTCGGCGAGCACATCGGCATCGAGCGCGCGGTCGGCATCGTCGTCTTCCTCCTCATCGCCTTGGTCTCGATGCGCGTCACCTCGCTCGAACTGCGCGAGGCCAACGGCTTCGCCTGGGGCGCGATCCTCGAGGTGGCGAAGCTCTTCGCCGCCATCTTCATCACCATGGCGCCGGTGCTCGCCATCCTGCGCGCGGGGCTCGACGGGCCGGCCGCGCCGCTCGTCGCGCTCACCTCGGATGCGGCGGGCCAGCCCGTGCCATGGGTCTATTTCTGGCTGACGGGGGCGCTGTCCTCCTTCCTCGACAACGCGCCGACCTACCTCGTCTTCTTCAACCTCGCGGGCGGCGACCCGCAGGCGCTGATGACGAGCGGGGCGCTGACGCTCGCCGCCATCTCCTGCGGGGCGGTGTTCATGGGCGCCAACTCCTACATCGGCAATGCGCCGAACTTCATGGTCAAGGCGATCGTCGAGGAGAACGGGGAGCGCATGCCCTCCTTCTTCGGCTATTGCGGCTGGGCGCTCCTCTTCCTCATTCCGCTCTTCGTCCTCATCACCCTGATCTTCTTCTGAGGAGGGCCCGATGCCCTACGTCATCGCCGCCGACCTGCCCGAGGAGCCCGCGGGGATCCGCTTCCGCCGCCTGCTCGAACGGCCGGAGATCCTGCAGATGCCGGGCGCGCATCTCGGCCTCGCGGCCCTGCTCGCGAAGCGGGCGGGATTCGAGGCGCTCTACATGTCGGGCGCGGCGATGTCGGCCACGATGGGCCTGCCCGACCTCGGCATGATCACGGTGGACGATGTCGCCTGGCACATCCGCCAGGTGGTCCGCGCCTCGGCCCTGCCGGTGCTGGTGGACGGCGACACCGGCTATGGCGAGGCGCTCAACGTCATGCACATGGTCCGCTGCTTCGAGGAGGCGGGGGCGGCGGCGGTGCATCTCGAGGACCAGCTGCTGCCCAAGAAGTGCGGGCACCTCAACGACAAGAAGCTGACCTCGGCCGACGACATGGCGGCCAAGGTCGCCGCCGCGCGCCGCGCCCGGCGCCACCTCTATATCATCGCTCGCACCGACGCCGCGGCGAGCGAGGGGCTGGACGGCGCGGTGGCGCGCGCGAAGCGCTACCTCGAAGCCGGGGCGGATGCGATCTTCCCCGAGGCGCTGACCAGCCGCGAGATGTTCGAGGAGTTCGCCCGCCGCGTGCCGGGGGTGAAGCTGCTCGCGAACATGACCGAATTCGGCCGCACCCCCTTCTTCACGGCGGCCGAGTTCCAGGCCATGGGCTACGCCATGGTGATCTGGCCTGTCAGCCACCTGCGCGTCGCGGCGCGGGCGATGGAGGAACTCTATGGCGCGATCCGCCGGGACGGCGGCACCCACCGGATGGTGGACCGGATGCAGACCCGCGCCGAGCTCTACGAGACCATCGGCTACCACGACTACGAGTCGCTCGACGCCAGCCTGATCCGCACCATCGTCCCGGAGGCGATGCCGCAGCGCTGATTCGGCCACAGTGGCGTGGCATTCGAGCAACAGTGGGCCGTGAAACCGCGCGCCGGAGGGCCGCCCTGGGCGCCATTGCTTGTGCGGAGGCGCTCGGCGGACCTCTTTCTTTCCGCAAGAGCGTGGGTCCCGCTGCCGGGCGTGTCGGGGCCGGAAGGCGTGTCGGGGCCGGAAGGCGTTTCGGGGCCGTAATAGGGAAAGGCTGGATCATGAAGCGTTCGCTCCTGGCCTCTGGGGCCATTGCCGGGCTGATCCTCGCCGCGGGGGCGTCCGAGGCCGCAGCCCAGCGCGTGCAGGGCGTCTATGTCGGGGCCGGGCTCGGCGCGAGCTGGCTGTCGGAAACCAACGCCTCGGTCTTCCCGCCGGCCTCCTCGAACCTCGCCACCCCTTCGGACCTCTTCAACCGCGCCTAGGATGTCGGCTTCGCCGGCACCCTCAGCGTCGGCTACGGCCTGCCCTTCGGCCTGAGGCTTGAGCTCGAGGGCTTCTACCGCCAGAACGAGAATGACGGCGGCTTCGTCTTCACCCGCCCCGCCGCCGGCGGCGCCGCCCGCACCTACGGCGTCATGGGCAACCTCCTGTTCGACATTCCGGTCGGCAGCCTCGGGCGCTACGTCATGCCCTATGTCGGCGGCGGCATCGGCTATGCGTGGACCGACTGGACGAGCGTCGGCGGCCGCGCCGGCACGGCGGTGCTGGATGTGGACGGCTCGGACGGCACCTGGGCGTTCCAGGGCATCGTCGGCTTGGCCTTCCCCATCGCCTCCGTCCCCGGCCTCGCCGTGACCGCCGAGTATCGCTACTTCGGCACCGGCGACAATCCCTCGATCTCCGGCACCGTGCGCGACACCGCCTCGGGCGAGAGCCGGCGGGTCGATGTTCCGGTCGCGACGCACAGCCACAACGCCCTGATCGGCGTGCGCTACAATTTCGGCCGCACGGCGGCGCCGGTGGCGGCGCCCGCGGCGGCGCCGGCGCCGGCACGCACCTTCCTCGTCTTCTTCGACTGGAACCGCGCCGACCTCACCGCCCGCGCCCGGCAGATCATCGCCGAGGCGGCGCAGGCGCGCACCCAGCAGCGGGTCACGCGGATCGAGGTGACCGGCCATACCGACACCTCCGGCTCGCCGCAGTACAACCAGCGCCTCTCCGAGCGGCGCGCGGAGGTGGTCGCGGCCGAACTCGTCCGCCTCGGCGTGCCGCGCAACGAGATCGTCACCCGCGGCCTCGGCGAGAGCCAGCTCCTGGTCCCGACCGCCGACAATGTGCGCGAGCCGCAGAACCGCCGCGTCGAGATCGTCCTCCGCTGATCCGACCGAGCGCGACGCCATCACGGGAAGGGCCGCCGAAAGGCGGCCCTTTCTGCTTTTCAGGACCGGTTCAGTCCACCAGCATGTTGCCGAGCGCGAAGCGGATGGTGGTGTCGTCGGCCACCGGCGGGCGGCCGAGGAAGGCGCAGAAATCGGCGATCTGCTCCGGGATCTCGGCCGCCTGGTAGTAGGCGAGGGGCGTGCCGTGCTGGCGGATCTCCTCGATCACCTGCACGACCGCCCGTTCGGGGAACTCGACGCCGCGCCGCGCCGCCTGGAGCAGGAGCAGCTTCGCGAACTCCTCCACCGTCGGCCCGTGGACGTGGATCTTGTAGGGCAGGCGGCGCAGGAAGGCGGGGTCCATCAGGTCCGAGGGGGAGAGGTTGGTCGAGAAGACCAGCAGCTGGTCGAAGGGGATCTGGAAGGACTGGCCGGTGTGCAGCTTCAGGAAGTCGATGCGCCGGTCCATCGGCACCACCCAGCGGTTCAGCAGCGCCTCCGGGCGGACCAGCTGGCGGCCGAAATCGTCGATCAGCAGCACGCCGTTCATCGCCTTGACGTGCAGCGGCGCCTCGTAGAAGCGGGACGTCTCCTCGAACTTCAGGTCCAGCATGTCGAGGCTGAGCTCGCCGCCCGCCGCCACGAAGGGTCGGCGGCAGGGCACCCAGCGCGGGTCGAACTCGTCGGCGAAGAGGCTGGCCGTGCTCTTGCGCCCCGGCGCGACGCCGAGGCGTTTGTGCACCGCCGGGTCGTAGACCTTCACGATCTGGCCCGCGACCTCGAAGCAGTGCGGGATCAGCACCATGGCGCCGAAGGTGCGCACCATGCGTTCGGCGATCGAGGTCTTGCCGTTGCCGGCCGCGCCGTAGAGCAGGATGGAACGGCCGGCGTTGATGGCGATGCCGACCTTCGCGAGCAGCTCCTCCTCGACCATCAGCGGCTGCATCGCCTGCGCCACGGCGGCGGCCGTGATGGTCTCGCTGCGGATGGACTGGCGCAGGACGCGGGCCGAATACTCCTCGAGCGAGACGGGAAGCGGGCCGATATAGGCGTTGGCGGAGAAGGCATCGACCGCCATGGACCGGCCGCGCGGGGTCAGCTCCACCCGCAGCTCGCCGGCCACGATCCCGGGCTTCAGCTCGACGATCCCCTGCGCGCGCGCCTGCTCGATCAGCGCGGCCGAGAGCCGGCGCGAGATGGCAAGCGTCTCGGCGATGCTCGCCGTGGTTCCGTGCCCCGCATTGCTCAGGAACTTCACGAGCATGTCGAAGACGATGCGGGAATCGATCCCGAGTTGCGCCAGCGTGTCGGGCGGGGCCGGCAGCCCTTCCTGCAGCTCCCTCACCTGATGGGCGCTGAGCAGCCCCATCTCGACCACGACCTCGCCGAGCGGCCGGCCCGTGCGCGACTGGCGCTCCAGCGCGTGGTCGACGTCATGGCGGGAGATCAGTTCGAGCGCGACAAGAAGGTCACTGAAACGCAAGGGAACCTCCAGCCTGGCGGGGCGGTCCGGCTGCACGGCGGCCCGCGGGGCCCGAACCATCACGGTGTGACGCTATCGAAGCCGCGGCGCGCGGTCCATGACGGAGCGGCCTTGCGCCCGGCCCCGGTGCCGCCACTCTCACAGCCGATCCGCCATGCCCACGACACCTCTGCTGATCGGCTCCGAGATCTACCGCCGCTCCTCCTACGGGCCGAAGCATCCGCTCGCCATTCCCCGCGTCTCGACCATGCTTGATCTCGTGCGCGCCCTCGGCTGGCTGCCGGCCCACCAGTATGTGGACAGCCCCGTGGCGAGCCCCGAGGCGCTCGCCCGCTTCCACGCCCCGGACTACATCGCCGCCCTGATGCGCGCCGAGGCCACGCAGCAGGTCACGCCGGCGGAGCGCGAGCGCTATCGCATCGGGGCCGACGGCAACCCCGTCTTTCCCGAGGTCTTCCGCCGCCCGGCCACCTCGGCCGGCGGCACCATCCTCGCCGCCCGCCTCACCCTCGGCGGCGGCGTCGTCCATGTCCCCGGCGGGGGCACGCATCACGGCCGGCCGGACCGCGCTGCGGGCTTCTGCTATGTCAACGACGCGGTGCTCGGGCTGATGGCATGGCTCGATGCGGGGCTGACCAACATCCTCTACCTCGACATCGACGCCCATCACGGCGACGGCGTCGAGGACGCCTTCCGCGACGATCCGCGCGTCTTCACCCTTTCGGTGCATGAGGAGGGGCGCTGGCCCTTCACCGGCGCGCTCGAGGATCGCGCCGGCGGCCATGCCCGCAACATTCCCGTCCCCGCCGGCTTCAACGACAGCGAGATGGCCTGGCTGCTGCACGAGGCGATCCTGCCCCTGCTGCGCCACCTCCGCCCGCAGGCGGTGATGCTGCAATGCGGCGCCGACGCGCTGGAGGAGGACCCGCTGTCGCGCCTGGCCCTGTCGAACAACGCCCATCGGACGGTGCTGCGCGCGGTGATGGCGCATGCGCCGCGCCTCGTCGTCCTCGGCGGCGGTGGCTACAATCCCTGGAGCGTGGCGCGCTGCTGGGCGGGGCTGTGGGCCGTGCTGAATGGCCACCCCATCCCCGAGCGCCTGCCGCCCGCGGCGGAGGCGGTGCTGCGCGGCCTCAGCTTCCACCGCGCCGCCGGGCGCAACCCGCCGGAGCACTGGTTCACCACCCTCGCGGACCCGCCGCGCCCGGGGGTGGTGCGCGCCGCGGTGCGCCGCGCCGCGGCGGCGGCGCTGGCCGATCTTCCCGCCCGCCCGCCCGCCATGGCATGAACCCGCCCATGATCCCGCGCCGCGCCCTCATCGCCCTCATCGCCCTCGCGCCCGCCGGGCCGCGGGCGCAGCCGGGCGTGGACCGCCCGCAACCGAGGCTGCCGACCGAGCCGCTCGTCATCCTCACGCGCGATGGCCGCCGCCACGCCTTCACGGTCGAGATGGCGGTCGAACCCGAACAGCAGATGATCGGACTGATGTTCCGCCCCGAGGTGAAGCCCGACGAGGGGATGCTGTTCGACTGGGGCACCCCGCGCGAGAGCAGCATGTGGATGCGCAACACCCTCGCCTCCCTTGACATGGTCTTCATCGCCGCCGATGGCCGCATCCACCGCATCGCGGAACGGACGGTGCCGCTTTCGCTCGCGACCATCTCCTCCCACGGGCCGGTGCGCGCGACCCTCGAACTCGCCGCCGGCGTGACCGAACGGCTCGACATCCGGGTGGGGGACCGCGTGCTGCACCGCATCTTCGGGACCGCCCCCTGAGGCCGCTTGCCGCTGGGCGGCCGCTTCCATAGGGTGCGGCCGCGACGGGGCGTGGCGCAGCCTGGCTAGCGCGCCTGTTTTGGGTACAGGAGGTCGTGGGTTCGAATCCCGCCGCCCCGATGGATTTCGAGGACCGCACGGATGCCGCAGCAGAAGGGCATGGCCCGCATCTTCCAGCCGCCGAAATCGGCGATGCAGTCCGGCCGGGCCAAGGCGCGGGGCTGGATGCTCGTCTTCACCCCCGCCGAGCCGAAGGCGCTCGACCCGCTGACGGGCTGGGTCGGCTCGGGCGACACGCGGAGCCAGGTCCGGCTGCAGTTCGAGACGCGCGAGCAGGCCATCGCCTATGCCGAGGCGCAGGGCCTCGCCTATGAGGTCGAGCCCGAGACCGCGCCGGCGGCGATCCGGCCCAAGGCCTATGCCGACAATTTCCGCTTCGGGCGGCCGGAGAACTGGTCCCACTGACCGCCGCGCCCCATGCTATGAGCCCGCCGGGCGCCCTTAGCTCAGCTGGATAGAGCAGCGACCTTCTAAGTCGCTGGTCGGGGGTTCGAATCCCTCAGGGCGCGCCACATTTCTTTGTTTTCAAAACCTTGTGGCGTGAGTGTGAGGGGCGAGTGTGAGTCTCAGCACCCTATTTGTTCCATAGCACCGACCGCCAAGCGCATCTGTTCGGCCTCGCGCGCGGAGATCGCGGCGGCCCTGAGCCCGCCCGTTGCGGGGACAATGCCGTCGAGGGGAAGGGCGCGCTATGCTGCGTCCGCCCAGGCTGCCCCGACGCTCGCCCCCGGCGCAGCATGCCGGCCCCGTCCGCGCCAAGGAGACGTCCCGCGTGACCGAAGCCCCAGTGTTCCGCGGCCTTGTCGCCGGCACCCCGATCCTCACGCCGAACGGCCCCGTGGCGGCGGAAGCGCTGCGGCCGGGGATGCTGGTCATCGCCGTCTCCGGCGCCGCCGCCCCCTTCCGCCCGGTTGCGGCGGTCCGCCGCGGCCTGCTGCCGCGGCCGGCCATCCGCATCCGCGCCGGCGCGCTCGATGACGGCACGCCGCAGGAGGACCTGCTGCTCCCGCCCGGCCAAGCGTTGCTCCTCGACGGCGCGCTGATCGCCGCGGCGGACCTCGTGGACGGCCACGGCATCCTCGCCGAACCGGACGGCTCGCCCCTGCCGCTGGTCGAGATCGTGCTCGACGGCCACGACGCCCTCCTCGCCGCCGGGGCCGCCGTGGAGACCAGCCCGGCCGGACCCGACAGCCCCGCCTGCGCCCCCCGCCGCGCGCCGGACGCGCCGCTGCGCGCGGTCCTCGCCTGGCGCGCCGAGCGCATGGGCTGGGCCGCCGCGTGCGATCCTTGCCCGCCGGCCGAGCCCGGCAGCCTGGACGAGCGCCTCACCTCCTCCGCGTTCGCCCGGCTCGGGCTCGACCCCCCGCCGCGCCGCGAGGGCTAAGCCGGCGTGGCGGCGGCCGACCGGAGCGCCTAGATTGGGGGCGACGCAGCGGAGGAACTGCCATGACCGAGGCCTGCATCGTCGGCTGGGCGCACAGCCCCTTCGGCAAGCTCGAGGACGCGCCCGATCTCGAGACCCTGATGGCGCGCGTCGCCCGCGCCGCCATCGAGGACGCGGGGCTCGCGCCGGAGGAGATCGACGCCGGCTTCGTCGGCGTCTTCGGGGAGGGCTTCACGCCCCAGGGCTTCCCCGCCTCCCTGGTGCTGCAGTCGGTCCCCGAGCTGCGCTTCAAGCCCATCACCCGCTTCGAGAATGCCTGCGCGACGGGCTCGGCGGCCATCCATGGCGCCCGGGACTTCATCGCCGCGGGCCGCGGCCGCTTCGCCCTGGTGGTGGGGGCGGAGAAGATGACCGCCACCCCGGGGCCGAAGATCGGCGACATCCTGCTCACGGCCTCCTACCGGCGCACGGAACAGGACATCGAGGGCGGCTTCGCCGGCGTCTTCGCCCGCATCGCCGAGGCCTATTTCCAGAAGCATGGCGACCAGTCCGACGCGCTGGCCGCCATCGCCGCCAAGAACCACCGCAACGGCGTGGACAACCCCTACGCGCAGATGCGCAAGGACCTCGGCTACGCCTTCTGCCGCACCGAGAGCGAGAAGAACCCCTATGTGGCCCGCCCGCTCAAGCGCACCGACTGCTCCCTCGTCTCCGACGGCGCCGCGGCGCTCGTGATGACCGATGAGGAGACGGCGCGGGCCATGGCCAAGGCGGTGCGCTTCCGCGCCGCCGTTCAGGTCAACGACTTCCTGCCCATCGCCGCGCGCGACATCATCCGCTTCGAGGGGGCGCGCGAGGCCTGGGCGCGCGCCTATGCCGAAGCCGGCATCACGGTCGCCGACCTCTCCTTCGTCGAGACGCATGACTGCTTCACCATCGCCGAGCTCATCGAATACGAGGCGATGGGCCTCGCGCCGGAAGGGCAGGGGGGGCGCGCCGCCCTCGAAGGCTGGACGGCGGCGGATGGCCGCCTGCCGGTGAACCGCTCGGGCGGCCTCAAGGCCAAGGGCCATCCGATCGGGGCGACCGGCGTCTCGATGCATGTGCTGGCCGCCATGCAGCTGACCGGCACGGCGGGCGCCATGCAACTGCCGCGCGCCGATCTGGGGGGTGTGTTCAACATGGGGGGCGCGGCGGTGGCGAACTACGTCTCGGTGCTCGAGCGCGCGCGCTGACGCGCCGCCGCCGGTGGAGAGCCGAACAACCACCGATTTTATATTGATCTTCCGGATATCGCGTCATAGTTGATTCTCCCGCGGGACGCATGGCCCGCGGCAAGGCAGGGAAGTCGCGATGTCCGGAACCTGGTACGACCCCAGCGGAACGCCCCGCAGCCCGAATGCGCCGACCTCGGGCGATGACAGTTTCGTCGGCAGCGACGGCCAGGATTACGTGTTCGACGAGAACGGGGATCCGACCTCCCTGGTCGCGGGCGGGGAGGGGAACGACACGCTGGACGGGCGCGGCGGCGACGATTTCCTCGTCGGCAATGAGGGCGACGACAGCCTCCTCGGCGGGGAGGGGGCCGATGCGCTGCAGGGCGGCGCGGGGAACGACACGCTGCTCGGCGGGGAAGGTGACGACGGCCTCAACGGCGGTCCCGGCAATGACTGGCTCTTCGGCGGGGCGGGCAGCGACACGGTGGAGCTCGCGGGCAACCCCGAGGGCTATCTCTGGCAGCCGACCGTGGGCGGGTGGAACGTCATCGACCTCGACCCCTCCGATGGCGATGACGGCAGCGATTTCATCGCGAATGACGTCGAGTGGGTGACCTATGGCGGGACGGGCGAGACGGTGCAGACGCCCTGCTTCGCCGCCGGAACGCGCGTCATGACCGCGCGCGGCGAGGTGCCGGTCGAGGCGCTGCGGGCGGGGGATCTCGTGGTCACGCTCGGCCGGCGCGGCGCTTGGCTCAGGCCGGTGCGCTGGATCGGGCGCCGCCGCGTCGATGGCCGCCGCCACCCCCGGCCCGAGGCGGTGCTGCCGGTGCGCATCCGCGCCGGGGCGCTCGGTCCCGGGACGCCGCATCGGGACCTGCGCGTCTCGCCCGACCATGCGCTCTTTCTGGATGGCGTGCTGGTCCCGGCCGCCGCGCTTGTGGACGGGGAGACGATCCTGCAGGAGGCCGCCGGCGGGCCGGTGACCTATTACCACGTCGAACTCGACGCCCACGACCTCCTGCTGGCCGAGGGCGCGCCGGCGGAATCCTGGCTCGACTGCGGCAATCGGCACCAGTTCGACAATGCCGGGGTGGTGGTGGCGCTGCACGCCCGCTTCGAGGCCGATCGGGCGTCGGCGGAGCGGTGCGCGGAGCTGGCGCTGCCGGGCACGCCGGCGCTCGGGCGCGTCCTCGAGCGGCTGGCGCGGCGGCGCGCCGTGGCGGACGGCGCGGCGCGGATGGCCGGGGGCTGAACGCCCGCCAGCCGTGGCACGGGACGTGCATGCTGAAGGGTGTCCGGCAACGGGATTGTCCCGGGCCAGGCAGCTTAGCCTTCCTCAACCTTGCCTCGGGGCCATCCGCTCGGATGGCCCTTCTTTTTGCCCGCGGGCATTTGCATATTGCGAAGCGGTCTGCGATGCGCCCTGCGCGACCTGCCTCTCCCTCCTCTCCACGCTTTCTTTACCCTCCGCCGGCTACCCCCTCGGTGGCGGCGGGGCGGCCCCGCGGGACTGCGGGACGCCGGACGGGCCGGGCGGGGAGATGAGCGGCGCGATGGACGGGATGACGGAAGCCGAAGGCGGCCCGCGGCCGGTCCCCGCAACGGGCGCGGCGCCGAGATCCGCGGCCGGGCCCGCTGAGGGCCTGATCACCTTCAACGAGGACCTCCATCTCGGGCTCCTGAGCGGCCGCGCCGTCGCGCTGCTCGGCCTCACGCGCACGGCGCGCGAGGCCCGCAGCCTGCACGAGGCGCTTGGGGCGAGCCCCCGCCTGGACCGCGACGCCACCGCCGCGCTGATGGCGGCCTGCCTTTCCGCCACGCTGCCGGGGGCCGACCCCGAGACCACACTCCGCCTGCCGGGCACGCCCGGCCTCTGCTTCCGCATCCGGCGTGCGGCGGGCGCCTCCTGGGCCCTGGCCATCCTGGCCGAGGACGCCTTCGGCGCGGGCGGCACCGACCCCCTGACCGGTCTTGCCGACCGCACGATGTTCGAGGCGCGGCTCGGCGCCGCCCTGGACCGGCCTGCCCGCCGCCGCTCGGGCCATGCGGTGCTGCTCTGCGAGCTCGAAGGGATCCGCGCGGTCAACCAGGTGCTCGGTCATGCGACGGGCGAAGATCTGCTGCGGGCCGCCGCCCGCCGCCTCCAGGCGGCGGTACGCGACGCCGATCTCGTCGCCCGCCTCGCGGGCGAGGAGTTCGCCATCCTGCAGACCGAGATCACCGAGCCGACGCACGCCGCCTCGCTCGCCCGCCGGCTCGTGGAGCTGCTCGGCCGACCCTACCTCATCGGCGGGGAGACGCTGGTCATCACACCGCGCATCGGCATCGCGGTCGCCCCGGCCGACGGGCAGGAGGCGGCGACGCTGATGCGCCGCGCCGCCATGGCGCGCAACGAGGCCCCGGCCGA
>Ga0272446_1001581_pt1 | contig 32786 bp, 30 predicted proteins | sample YNPCB0061_FD_194587 | JGI IMG/M metagenome (GOLD analysis project Ga0272446, IMG submission 194587) | Hot spring microbial mat communities from Yellowstone National Park, WY, United States - YNP-CB-006-1 | ecosystem: Environmental > Aquatic > Thermal springs > Hot (42-90C) > Sediment | place...
TCAGTGTATGGATTGATGTACCTTGCCATTTATTTGCTTCTTTTGATTTTATGTTTTTCGTTCTTCGGGCTTACCTGCAACAAAAGTAAAACCGCGTCCTTCTTGGGTTTCTTCAAAGTCTATGCTGATGCCTACTACATACATCAGATGCTTTTTATCCACATAAATAAGAACATCTTGTAGGTAATATGTTTCGTCGCTTTCTTTTTGTTTATCGAAACCTATCAAAAAACTTGCTCCACAGCCGCCGCCACGTATGCCTATGCGTAAGCCATAGTCTTGTGGAATGCCCTTGTTTTGCATAATATTTTTAATTTCTTCAAGAGCCGTAGCAGTAATATGAAAGGGTAAATCTGACATAATCATATAGAATTTTTGCAGACAACAATTCTACATAAAATATGGCAAAAATGCAATGCTTTGGAAACTTAACTCTCTGTTTTTTATCACGAAATACAATGAGTAAAGTCATTCTTCCAATCATTTTTCTCAAATACTTTTGTTCAAGAAATTTTTGATGCTTGTACCTAAAATCAATGTAGTATGGCTACTCATAGTATCATTCGCCCTGTTCAGTATTTTTTTGAACAAGTGTATCAGCCTATCCTGATTGCTGACAATGAAGGGAAAATTATTTATGCCAATCCCGCCAGTTTGCAGTTGCTCAATTCTACTTCTGTAGAAGTGCAAGGAAAAAATGTAGAAAAATACCTGCAAATTCCTCACAATAACATTGATATAGAGAAAAGAGTAATGGTATTGAAACAAGACGGAGACAAACAAGCCGCAGATATGATAGAAAGCCCTATTGATTATGAGGGCGGTATTTATCGTATGATACTGCTTAAACCCGTAGAAAAAAACTTTGTAAGTGCAGAGGATAAAATAAAATTATTGCTCAAAACCATTCATAAAGATATTAGCAAAAGAGAGGAAGAAATAGAAAAGCTCTCAAATGAAATTGAAGCACGTACCAGAATTTTAAACGCCGCCGCCATTGTATCCGAAACCGACCAGTATGGCACAATTACATTTGTGAATGATACTTTTTGTAAGGTAGCCAAATACTCACGTGAAGAGTTGTTAGGAAAACCTCATAATATAGTACGCCACCCCGATATGCCCAAAGCGGTCTTCAAAGAAATGTGGGACACGATAAAACGAGGAGAGATTTTTCAGGGAATTGTAAAAAACCGAGCCAAAGACGGCTCACCCTACTGGGTAATCGCCACTATTGGCGGAATTATGGGAACTGATGGCAAACCCTACAAATATATCGGCGTGAGAATTGATATTACTCCACTCATCAAAAGAGGTTTGCAAGTAGATATTATGTAATGACTTGAACTTTATGCCATTGGTCTAATAGTTTTCACCGCTAAAATTTTAAAAAAATGAGATTTAGTTTCAGCGATTTAGCCAAAATACAACCTATTCAACACTTTTTTGAGCAGGTGTATCAACCCGTACTCATTGTAAATCCAGATGATAAAGTGCTTTATGCAAATCCTGCAGGTTTGCAACTTTTCAATGCTACATCAGTAGATTTGTACCACAAAAATTTGTCTGAACTATTAGCTTTCAGTGGTGGCACAGATATTGAGAAAAAAGCCTATCTGAAACAAGATGCAAACAAACAATGGGTAAATGTTACTGAAAGTAATGTAGATTACGAAGGCAAAAGATTTCGTTTTTTGTTACTAAAACCTGTGGAAACACAAAGTATTAGTCAGGAGGAAAAAATAAAATTATTGCTCAAAACCATTCATAAAGATATTAGCAAAAGAGAGGAAGAAATAGAAAAACTCGCCAACGAAATAGAAGCCCGAACCAAAATTCTCAACACTGCGGCAATCGTTTCGGAAACTGATAAATTCGGAACAATTACTTTTGTGAATGATACATTTTGCAAATTAGCTAAATATAGCCGAGAAGAGCTCATCGGTAAGCCACACAACATAGTACGCCACCCCGACACACCCAAGGCCGTATTTAAGGAAATGTGGGATACCATCAAACGAGGGGAGATTTTTCAGGGTATCATAAAAAATAGAGCCAAAGATGGTTCTCCTTATTGGGTGATAGCTACTATTGGAGGTGTGTTGGATACAGAAGGCAAGCCACACAAATACATAGGTGTTCGGATTGACATTACACAACTTGTAGAAAAAGGAATAGAGGTGAAAATTTGATAATAAAGTTGAGAGAACAGAAAAAAGCCTTCAAGACTTTTTACACCTTGAAGGCTTCTATTGCCTCTTTTACATCAGCGAGGCTCTTTCGTCATAGCCTAATTTGAGGAGTTTATCTTTCAGTTCTTTGCGAGCAATGTGAATTCTATTTTTTACGGTACCTATCGGTATAGCCAACCTTTCTGCTATTTCGTGATATTTGAAGCCTTTATAGTACATCATAAAGGGTGTTCTATACACTTCATCAAGTCCATCTAAAGCTCCGCTGATTTCTTGCATAGCAAAAGAGGAAGACGCAGCATTCTCGGCAATAGTAGCGGTACTATTGATAAAGTGAAGATTTTCTGTGGTATCAATGAAAGTCCTACGTCTCACCATACGTTGGTAGTTGGTGATAAACGTATTTTTCATAATAGTATAGAGCCAGGCTTTTAGATTGGTGCCGTCTGTAAATTTTTCCTTATTAGTAAATGCTTTGTATAAAGTTTCCTGAATCAGGTCGTTGGCATCTTCTAAATCTTTGGTAAGCCTCACCGCAAAGGGTTTGAGCGATTTGGAGGCTTTTTCGAGCTGGTAATTGAATTCGAGAGCTGTCATAGGTTTGCTTCGGTTTGTTTAAGACAAATTTAGTAATAGTTAAACAAAAATCCAAATTTTGTTTAATATTTTTTTTTGGTTTTTTAACAAAAATTTTTTTTGCTATTTAAAAAAATTGTTTTACTATCAAATTTAGTAATGCAACTATATTGCTTTTTTCGGAAAAAAGCAATAGCTTGGCGAAAAAAAATTAAAAAATTTGATGAAACTTTTAGTATTAGATAATTACGATAGTTTTACCTACAATCTGGTGCATCTATTGCGTGAGATAGGTACGGACTTAGATGTATTTCGTAATGATAAAATTGATTTGGCACAAGTTGGTAATTATGATAAAATTCTGCTCTCCCCGGGGCCTAGTCTACCCAAAGAGGCGGGTATTATGCCACAACTCATTCAACGTTATGCCAAAGAAAAAAGTATTTTAGGAGTATGTTTAGGACATCAGGCTATTGGCGAGGCTTTTGGAGCATCTTTATTCAATTTGCCCGAAGTACAACACGGCGTAGCTACCCACATAAAATATTTTGGTAATGAGCGGCTATTCGCTAATTTACCCACAAGGTTTAAAGTAGGTAGGTATCATTCTTGGGTGGTAGATAAAATTTCTTTACAAAATACTCCCTTACAAATCACCGCCGAAGATGAGCAAGGCTTCGTAATGGCACTGAAACATCAGAGCTATGATGTGCGTGGCGTACAATTTCACCCCGAAAGTATCTTGACAGAATTTGGCAAAGAAATGCTCACAAATTGGATACGTACCTAAATGAAGCGATAAGATGCACAAATACTATCTTGTGTATAAGCCATACGGCGTGTTAAATCAATTTAGAGATGAGTTAGGCAGACCAACTTTGGCGTCTTTGTACAATTTCCCCAAAGATGTGTATCCCGTAGGGCGTTTGGATATTGATAGTGAGGGATTATTGCTTCTTACGAATGATAAAAGCATCAATCATAGGTTGCTCAATCCTAAATTTAGGCACGAAAAAACCTATTGGGTGCAAGTAGAAGGTGATATTACTGATGAGGCTATTGAAAAATTGAAGAAAGGTGTAACAATCAAAGTAGATGGCAAATTACATCACACCTTACCTGCAAAAGTATTCAGATTTGTAGATGAACCTAACTTACCCGAAAGAAATCCGCCTATTCGTTTCAGAAAAAATATTCCTACTTCTTGGGTAAGTCTTTGTATTGTAGAAGGCAAAAAACATCAAATTCGCAAAATGACCGCCGCTGTTGGTTTTCCTACACTTAGATTAGTTCGCTCTCAGATACAAGGACTTGGCTTAGAAAATATGCAAGTAGGCGAAGTGAGGGAACTATCGGCACAAGAAGTTTATGAAAAATTGTTTGGAGAAAAGCAAACAGAGCAAGCCAAATGAAATGACTCGCTCTGTTTGCTTATTTTCAAATGCCAAAGGCTTTTTTGATTTTATCTACATAATCTAATTTTTCCCAAGTGAAGAATTCTACTTCTTTTTTTGTTTTTTTGCGGATTTCTTGTTTGCTGTTTTTATCTTCTTTTAACTCCACATACGAAACATCAACTTTGGCTTTGTAGGGTTCTCTTCCTACGTGTCCGTAGGCGGCGGTTACTCCGAAAATCGGATTTTTCAGTCCGAGGCGTTCAACAATAGCTTTGGGACGCATATCGAATAGTTCGTTGATTTTCTCTGCAATTTCTGCATCGGAAAGTTTCACTTTGGCGGTACCATAAGTATTCACATTCAAAGATACAGGTTTAGAGATACCAATAGCGTAAGCTACTTGTACGAGGGCTTCATCGGCTAAACCGGCGGCTACTATATTTTTAGCAATATGACGAGCAGCATAAGCGGCACTTCTATCTACTTTCGAGGAATCTTTGCCCGAGAAAGCTCCGCCACCGTGAGCTCCTTTGCCGCCATAGGTATCTACGATAATTTTGCGTCCTGTAAGTCCTGTGTCGCCGTGAGGACCTCCAATAACAAATTTACCAGTAGGATTGATATGATAAACGGTTTTTTTGTCTAAAAGATTGGCAGGGATAACCTTAGCAATTACATACTTTTTGATGTCATCACTAATTTTTTTGAGCATTTTGGCTTCTGTATCAAACTCATCGTGTTGGGTTGAAACTACGATAGTATGAACTCTTTGGGGCTTACCTTCATCGTTGTACTCAATAGTAACTTGCGACTTAGCATCGGGGCGAAGATAGGGCATCAGTTGAGGTTCTTCTTTGCGAATACGAGCCAACTCCTTCACTATTCTATGCGAAAAAGCCAGAGCCATAGGCATATATTCGGGGGTTTCGTTGGTGGCATAGCCAAACATCATTCCTTGGTCGCCTGCTCCTTGTTCTTTATCTACTCCTTTTCCTTCATCTACCCCTTGGGCTATATCGGGCGATTGGGCGTGTAAGGCTACTACAATGCCACAAGATTTGGCTTCAAATTGATATTCAGATTTCGTATAACCAATTCTCTCGATGGTTTGGCGTACAACTTCCTGTATATCTACATAGGCTTGTGTAGTTACTTCACCTGCAATTACGGCGAGTCCAGTGGTTACTAATGTTTCACAAGCTACGCGAGAGTGTGGGTCTTGTGCGAGCATTGCATCAAGAATTGCGTCAGAGATTTGGTCTGCTACTTTATCGGGGTGTCCTTCTGATACCGATTCGGAGGTAAATAGATATGCCATTAGTGAATATTTTTTACTTAAAATTTAGAAGTGGCAAATTTAAGGAAAGTTTCTTATTTTGAAAATCTTAATAAAAGAATAATTTAACTTTGGGTTAAATTTAGCACAGATTTCATCAACCTTGATTCATATACACAAATCCGAGCCAAGCCCCCATTGCAATAAACACAATCAATATAATTCCCATTGCAATATAAAGAGCAAGGCGAATAGCATTTGCTTCTTTGATGGAGTCTGCCCGAAGTTCTTCCCCAATTTTTAGCTGAACATCAGTCATTCTGTGAATAGGCTCTATCATTTTTTTAAATTCCTCGGAAGATTCCGTAGAAAAGAGCATTTTGGCTCCGTCTATATCCGAGTTATAGAGTTGTAAAATTTCATTTTCTAATTGCCTATACTTGAAAATTTCTTTTCGATACATAAGTAGGTTGTTATTTTCTTCATCTACCAAGTGGCTTTCAGCATATTTAGCTACCAAAGAGTCTATTATTTTATGGTTTACCTTAATGCTCTTCAACAAATTACTCCTTTGCTTTTCATCGTCTAAGTTTAGGTATTCTTCTAAAAACAGCCTATTTTCATAAAGGGTTTCTGTAATTTTCGCCATTTCCACAGCTGGGTAGAGCCTGTCGTAGTACAGAGAATTGACATCTTCTGCTACACGATTGATGCCTGTAATACCTATTAGCGAAACAATCATTACAATAACAATCACAACTGAAAACACACCAAAAACTTGCCTGCGAACACCTGTTTTTTTATACCAACTCATCTGAAAATTTTTTTTTTACGCTCTAAAATTAGCCTAAAAAGAAAATAAAGCAAAGGTTTTACATAAAAAAAACCCCTCTTGTGAAGGGGTTTTTTTATGTTTTGTAGACAGTTTTAGTCAATAGATTTAATCTCTACGCGACGGTTAGCGGCTCTCTGTTCAGGGGTTTTGTTGCCAGCTTTGATGTCTGTACTACCATCAGCAGGTCTTTCTTGTCCGAAACCTACGGCAGTCATTCTGGAGGCGGCTATTTTTTTACCTACCAAGTATTTTTTGATAGCATCAGCACGTTGCTGAGAAAGTTTTTTGTTAGCGGCTGCATTACCTACGTTATCGGTGTGTCCTTCAATAGAAATTTTGGTATCAGGGAACTCGTTCATCAAAGCTACCAGATTATCCAAGATAGGGAATGAGGCTTTCAAGATAGTAGCCTTACCAGTAGCAAACTGAATTTGTTTTGCAATATTTGCTAATTGTACAGCGTCTGGTTTCTTCTTAGGACAGCCTTGTTCTTCAGGTACGCCAGGAACATCAGGGCATTTGTCGTCAATATCAGGGATTTTATCACCATCTCTATCGGGACAACCTCTAAATTCTGCTGTACCAGCTTCATTGGGGCATCTGTCGTCTTTGTCGGCTATACCGTCGTTATCTTTATCGGGGCAACCTTGTAGTTCAGCCTTTCCAGCTTCAGTAGGACAAGCATCATCAGGGTCAGGCACACCATCGCCATCAGTATCAGGGCAACCTTGGAATTGAGCTAAACCGGGTGTATCAGGACACTTATCGTCTTTATCAGGAATTTTATCGCCATCTCTATCGGGGCAACCTTTGAATTCTCCTAAACCAGCCTCATCGGGGCAAGCATCATCACCATCAGCAATACCGTCATTATCTCTATCAGGGCAACCTTGAAGTTCTTTTTTACCTGCTTCAGTAGGACATTTGTCTTTCTTGTCGGGTACGCCATCACCGTCATCATCTTTTGCTTTGCCTACTTTGAACTTGATGCCTCCGTTGTGTATCCAATAGGCAGCAGGACCTACACCTCCAAATCCATTTTCTTTAGGGCTTAAAGGCATACCATTGTAAGTAGATTGTAGTGATAAACCTACAAATTCGTTGAACCAGAAGTTTAGTCCCAAACCACCGCCAACAGTACCATAGCTCATATCGTCAATTCTATGCAAACCACCACCTGCGGCGAGATAAGGGTCAAACCAAAAGTTTTCTTTTTTACCCAGAGGGTGGAACTCAAAGTTGAGAACTGCAAAGTTGGACAACGCCCCATTTACCACATTGCCTCCTGACAGCTTCTCTACACGGCTTAAATTATAGTTAGCCGCTAAGTTTAAGAATGGATGCACACGATACCCAAACGTAACACCCACGCCTTCGTTCCAATTTTTGGTTTCAAAGGGCTTTTTTTCTTGGGCGTAGGGTAGAATGAAATCCATTGCAGAATAATGGAAACCTACACCCCACTTACCCTGAGCATTTGCATTACCACCTACAAGGCAAGCAAGCAAAAATAGATAGAGTAGTTTAATTCTCTTCATAAGATTTGAACATTAGTTTAAATTGCTGAAAGGTTCTTTGTATTGCTTTGGTGCAAAGTTGCACAAAAGAAAAAAAAATAAAAATAAAAATAGCTTTTTTTTTATTTTAATTTCTAAAGTATTTCTTTTGGAAATGTTCCAAAAAAACAAGAAATTGTCAAAAATTATGGTTTCAGTGTCAATAAAGCTAATTTACAATATGCAAAAAAAGACTATTCAAGTAGGAAATATTATTTGTGGTTCGGAGGATTTATTCCTTATTTCAGGACCTTGTGTCATTGAAGATGAAAAAATTATGTTCCAAACGGCAGAAATGTTAAAAAAAATCTCCGAAAAACTTAATATTCCCGTAATATTCAAATCTTCGTATCAGAAAGATAACAGAAGCTCACTCAAGTATTACATCGGACCTCGTCTGGAGAAAGGTTTGGAAATGCTTGCCAAAATCAAAAAAGAATTTGGTTTCCCATTGCTTTCCGATGTGCATTATCCCGAACAAGTATCTGCGGCTGCCGAAGTGTTAGATGTAATACAAATCCCTGCGTATTTGTGTATGCAAACGGATTTGCTTGTAGCCGTCGCCAAAACAGGTAAAGTTATCAATATCAAACACGGGCAGTTCCTTGCTCCCGAAAATATGGATAAACCTGTTCAGAAAGCAGTAGAAAGCGGAAACGACCAAATTATTCTTACCGAAAGAGGCTATACTTTCGGTTACAACGATTTGATTGTTGACCCTCGAAGTTTTTATCATCTCAATCAAATCGGATACCCTGTAGTATTTGATATTACCCATTCTATTCGCAAATATGGCATACCCAGTGCCGACCCTAAGGGCGGAGCAAGAGAATTTCTGCCCACTATTGCTCGGGCGGGTGTTGCGGCAGGCGTTGACGGAATATTCGTTGAGGCACACCCCGAACCTGCTAAGGCTCTCTGTGATGCTGCCAGCCAGCTATGTGTATATGATTTGGAGGAGTTTTTGAAGCCTCTGATAGAAATTCACCAGTTAGAAGTAAAATATCGTCAAAAAAATTTAGTAATGGCTTGACTTTTGTCTTAAAATCCGTAAATTAGCACATTCAAAATTATTCACTTATGAAAAAGTTCAAATCAGTTTTGGCAGTTTTGGCAGTTTTGGCATTGTTTGCAAGTTCGGCTTGTACGAGGCGTTACACTTGCCCCACTTATCTCAAAGAAGATGTAAAACCTGCTCAAAAAGATTTACGTTGCTAAAAAACTAAATCTATAAGAATAGCCCCCTGTAAGACTTTTTGTCTTAGGGGTGCTTTTTCATTTCTTAAAATCCTACACCAAAACGAAAACCTTGATTAAAGGATTTGCCATCTAAAAAACTCCAAAAGTAATCTATCCGTAGCACCTTAAAAATATGCTCTAAACCCGCCCCGATTTCAATATAGTTTCCATTTGTCTCGGTAAATAGGTAATTGCAGGTAAAAACTTCTTGAATACGTGTCTTTTTGAGCAAAGGTATTCTATTGAAGAAAAATCCGTTAAAGTGATGCTCATAATGCGTGCCTACGTAGCTTTTGGTGGTGCTAAAAGCGTAATAATCTAATAATTGGTAAGCTCTGTAACTTGGAAAAGCGGCAATTGTTCTGTTCCCATCAAAATGGTGGTAGTCTATGAAGGTAAGAGATTGCGTATTGAGGAATGTTCCTGCGAATATCTTGTAAGAGCCACTACCCAAAAGTCCCCAGCGATAAGTATCTCTCAAGCCAAGTTCTAAGTGGTCAAAATCTACCTCACTACCCAAAGCCCTTATGCCTTTTCTGTAAAATAACAGGAATGTAGGATATTTGGAACTTATCCTAAAACGAACATCAGGACGATTGATGTAACGCTGTTTGGGCGTAAAAGATACATTGATATTCCAGAGTAAGGCTCTATTGCTTCCAAAATCGGTATCTACAAGTTCGTTGTTTAAGGGAGCATTTGGGGTGTAATCTCTGTTGGTGTTTCTTGCCCAACTATAATTGGTGGTGTTTTGTAGTGAATTTCTTTGGGCATATTCTACCGAAGTATTGATAAGCAAACCTGTTGCTATTTCACGCCTGAACATCAATTTCCCAAAAGTTTTTTCGTATAATTTCATAAAATTGAGCCTTTGATAGAGCGTAGTAGAGGTATTGATGGCGGGCATAATCGCATCGGGATTGAATTGCTCTACGAACTTTCCTGCTTCTATGCTCCAACGTTCAAAATACTTAGGATTTTTCAGGAAAGAAACTGCTAATTTGCCATAGAAGTCTTTGCTACTGAAACCGTATCGTAAGGTGGGGGTAACATCAAGGCTACGATTTTCTTCAAATTCTTTCTGATAATTGAGCCGCAAATTTAAAACCAAACCTTCTACGGTGTTAAAGGAAACCTCGTTTAGCGGCGAAGAAAAGCCCAAACTATATTTTTGGTGGCTGTTGCGATAAGTATATCCGAAAAATAAGGCGTTCCACTTAAACTTATTGCTAATCCTATCAATGGAATCTTTGTAGGGCTTACTTTCCTTCACTATTTCTAGGCTATCCTTTTTTTTGTAATCTTCTTGCTCAAAAGCAAGCAAAGGTACAGGGCGAATATTTTTCCAAAAAAGGCTATCTTTTTTATTGGATTCTTTTTCCACAATAATTAAATCCTTTCCGAAATGATTTTCTGGAAATTTTGGATTAAGTGTATAGTCGGCATATACTTTGGTAAAGTACCCTGAGCCGCCGAAACCAAACAATTTGAATTGAAAAGAAAAATTTTGAGATAAAATCACCCAATCGGTGTTTTGATTAGGCTTAGTATAAACCTGTTTTATACTGCCCCCACGTATAAAATCAACGGGACGTTTGTCATCAAAACGCAAATCGAGACTATGAATACGCCAAGTGTCTTCGGTAATGTAGATATAACCTTCCCAGACAGGGTCGCTGAGGCGTTTGGGGATAACTTTTATCTTATTGATAACGAGGCTGTCTTCGGTAAATTGTCCTTCCCATTTGTAGTTGTAATAATTGAAAGCCAAATTGGCAATAGGTGACACGAAACCTCGTTCTGAAAGTCCTTGTCCTACTAAATTTTGATAAAAATTAAAATTCCATGAAGCCACCTGATTGAACGTAAAGCCTTTACTATCGCCACTTACTTTGGAGGCGGTTACGACTTCTTTGTATCTACGTGGGTTGCGTTGGTAGCTCACCTCCGAAATACTCTCCGAAAGATACACAATACCAGTATCCAAACCTGCTGTACTTTCACCAAGAATTTGTTTGGGCTTTTCATTGAGGCGAGCTAAACCTTTTACATACACTTTGCACTGATAGTCGGGGCGTTCTTCTAAGTATTTTTTTCTGTTTTTTTGGGCATTTCTGATGACCTCATCGGCATAGTTGATGGCTTGGGCTTGTACCGTAATGGCTTGTATTTCTTCTATTTCTGAGGGCAATACAAAGTTGAGCGTATAGTTTTTAGCTTCGCTAATTTCAATTTTTTGGGTAATAGCTTTGTGTCCTGGGTATTGAGCTATAATTTCGTAACTTCCTATGGATATGGGCAGACTATAACTACCTTGTGCATTGGTAGTAGTGCCGATAGTAGTGTTTTTAAGGTGCAAAGTGGCAAAGGCGAGGGCTTCCCCTTTCTCATCAATAACTTTGCCTTGTAAAGTAGCCTTTTGAGCAAAACTTGCTAAGTTGATTAGCAAAATTGCAACACAAGCGATTAAATTTTTCATAGGTAATATGGAAATTACTTGCCGATAACGCCTTTTGGTGTCTTTTATTGTTTTTTCAGGTCTTGCTTATTTCTGTTTCTACAAAGTTCATCAAGTTGTTGATGTAGTCTTTTGAGAAATCAAAAGAAATACCTGCTTGCTGATAAATTTGGGGAATGCTACGCATATATCCCAAAGAAAGAGCATCTAAATAGCCTTTTAGTCCTTGTTTCAAATTTTTCTGACAATTTTGCCAGACGGCAATAGCTCCGAGTTGAGCAAATCCATATTCTATGTAGTAGAACGGCACTTCGTAAAGATGTAATTGTTTCTGCCAATGATAAGTTTTGTATTCTTCTAAGCCTGTCCAATCAATAGTTTTGGGTGAAAATTCCGAATAAATTTCGTCCCAAGCCTTTTGGCGTTCTTGTATGGTATGCGTAGGGTTTTCGTAGAGCCAATGCTGAAATTTATCGATGCAAGCAATCCAAGGGAGTACGGCAAGTAAATCTTCTAAATGTTCTTTTTTAGCTCTTTTTAGGTCGTTTTCGTTTTTGAAAAAATGTTTCCAAAAAGGCATTGTGATTAGCTCCATACTCATAGAGGCGAGTTCGGCTACTTCGGCGGGTGGTTCTTTGAAAGAGTTGATTTCCAAATCTTTACAAAGTACTGAATGAACAGCGTGTCCTGCTTCGTGTAGAAGGGTGGTTAGGTCGCGAAGGTTCGAGGTGGCGTTCATAAAAATAAACGGATAGCCTGTTTCGGCAAGTGGGTAGTTGTAGCCGCCGGGGGCTTTATTTTTTCGGGAGTTGAGGTCTAAGTGTCCCATTTTTTTCATCATTCTCAGGCAATCGCCAAGGAAAAAATCTAACTCATCAAGGCATCGGATAGTGTTTTCTACGAGTTCTTCGGTATTCTCAAAGACTTTGAGTGGTGGCAAGCCTGTGGGGTCGGCTTGCATATCCCAAGGGCGGAGTGTATCGAGTTGCATTTGTTTTTTGCGTTCTTGGGCAAGTTTTTCCACTAAGGGCATCACAACTTGTTTTACTGACTCGTGAAAGGCAAAGCAATCTTGGGGGGGGTAGTCAAATCTGCCTAAGGCAGCAAAGGCGTAATCGCGATAGTTCTTGAAACCAGCATTTACCGCCATCTGATGGCGGAGTTGAATTAGCTCGGTCAGCAAGTTATCCAATTTTTCCTTATCTTGCATTCGTCTATTTTGTATGGCGAAATAGGCCTGCTCTCTTAGATTTCTGTCTTTGTCTTCCAGTAGGTTGGCGGCTTGTTGGAGGGTGAGTTCTTGTTCTTGCCACACAATAGTCATAGCTCCTGCGATTGCACCGTATTCTCTTTCTTTGATTTGTAATTCAGTTTGCAGGGGGATATTTGCTTCTCTGAAAATTTCTGCCTGCTTTCGCAAACTTCTGATAGTAATATCGAAACCTGTTTCTTGCTCCAAATCTTGCAAAAATGGGCTTTCTAAGCATTTTTGATTGAGTATGTTTGTGTACTTAGTTACTTCAGGTTGTACGAGACTTACAAAATGATTGAAGTTTTCTTGCAATTTTTCATCTGCCGTGTTGCAGGTCATACGGATATAACGCCAAGCCAATTCTTCGGATAAAGCACTTTCTAATTCGCTTCTATCTCTAAACCAAGCCCTTAGCTCTGCTGTGCTATTGAGGGGGCGTTCTTGCAAATTTTTATAGAAAGGCTCTATACTTTGCCACTCATTGATGGTAAAATTTTCAGGAAGAAAGTTTCTTTTTTTTAACATACTTTTACTTTTTAGAGGTCAAATCAAAAATTGTTCAAAAGCTATTGTTAGCCGAAAAAAGCCAAGCCCTCGCCTCCAAGAGATGACCAAAAAAGTGCGTTTTTTGTTGGGAGGTTATTTTTTGATTGAGCGAAGCGATTTTTTCTGCTGAAAAAAGTTCTTTTGGCAAAATACAGGCTAATTTTACTTGTGGATTTTGGTACGAGCAAACCCAATCTAAGTATGCCGTACTTAAAAATTTTGCTTTCTCGGTACGGATAATCCAAGCTCCTCCTTTGGCGAGTGCTTCTTCTAATAATTTTTTTATTTCCTCGTGAATGAAAAATCCTTCCAGATGTATTACACGAGCAAGTAGTACCTTATCTATCTGCACACTTGGAGCAATCATAATATCATTTTTAGCAAAGTTTCAACTCCTTTTTCGGTTTTTAGAAATAAAAAATTTGGATAAACCCCAAGCCCCAGAGTAATCAACGAACTGATGCTCAATAATAATTTTTCTCTAAGGTTCAGGTCGGGGAGTGAGCAGGGGTTTTTTAGCCAAAATTTTCCCAAAAACATTTTTTGCAAGTTCCACAAAAAATATCCAGCACCCAAGATAATTCCCAAACAAGCTAAAACAGGTATCCACGTAGGCAGGAAGTCAGAACGAAAACCGCCCATTATCGTAAATAATTCTCCTATGAAGCCCGAAAACAGAGGTAAGCCCAAAGAAGCAAAAAAGGCAATTGTAACGAAAGCTGTGTAAATAGGCATAGCTTGTGCTAAACCGCTGAAATCTTCTATATTTCGGCTGTGTGTGCGGTCATACAAGATGCCCACAATCACGAAAAGCATCGAGGACAAAACTCCGTGGCTAAACATCTGAAAAATAGCTCCATTTAGCCCTTCACTGCTCAAAGAGGCTATTCCTACCATTACAAATCCCATATGCGACACCGAGGAAAAAGCAACCATTTTCTTGAAATCTTTTTGAGCCAGTGCGTTTAATGCCCCGTACAAGATAGATATTACTCCGAAAACGCCCAAAACCAAAGCCGAAGCTGCCGCCACCTCAGGAAAAATAGGCAAGGCAATTCGTAAAATTCCATAGCCACCTATTTTAAGTAAAATACCCGCTAAAACTACCGAAATAGGCGTAGGGGCTTCTACGTGGGCGTCAGGCAACCACGTATGAAACGGTACAACAGGCACTTTGATAAAAAATCCTACTACCAACAGCCAAAACACCCAAGTTCTGTACGAAATGCCCCCCAAAGTTTCGGGGTAAGCACTATGCAAAAAACTATCTTTCACAAAGTTTTCAGCCTTAGTCATAGCTACTAAACTGAAAGTATGATTTTGGGTTTGGCTATCCATTACCGAAAGGTACAAAGCAATCATTGCTATCAAGATGAAAATAGAGCCTGCAAGCGTGTAGAGAAAAAATTTAAGCGAAGCGTATTCTCGCCTTTCTCCGCCCCAGATACCAATTAGAAAATACATTGGCAAAAGCATAAACTCAAAAGCAATGTAGAAAAGAAAAAAATCTAAGGCACAGAAAGTTGCCATAATTGCCGAAGCCAAAAGCAAATACAAGGCAAAATAGGCTTTGGGTTTTTGGGTAATGTTCCAAGAGGCTATCGCCCCTAACAGCAAGACCATACCCGCCAGCAGAACCATACTCACGTTTAGAGCATCTAAACCAAGAAAGTAATCAACTTGTAGTTTTCCCCAAGAACCTATTTGTAATTGTATCCAAGAAGATTTTTCTACGAAGTAGAAGTTTTTTTCATCATTGATGCCCGAAGTAGCAGGTGTTTGCAAGAAAATCCAAAGGCTAAACGATGCCAACAAGAAATTTGCCATTAGATTGAGCCACTTGTAAAGGTGTTCCGATTGTTTGGGAAGCACCACCACGAGCAAAGAAAAAAAGAGAGGAATAAGTATCAGCAGGCTAAGAGGCATAGCAGGTTTCGGAGTTGAGGGCAAAAGTAGAAATGCCAAAAGGACATTTCTACTGCAAAGATACAGATAATTTTTGAGCCAAAAAATCTTCCCAATCTTTCAGTGTATCACCTTTCACTACACGCGGGAACTTAGTTTGCCCGCCTTCTTTGCCTTTGGAACGCATCCAATCATAAAAAAGGTGTGTTGGGATAGTATGCACGATAATTTCTTTGAGAGCGGCACTGCGTTCTACCTTGTAGTCGTCATTGAGTTGGCAGAGTTTGGCATCGAGGCGAGCTTTGAGTTCTTCGGTATTGATAGGCTCATCTATACCAATATACCACCTATGAGCAAACAGTGTATCGTATTTTACTCCTGCTACAGTAAATTCTTTTACCAAAAAGCCCATATCTTTGGAAACACTCTCTATGGCTTTGTTCATATTATCTACTGATAAATGTTCGCCACAAAGACTAAGAAAGTGCTTGGTTCGTCCTGTAATAACGATGTCAGAGTTTTGTTTATCTACAAGCCTGATTGTATCGCCAATCAGGTATCGCCAAGTGCCAGCACAAGTAGAAATGAGCAAAGCATACTCTTTGCCTTCTTCGATTTCGTCAATCAAAAATGTTTCGGGATTATCAATCATTTCGCCGTTGGCATCAAAGTTTTTGTCATTGAAGGGGACAAATTCCATAAAAATACCATTGTTCAAAACCAGTTGTAGCTCTCCGTCGGGGCGGGCTTGGTAGGCAATAAATCCTTCGGAGGCTAAATAGGTTTCCAGATACAAGAGTTCTTTGCCTAAAAGTTTAGAGAAGCTATTTTTGTAAGGCTCAAAAGCTACCCCTCCGTGTACATAAATGGTAAGATTAGGCCAGATTTCGTGGATATTTTTTACTTTGTAGTGGGCGATAATTTTCTCAAAAAGAATTTGAATCCAAGCGGGTACGCCTGCTACTATGCAAATATTCCATTTGGGAGCTTTCTGTACGATTTCGTCGAGTTTGGCGTTCCAGTCGCTGTTTTTTGCAATTTTTTTGCCCGGTTTGTAGAAATGCTGAAACCAAAAAGGGAGTTTGGAGGCGGTAATACCACTCAAATCGCCTGAGAAGTACATTCCGTTGTAATTTAGGTGGGTACTTCCTCCGAGCATTAGTATGCCTCCTTCAAAGAGTTTTGGGGGCAAATCGGGGTAGTTGGCTAAAGATAAAATCTGACGAATGCTGGTTCGGCGGATAGCTTTTATCATTTCCTTTGTAATAGGAATAAACTTGCTCGATGCCTCCGAAGTGCCTGAACTTAAAGCAAAGTATTTGATTTTACCTTTCCAACAGACATCTTTTTCACCTTCTTTGGCTCGGTGCCACCACTGCTGGTAGATTTTGTTGTAGTTGTAGGTAGGCACATTTGCCTTGAATTTCTCATAAAAACTTCTGTCTGTCTTGCTGTTACGTTGAATGGTATCAATGATACTATCAAAGTGATAGCTTTTGCCAAATGCTGTGTCCCGAGCACTGGTAAGAAGTTTGAGCAATTCATTTTTTTGCAAAAGAAAAGGTGATTTTTTTTCTTGTTCTATGCTTTTTCTTAGTTTGATACCTTTTTTTAAGAGTGTACCCAAAATAGCCATATTCAGTGAGGTTTGTGGTTAAGGGTGGAACTTAGAACGAGGAAAAAAGGCATTTATACTCAATCAAAAGTGGTTTTTGTAAAAACTTTTGAGAAAAACTGCTTTTCTGTACATTGAGCGTAGAGGTCAGTGAGCCTGCCGAACTGCCGAAATGTACAGAAAAGCGAAAAATCAATTATTTTTGAGTATAGTCCATTGCTTATATTTCCTCGAACCAACAAATATTAAGAGTTTTGAGTAGAAAAACAAGAAAAAATTTAAAAACTTGAAAAGTGCAATTTTAAAATTTGAAAAGTACAATTTTTTCAATACTTTGTTATGGCATCATAAAGCAGTTTGATGCCAAACCCAACAAATATCAGCCCTGAAATTTGATTGATGCGACGTAATATAAGTGGGGTAAAAAGTTTGCGAAGGCGAGATGCAAAATAAGAAATAGCAACTTCGGTAGCAAATATAGCCAAAAGACAACTTGAAAAAAATATGATTTGTTGGGGTAAGGGAAAAAACTTTTCTGTTCGTAAATAGGCAACAACCGCCATCCAAAAAAAGAAATTGATAGGGTTGAGGGCATTGAGCAGAAAGCCTGTACTAAAATAGTACATCAGATTTCCCAACTTGGTTTTTGGATACACCAACTTAGGATTTTTCTTAAAAATACTGACAAGCCCCAGCACAATAAGCAGTACGCCACCTAAAAAACTACTATAAAAAGGCATTTTTGGCACATCGGGTAAAAAACTTGTACCCAATATGGCTGCCGAGATAAAAAATATATCTGAAATAATGACACCCAGAGCTATGAAAATCCCACTTTTATACCCAAAATCTACACTATTTTGTATGAGAGCAAAAAAAACGGTACCAAGCATTAGGCTGAGTACAATACCTGTACCTAAACCTGAAAAAATAGCATCAAACATAATTTTTTAGCTGACCGAAGCAATTTACACAAAAAAAGCCCTTTCGTACAAACACAAAAGGGCTGAAATATAGTGTTTTTTTGGTTTTTATCTTTTAGTTGTATCTTTTTTTGCAGATTCTTCTGACATTTGAGAGCCACCTGACTTGATTTCTTTTAAATTGCTAAGGTCTGGTAGTTTGCCACCTGCTTTGGTAACAAATTCTTCTACTTTCTTGATAAGTTCTTGGTACCTTCCAATAATTTCATCGTGTTTTTTGTCCATATTTCTATGTTTTTCATAGAAGGCACGGTGCATATTTTGTACTTGGTTGTCGTCTATTTCATTTCTTTCGTGTTTAGCAAGCAAATCGGTGTGTGTTTCTGTTTCTTTGGTGTGTTGAGAGATTAGGTCAAAATGCTCTACAAACACGCCATCGATTTTATCAATGAGTTCATCATAGCCTATTTCGTGTTGGGGTTTCAACTTGTCGTAAATTTTTTTGAGTGTGTCTAATCTTCTCTGAAAGAAGTCTTTTTCTTCTGCCCATTCTTTCTGCTCTTTGATGAGCATATAATGCTCTTCTTGTAGCTCATCGTTTAGAGCCTGATTAGCTTTACTTTCTTTTGCCTCTGCATTTTTGTCGGAGGAGTTGCAGGCTTGCAACAAAACTAAAAAAATGACCAATAATAGTAGGTTAAGCAATGTTTTCTTCATAAATTTTGTATTTTTAGAAGTTTTTTAACAAATTTTTTACCTAAAAGTAGTAAAAAAAAATTACGAAAAAATGAAAAAATGAAATTTTTTAATGATTTACTACCAATCGGGTAGCGAAGTGTTTGTGTTTTTTACTTTTTTGAGTTGATATTTCCTGATTTGCTCTTGCTCTTGGTTAGAAATAGCTTCCAAAAAATCATTAGGAGTTTCGCTTTCTTGCTCTTCCTGCTTTTGTTTGTTTTCTTTTTCTTGTTTTTGAGAAGGAGAGTTTTGTTTTTGCTGTTTTTTCTGAAAAGAGGGTGTATTCTTTACCTGTATTTTCTTTAGGAGCTCGTAGTTGTATCTAAGGCTCGGATTATCTTGCAAATATAAAGAGTTTTTGTAGGCTTGTAGTGCCGCTTCCAGAGAGTCGGGGGATTGAAGATAAAGTATGTTACCTATTTGGTGTAAAGCCCGAGCCTGATAAGTTAATGGAGCAATTTGGCGTAGTGTATCATAAAAATTTTGTGCTATTTGTCTTTGGTTTAACATATAGTAAGCACTTGCCAAATTCCAAAAACTTGCATCTTGCTGGGTGGAGTCCAAATGAAGAATATGAAAACTTTTTTTTACAATCTCACTATATTTTTTTTCCTGACTAAGCGTAAGGACTTCTCTTTTTAGTTGGTTGGCGGTATCGGTACTACTCAAAGAAATTCCGAGAAAAACGAAAAAAATCCAACAAAATGCCAAAAGCCCACTCAGAAGGAGTAGGCTTATGCGTATTTTATACCGAAGATTATTTTTCCTTTCCAAAATAGTAGGACGTTAAACTAAAACTTTTTCTTTTTTAGTTTTGTCTGTTTTATTTTTTTGGGAGTTGGTAGATGATTTTACCACTTTTGTACTAACGCTTTCAGTAGTTTTTTTCACTGCTTTTTTGGTGTTTTTAGCTTTGGCTGTTTTGGCAGTGATGGTTTCTGTTTCTTCTTTTGCTATCACTTCTTTTTCTACTTCGCGAACTTCAGGCTCTGCCTCTGTTTTTTTATCAGTATCTTTATTTATTTCTTGTTGAATTGCACTATCTATCTTTTTCCCTTCAAATAGGTCTTTTCTCATATCAAATAAGAAATTCACAAATTTTTCTTCACTTACAATAATTCTGACAGGAAAAAGGAAAGGTAATTTGTAAGCCTCCGTTAGAAACCTCTTGACCATATTATCGCTCAGTTCTTGGAGCGTTTGTGTGCGTTCCTCTATAAAACTTTTAATAGCGGGAATGTGCTTCATCAACTCTTTCATAAGTTCGGAGTTTATATTTTTCGCAAAGATAGTGATAATTTTCCTAAATAAAAAATTATTTTTATTAGCTTTTATCGGGAAAAGCCTTTTTTTGCAAAATAAGGCTTTTAGGAAACTTTTGGATAGTGAGTTTCTTGATGTAATATTTTTTTATTCTGATAAAAAAAAGCAACAGAGCTGACTTTTATCATAGCTGGCTCAGAAAAACATTTCTTTCTTTGAAAAACCTAAGTACAAAAAGATTATGTTCAATGTAGCTAATCAAAAAGGATTGATAGTTGGCATAGCCAACGATAAATCGATTGCTTATGGGTGTGCCAAAATTCTGGCGACACAGGGAGCCGAGTTGGCGATTACTTATCTCAACGAAAAAGCCGAAAAGTTTGTGCGTCCCTTAGCCGAGGGTTTGGGTGCAAAAATCATAGCTCAAATGGACGTACAGAACGAAAGCGAAGTAAAAAGTGTATTTGAGCAAATTGAAAAAGAATGGGGAAAATTAGATTTTCTGATTCATTCCATTGCTTTTGCCCCATTAGAAGACTTAAAAGGTAGGCTACTTGATTGCTCTGCTGAGGGTTTCAAGTTGGCTATGGATATTAGTTGTCATTCTTTTATCCGATTGGCTCATTATGCAGAACCTTTACTCACTATTGGCAAAGGCTCGCTCTTAGCTATGAGTTATTATGGCTCGGAAAAGGTTATCCAGACTTATGCCATTATGGGACCCGTGAAGGCGGCTTTGGAAAGCACGGTTCGTTATTTAGCCTTTGAGATGGGAGAAAAAGGCATCAATGTAAATGCTATTTCTCCGGGAACAATCGCTACCAGAGCGGCAGGAGGTTTGGCTAATTTCGATGAACTGATGAAAAAAACCGAAGAGATGACTCCACTCAAACGTCTTCCTACTATCGAAGATGTAGGAAAAATGGCGGCATTTTTGGTATCGGACGAGGCTCAGTATATCACGGGAGATGTATTCTATGTCGATGGTGGCTTGCACATTATGGGTGTGTAAAAAATAACATTCGCATAACAATTTTTTCTCTAAAAATTCCTAAATTAACCCTGTAAATCTTGCTTGTGTGTTTTACCTAAAATTTCAAGTTTATGGAAATCAAAAATGCAAAAAATACTAAAAAAACTGCTGCTATCAACGGAAATGGCAATCATAATACTTCGCAAGAAACCAAAGAGCCATTTGGAAACTTTGCAATAAGCCATTGGTTTGAGAAATGGCAAGAAAATTGGCAGAAGCAGATGAATGTTAGCCAAGAAACAAAACAAGACAATCCTTTTCTCAACAGCAATTGGCTGGGTGAGCAATTTGGAAAGTGGCAGTCTTGGTGGCAAGAGTTGGCGACAGCTGTAGCCGAAGATAGTGTCGAGCAAATACAAAAATCTATCGGAGATTTTTTGCTCAATGCCGACCTTCAAAAGCCGCTTACAAGTGCAGCAGATACGATACTCGAAATGTCGCAGCATTTATTGGACTTTAAAGAGTTTATGGACTATGCCACCGTAGCTCTCAACAAAAAGCCCGAATGGGTAACGCCTAATGTAGTGGTTGGAAAATTACGTTGTTTTGATTTGAGACAATTTTCACCAGAAATTGACAAGACCAAATCAGCTACACTTGTTCTACCGCCTTTTGCAGGACACTATTCCACCATTGCCGACTTCTCCGAAAAACAAAGCCTCGTAAAACACCTTATGGATTATGGCATTCCGAACGTATATTGTTTGGATTACCATAGTGCCACCAAAGAAATGCAATACTATAACATTGATGACTACTTGGCTCAATTAGATGTTTTCGTTGATGATATTGGCGATAATGTTAATTTGATAGGCTTGTGCCAAGGGGGTTGGTTTGGCTCTATCTATACCGCTCGTTTTCCTCAAAAAGTACGTACTCTGGTAATAGCAGGCTCGCCATTTGATACCAAGGCTGGCGACGGACACTTAGAAAACACCGTAGATAATGCTAATCCTACATTTTTCAGCAATCTCGTGAAAATGGGACAAGGCGTAATGGACGGCAAATTTATGGTACAGGGTTTCAAAAATATGAACCCTATGCAACATTATGTAGAAAAATATCAGAAACTCTACAAAATGGTGAAAGGTGCTCAGAATGATGAGGCTGGCTTGGAGCGTTACGAAAACTTTGAGATTTGGTACGAAAATACTATCAATTTACCGGGAAAATGGTATGAGCAGGTAATTGATGAACTTTTCAGAAACAATAATTTTGTTACTGATGAGTTTGTTGCTCTTGGCAAATTAGTAAGCCCCAAAGATATAAAATGCCCAATGTACTTGCTTGCAGGCGATAAAGATGATATTACTTTACCCGAACAAGTATTTGATGCCGAAAAATACATCGGCACACCCAAAGATAAAATCGGAAAAGGTTTGGCACAAGCAGGACACATCGGTTTGTTTATGGGACGCTCTGTATTGGCTAAAAATTGGAAGGAAATAGCCGAATGGATTTTGAAAAATCAGTAAAGATTTGCTTTCCTGTTTATTGAGATAGCCCACGGTTTAAACCGTGGGCTATCTTTTATTTTTTTGGATTTTTATTCCGAAATTTATATTTTTGCATTTTTGTAAAAATGCAAAAGTATGATTTTACCCATTGTTGCTTACGGAGACCTCATTTTGAAGCAAGTAGCCGAAGAAATAAAATTAGGCACTGACCTGCAATCGCTTGTTTCCGATATGTTCGAGACGATGTACGAGGCTCACGGAATAGGCTTGGCGGCTCCGCAAATCGGCAAAAGTATCAGGCTTTTTGTGGTAGATGGCAGTGCTTTACAAGAAGATGAACCCGATTTGAAATCATTTAAAAAAGTTTTCATAAATCCTCAAATTATAGAGGAAACAGGGCAGTTCTGGACGATGGAGGAAGGTTGCCTAAGTATCCCCGGAATCAGAGAAAACGTAAGCCGAAAAGAAAATTTACGTATCCGTTATTATGATTTGGATTGGCAAGAGAGAGAAGAAACCTACTCGGGTATGGCGGCACGCATTATCCAACACGAATACGACCACTTGGAAGGCAAGTTGTTCATAGATTACCTTTCGCCTCTTAAAAAGAGACTTATCAAAAACAAATTAGCCAACATCAGCAAAGGTATTACCGACGCCGACTATAAAATGCGGTTTCCATTGGCTTCCAAAGCAAGATAACAAGAACACAGACACCCAAAGGCAGAAATCTTTTGGGTGTTTTGATTTTATCGGCAAAAATATCTTGGCTTTGCATTTGCATATCAACATTTTTGCTTAATTTTTCACGCTCATTCCCAAAAACACAACGCAAACAATATGAAAGACTTACTAGCCAAATTTGAAAATAAGCCCCCTGAAATTGTATTTGAGTGGCACGACCCCGAAACCGAAGCCAAAGGCTGGATTGTGATAAATTCTTTGCGTGGCGGTGCCGCAGGCGGAGGAACGCGTATGCGTAAAGGCTTAGACCGAAGAGAAGTAGAATCGCTTGCTAAAACTATGGAAATCAAGTTCACCGTCTCAGGACCGCCCATAGGTGGAGCAAAATCAGGTATTGATTTTGACCCCAACGACCCACGCAAACACGAGGTTCTCAAACGTTGGTACAAAGTTGCTTTTGCTCTGCTCAAAAACTACTATGGCACTGGCGGAGACCTGAACGTAGATGAAATTCACGAAGTAATTCCTATCACCGAAGAGTATGGCTTGTGGCATCCGCAAGAAGGGATTGTTAATGGACATTACAACCCCAGCAAACCCGAGAAAATTCGTAAAATTGGGCAACTTCGTCAAGGGGTTTCCAAAGTTATAGAAGACGCCGAGTACATACCCGACGGAGCCAAGAAAAAATACGTAGTAGCCGATATGATAACAGGCTATGGCGTTGCCGAAGCCGTAAGACATTATTATACGCTCTGGGGAGGCGAACTGAAAGGTAAAAGAGCCATCATACAAGGCTTTGGGAACGTGGGAGCTACAGCGGCTTTGTATTTAGCCAAAGAAGGTGCTAAAATTGTAGGTATCATCGACCGTGTAGGAGGCATTTTGAAGCCCGAAGGACTTAGTTTAGATGAAGTAAAAAAACTTTTTGCCGATAGAACCTCTAATTTTTTAGTAGCCGATAATTTGCTTTCTTTTGAAGAAACCAATGAGAAAATTTGGCAAATTGGGGCTGAAATTTTTGTTCCTGCGGCAGCCTCACGTCTCGTGACGCAAGCACAAGCCGAAATGCTTATCAAAAATGGCTTAGAAGTGGTATCGTGTGGGGCAAACGTACCTTTTGCCGACCCCGAAATTTTCTATGGCAAAATAGCTCAAATGGCAGATGAAAAAGTTTCGCTCATTCCCGATTTTATCGCCAATTGTGGAATGGCTCGTACTTTTGCCTATCTGATGAGCCCCGAAGGAGAAGATATTACTGATAAAGCGATTTTCTCGGATATTTCCAATACCATTTTTAAGGCATTACAAGCTGTACATCAACAAAACTCCAAGAAAACTTTGCTTACTAATACCGCCTTTGAAATAGCTTTAAAGCAATTGGTTTGAAATAAAAATAAAAAGTTCTAATCCAAGATTTGGTATAAACCATTCGAGCAGAAGAGTCCCAAAAGTTTCAAACTTTTGGGAAATTACGCTTTATTTTTTGTATATTTGCAAAAGTGCTTTTGCACGTTTTTTTATAGCATAGTATAGCAAGAAAGAGAGTAATCAAATAGACTTTTTTGCTTCAAAAAACAGAAAAATATGGGTTGTTCTTCTTGTTCATCAGGAGGTTGCTCTACTACTAATACAAAAGGCTGTGGGGGAGGTTGTTCTTCGGGTGGTTGTAATAAAATGAACTCTTTTGACTGGCTCGCTAATATGGATTTGCCAGCAGACCAGCGGTTCAATATTGTAGAAGTACGCTTCAAAAATGGCTTCAAAGGTTTTTATCGCAATACAAACTATTTAGATTTAGTTACAGGCGAACCCGTGATAGTAGAAGCACAAAATGGGTATCATTTGGGACACGTTGCCCTACAAGGCGAGTTAGTTCGTTTGCAGATGCTCAAAAAGAAAGTAGCCGAAGATACCGAGTTGCCCAGTATCTTGCGGGTAGCTACTGAAAAAGATTTAGAAAAATTTAGAGAAACGCAAGAAAGAAACTTGCCTACAATGTTTCGGGCAAGGCAAATCATCTTGGAGCAAGGTTTGCAAATGAAACTTTCAGACGTAGAGTTTCAGGCAGACAATACCAAAGCTACCTTCTTTTATTCTGCCGAAACTCGCATAGATTTCAGAGAGTTAATCAAGATACTTGCCGCCGAGTTTAAAATAAGAGTAGAAATGAGGCAGATTAGCCTAAGAGAAGAAGCAGGTAGAGTAGGTGGAATAGGCGTTTGTGGAAGAGAACTTTGTTGCTCTACTTGGCTCACCGATTTCAAGAGTGTTACTACGTCGGCGGCTCGCTATCAAAACTTATCGCTCAACCCCGCCAAACTTTCGGGGCAATGTGGAAGGCTGAAATGTTGCCTTAATTACGAATTGGATACTTACATTGAAGCCGTAAAGGATTTTCCTTCTGTTGAGAGCCTCAAAACGCAACAAGGAGTAGCAAGCCTCAAAAAAACAGATATTTTTAGAAAAATAATGTGGTTTGGCTACGAAAACGATAGCAACTGGATTTCTTTGAGTGTGGAGCGTGTAAGAGAAATAATAGAACTGAACGAAAAAGGTGTTTTGCCCGAAACACTCTTACAGGCACAAGAAGGAGAGCTCACCGCCGAGCAAAAGAAAGCTAAAGAAATTGCCGATGAAAAAGTAGCTATCAAAACTCTTGATAAAAAACTAAAAAATAGAGAAATCAAGCATAAAAAGCAAAACCTTCAGAATGTTAAAGACAAGAAAAACCCGCCTAAAAAGAGCAACAAATTGCCACCACGCAATAAAAAATAAAAGACTTTTACCTTTTGCACTATTTTTGGCTTTGTTGGTGGTATCTTGCCAAGATGAGGGCGTAGTTTTTGAAGAAAATCAGAGCCTCAGAGACGGACTTTGGCGAAGAGAAGAACCTATCAGTTTTGATTTTGAAATAAAAGATACAAGTAAAAAATACGATTTGTACTACAACATTCGCAACGAGCTAAGCTATCCGCACTACAATTTGTATGTTACTTACTATATGCAATATCCCGATGGCAAGAAGGTAGATTCTTTGCTGATGGACATTTTACTTTTTGATAAAAACACAGGAAAACCTTTTGGCGAAGGAACAGCAGGCATCAGAACGCACCAACTCCCCGCCTTTACCGATTTCAAATTTAGTCAAAAAGGCAAATATAAGTACACTTTCAAGCAATATATGCGGCTCAATCCGCTCAAAGGCATACTTTCGATGGGCTTACGCATTGAGGAAACACAGCCAAAATCAGAGCATCAAGATACGCCAAAAACTGCAAAATAAAAGCATCAGCAGTGCCGAAGGTGTAAGCACTTTCCACGCTAAGTACATCAGTTGGTCTATACGGAGGCGTGGGTAAGTCCAACGAACAACAATCTGAAAGAAAATCACAGAGAGCGTTTTGCTACAAAGCCAAAAAACAGCCCACAAAGCACTTTGATTTGTCCAGTCGGCAAGGCGAAAGTTGCCAATATTGGGCAAGGGCGAATACCACCCTCCCCAAAAAAGCAACACGCCCAACATACTCACAAGTATCATCATTGCGTATTCTGCCAAAAAAAACATTGCAAACCGAAAGCCTGAATATTCGGTATGAAAGCCCCCAATAATTTCCGACTCGCCCTCGGGCAAATCAAAGGGAGCACGATTCGCCTCGGCAAGCGTAGCTATGAAAAAAATTACATATACTACAAACAAAAACGGCATTTGCACTATGTTCCAAGTTAGGAAGCCACCTATTTCGTTTAATGTTATTCCCAAAGATTTTACTCCAAAAAGATAAATCGTTTCGGGGCTATCGGTGCCTTGTCTGAGTACAATTTCTCGTAAATCAAGACTTTGAGCCAATACCACTACACACAACACCGAAAGCACCAAAGGCACTTCGTAGCTGATGATTTGAGCCACCGAACGCATCGCCCCAAGCATAGAAAATTTACTATTTGATGCCCAACCTGCCATCAGTAAACCTACTACATCTAACGAAACAACTGCCAGCATAAAAAACACACCTACGTTGAGCATTGCCGCCTGCCAAGTGCTATGCAGAGGTATTAGAGCAAAACCTGCAAATACGGCAGGAAAAATAATGATAGGAGCTAAAAGAAAAAGCCTTCGGTCGGCTTGCGTGGGTACAATATCTTCTTTTTGAAGCAATTTGAGCAAATCGGCTACGGGCTGAAGCAAGCCATATTTGCCTACTTCCATAGGTCCCATTCGGTCTTGTATAAAGGCGGCTAGTTTGCGTTCGGCATAGAAGGTAATCAATACCAACAGCAGTAACAAAGCCAAATAAGAGCCAAAATAAATGATTGCCTCAAGCATCAGTCTGCAAATTGAAATTTCAGGTACTTAATTTTTTCGCCTTTTTCTTCAAAAGCCATTTCGTATTTGGTTTTAATACCGAAATGTTCGCTTGCCAATTCGGAGCTATTTAAATCGTAAGTATAAACAAGATTTTTGATAGAAAAGTCTTTCAACACCTCCAAAGTATATTCAAATAAGCCTGTGTTATCGGTTTTGAGATGAACCAAACCTTTGGGTTGGAGCAGTTTTTTGTACATTTCCAAGAATCGGGGGTGTGTGAGCCTTCTACGAGCATCGGCTTCTTTGGGACGAGGGTCAGGGTGAATAAGCCAAATTTCGCTTACTTCTTTTTCGGCAAAAAAATCTTCTAAGTTCTGAATGTAAGTTCGTAAAAAGGCGACATTTTGTAAGCCTTTCTCAATGGCTAAGGTGCTACCTTTCCAAATTCTTGCTCCTTTAATATCAATGCCAATAAAATTTTTTTCTGGAAAAATCTCCGCCATACCTACCGAATATTCGCCACGCCCGCAGGCAAGTTCCAGTACAATAGGATTGTTGTTTTGGAAATATTCGGAATGCCATTTGCCTTTGCAGTTTCTAAAAAAATCTTTTCCTTCCTGAATTACGTTGTAGTTAGCACTATTTTGAGCAAAACGTTCTGATTTTTTTCTTCCCATTGGCTACATTTGGTCTAAGCGTGGAGGCTCCTTGATAACAACAGGCACAATTTCTACATTTTTTGCTTCTGCTTCGGCTATTTTCTTGGCTTTGTTTTGGGTGTAGGCTACGATAAAAATGCTTAGCTCGTAGAGCAAATACAGAGGCAAGGCAACAATAAGTTGCGAAAAAATATCTGCCGAAGGTGTAATAATTGCCGCTGCTATCAGAATAGCTACAATACTATGCCTGCGATAGCTTTTCATAAATTTGGCAGTGAGTACATCGGCTTTGGCAAGAAAATAAGCAACAATAGGCAATTGGAACATCAAAGCACTTATCAGCGTAAGCCACGAAACCATCGAAACGTAGCTGTGCAAATCAAACTGAAAGTTCGGATTGACACGAGGCGAAATTTTATAGGTTGCTAAAAAATTGATAGAAATAGGCGTAATAATAAAATAGCCAAAAAATAAACCTATTGAGAAAAGTATCACGATGTAAAAAATAATACCTTTGGCAGCTTTTATTTCTTTGTCGTAGAGAGCAGGCTTCACAAAACGCCAAATTTCCCAAACTATGTAAGGAAAAGCGGCAACCAAACCGATGATGATGGAAGAGGTAAGATGAGTCATAAATTGCCCCGTGATGGCAAAATTGACAAGCTCCAAATTGATGCCTACACAAAGCCCTTCTGTGCCAAGCCACTTGCCCAATTCACACATTTTTCGGTAAGTCCAGAAATCAGCTTTGGCAGGTCCGAAAATGAGTTCCTCGAAAATCCATTCTGTAAAACCAAAAGCTAAAAACATAAACACCACTACGAGAATAACCGAACGCATCAGATGCTTGCGTAACTCGTCGAGGTGTTCCAAAAAAGTCATTTCTTTTTCTGCCATTCTCTTATTTTTTTGCAAAGATAGCAAAAATACTGCAATCGGTGTAATTTTAGCCGATTTATTCGTGGCAAATAGTACTCAATAGCGAAGCTATTGAGTGTATGCCTATGAGTAGCTATATTTTGAAGGTAAAAATTTGTTATTCAGGGTTTTGTACAGAGTTCAATAGCTTGTGCTAAAATTATTTGTTCTGCAATCAGCGAAATTTCGCAAAAAAATTCTTTTTGCTCCTGAAAAAAAACTTTAACTTGTACCCACATAATCCCCAAAAGCTATGTATCAAGAAATTCTCACTGCCGAAGCAAAACTTTTTTTAGAACATTTGCATAAAAAATTCAATCCTCGTCGCAAAGAACTGCTACAACGTAGGCACGAGCAAGCCAAAGAAATTGCACAAGGCAAACTGCCTAATTTTCTTGCCGAAACGCAAGAAATTCGCCAAAGTGTGTGGCAAGTTGCCCCTATCCCCGCAGACCTGCAAGACCGACGAGTAGAAATCACAGGACCCGTTGACCAAAAAATGGTTATCAATGCACTCAATTCAGGGGCAAAAGTTTTTATGGCTGATTTTGAAGATGCTAATTCGCCCACTTGGGACAACTGCCTACAAGGACAAATCAACTTGCGTAACGCTATCTTACGAAAAATTGATTTCGTTGCCGAGAATGGCAAAGAGTACAAACTCAAAGAAAAAACAGCCGTGCTAAAAGTACGCCCACGAGGCTGGCATTTGGTTGAAAAACATTTCTTGGTAGAAAATGAACCTATATCGGCATCATTATTTGATTTTGGCTTGTTCTTTTTTCATAATGCCCAAACATTGCTCTCGCAAGGTACTGCTCCATACTTTTATTTACCAAAATTAGAAAGTCATTTAGAAGCCCGTTTGTGGAATGATGTATTTGTAGAAGCACAAAACTATCTCAATATTCCGCAAGGCACTATTAAGGCTACGGTACTGATTGAGACGATTTTGGCGGCTTACGAAATGGAAGAAATTATTTTTGAACTTAAAGAACACTTAGCAGGACTGAACGCAGGGCGTTGGGACTATATTTTTAGCACTATCAAAAAATTGCATCATTTGCCCGAAGCCAAATTCCCCGATAGAAGCCAAATCACAATGCAAGTGCCTTTTATGCGTGCTTATGCACAGAATTTAGTAAAAATCTGCCACAAACGCAATGCTCACGCCATCGGAGGAATGTCGGCTTTTATTCCGAGCCGTAAAGATGAAGAAGTAAATCGTAATGCCTTTGCCAAAGTACGTGCCGATAAAGAATTGGAAGCAAGCAATGGCTACGATGGCACTTGGGTAGCTCACCCCGATTTAGTGCCTATTGCTCAAGAAGCCTTCGACAAAGTGCTTGGCGAAAAACCACACCAAAAACACGTTCTAAGAGAAGATGTAAATGTAACAGCCGAAGATTTACGAAATTTCCATATTGAAGGCGGAAAAATCACAGAACAAGGAGTGCGAACGAACATCAATGTAGGTATTCTCTACATTGAGTCGTGGCTTTCGGGGGTAGGAGCGGCGGCTCTCTACAACCTTATGGAAGATGCGGCAACTGCCGAGATTTCAAGGGCTCAAATTTGGCATTGGCTCAAAACTTCGGCTCGCTTAGATGATGGCAGAGTGTTGGATAAATCTTTGTACGAAAAATTCTTGGCAGAAGAAATTGAAAAATGTAAAAACTATCTCGGCACAGAACGCACCCAAACAGGCAAGCTCGAACAAGCCATAGAGTTATTTAATCGTTTGGTTTTGCAAGATGAATTTGAGGAGTTTCTGACCATTCCTGCCTACGAGTTATTGGCATAATTTGTTTTTGTTGTAGATAAGTAGTTCCACAAAATTAAACGTATATTTACATTTTGGTAGTGTATAACAAGTAATGCTAAGGCAAAAAAACAACGTCATTACGAGGTTTGCGATAGCAAACCGAAGTAATCTGTCTGTTTGAAAGATTGCTTCGCCTGCGGCTCGCTGGTGACGAGAAAAACAATTTTTACAGAAACATAAATGTACGTTTAATTTTGTTGAGGAACTTACACACTGCAGTGTGTATCTACAACAAATGTGTGTATCTACAACAAATGTGTGTATCTACAAATGTTATATGTTACGTTCCCCAGCTTTCTTTGTCCAAATCTCTGTAACGGATAGCTTCGGCGAGATGTTCTATTTTGATGTTTTCGCTGCCTGCAAGGTCGGCAATGGTGCGGGCAACTTTCAAGATACGGTCGTAGGCACGAGCCGAAAGCCCTTTTTTTTCCATAGCGGCTTTGAGTAAAATTTTTCCTGCTTCATCAATTTTACAAATTTCTTTCACAAGTTGCGAAGGTATCATCGCATTTGAATACACCCCTTTCAAATCTAAATCCTGAAAACGTTTGGTTTGAATTTCACGAGCCTTAATTACTCTTTCGCGTATGGTGGCACTGGTTTCGGTTTTGCGTGTGGAGCTAAGTTCATCAAAAGAAACAGGCGTAACTTCTACGTGCAAGTCAATTCTATCGAGCAAAGGACCGCTTACTTTGTTGAGGTATTTCTGAACGCTACCGGGCGGGCAGACACATTCCTTCTCGGGGTGATTGTAATAGCCACACTGACAAGGGTTCATCGAGGCAATAAGCATAAAATTAGCAGGAAAATCTACCGAAACTTTGGCTCGCGAAATACTTACACGCCGTTCTTCCAAAGGCTGTCGCATTACTTCCAACACACTCCGTTTGAACTCAGGCAGTTCGTCAAGAAATAAAACGCCATTGTGAGCCAACGAAATTTCGCCGGGCTGTGGAATTGCTCCGCCCCCTACCAAAGCAACATCACTAATGGTATGGTGCGGTGAACGAAACGGACGCGTAGAAATGAGCGAAGTATCAGCACCTAATTTTCCTGCTACCGAATGAATTTTGGTGGTTTCTAAGGCTTCTTGCAAGGTTAGCGGTGGCAAAATAGTGGCGATACGTTTGGCAAGCATTGTTTTGCCAGCTCCCGGCGGTCCTATCATAATGACGTTATGCCCCCCTGCGGCGGCTATTTCTAAGGCTCGTTTCATACTTTCTTGCCCCTGCACATCAGAAAAATCAACTTCGTATTTATCTAAATTTTCTGAAAAAATCTTGCGAGTATCTTTTCGAAAAGGTTCAATTATTTTTGCACCTGTCAGAAAATCAATAGCTTCCTCGAGTGTTTCTACGCCAATAATATCCAAATTATTGACAATAGCCGCTTCAGAAGCATTTTCTTTGGGCAAAATAAATCCTTTGTAGCCTTGCTTACGAGCCTCGATGGCAATAGGCAAAACGCCTCGGATAGGACGCAAAATGCCATCAAGAGCAAGCTCGCCCATTATCACGTATTTATCCAAATCTTTGACTGCAATTTGTTCCGAAGCTGCCAAGACACCGATAGCAATAGAAAGGTCATAAGCGGCACCTTCTTTGCGTATATCGGCAGGAGCAAGATTTACTACCACCTTTTGACGAGGGAAAAAATAGCCAATATATTTCAAAGCCGACTCCACCCTTTGTGCCGACTCCTTCACGGCACTATCGGGCAAACCTACCATAAAAAAGCCTTGTCCTTGTCCTACATTTACTTCAATTGTTATAGGAAAGGCATTTACCCCATACACAGCACTGCCAAATACTTTTGCTAACATAGTTTTGGAAATTGAGTAGCTTATTTTTCGGAAAAATATTTTGTAAGTTGTTCAGTGCATTTTTTCCGTACAGCAGGAATAAGAAAAAAGCCGAATAAGCCCAAAAATACGGCACTTAGCACCAAAAAACCAATGAATTTACTTTCTGCAACCTCGTTGATGTAAAAAGCTATGCCAAAACACAAAAGTAGCAAACTTGCCGAAGCAAGAAAAAGATAGAAAAAAGCCAAAGTAACTTTTACTAATAATTCTTGTGCTTGCTCTTTGAGGTCAGTTTCTAAAAGTTGTAATCTAAGTTCTATGTA
>Ga0272446_1001582_pt1 | contig 32777 bp, 28 predicted proteins | sample YNPCB0061_FD_194587 | JGI IMG/M metagenome (GOLD analysis project Ga0272446, IMG submission 194587) | Hot spring microbial mat communities from Yellowstone National Park, WY, United States - YNP-CB-006-1 | ecosystem: Environmental > Aquatic > Thermal springs > Hot (42-90C) > Sediment | place...
GCGTATATACACGTACATACACGCGTTAGGCATGCGGAGGGCATGCGTCAGCATGGTGCGTCAAGCACCGAAGCGATAGCGTAGCCCGTAGCACGCCGACTGCGCAGCGAAGCAAGCAGGAACGCCCAAAAAATGACCTTGTAATATAAATATGATTTTATGTTGCTTGTTTTTTAGGTACTAACGGAAAAATATTCGCGAAGAAAGGAATTGCTCTATACACAAAGTTGATAGAAATCGCAAAATTCTATATTATGTACATTAAGATTAGTCTGCCTTTTCGCAAACATAATGTTGCAGGCTGGAATCTTTATTTGTCCACAGTTCTTTGATTTATCCATGTTACAATTTGTTGAAAATCAAGTTTTCCTGATGCTACTGCAATAACAAAGTCGTATTTTTCGTCTTGCGAGGCTTGTATATCTTTACCAAAGCTCATCAAAATCAAACGCATCAAGACATAACCTGTTCTCTTATTGCCGTCTATGAAAGGGTGATTTTTAACGATACTTTCCAGAATGGCACCTGCTTTTTTTTCGGGACTTGGGTAAAATTCAGTTTCTCCAAAACCACCAAAAGGTCTTTCAAGTGCAGATTTTAGCCCATTTTCATCTCTTATGCCTTGCGAACCGCCAAATTTTTGTATCAGAACTTTATGAATTTGAAGAACTTCTTGATAGTCTATCATTTTGCCAATTTTTCAAGTAGTTCTCTATCTTCTGCCAAAATTGTATTTAGGTTACGCGAAAGAGAAATTTTCTCCATAGTAGTTTTTTCTAATTGGCGAATATATTCCAAAAGTTCTCCTAGAACTTCGTTGGGTAACCTGTTCACAATTTCTAGAATTTCTTGTTTGGGTTCCATAAATACTTTTTCTAAATATTACGAAGATACGGATTATTTGGGTACAATTGTTTTAGTTTTTCCAAAACTTCATTATTTACTGTTTTTCTCTCACTTATAGTCTTGTTTTTATTCCCTTCTGATGTTATTATTGCGGTATAAGATGGGAATTCGTCTGCTTTACTTTGGTTATTCTCTGTGTGCATAGGACGTAAGTTATCTAAATGGTCTGTACCGCCTTTGGCAAGAGGAAGACAATGGTCTATTGCCCAACCATATAAAGTTTTCTTGCCATAATCTGCCCAGGCAATCCAAGCACCGCATACGTCCTTGCGATATTTGGTGCTGTCATAACCCTCCACAACTTGAGCCTTTTCCCAAACTGCTTTGATTTTGTCGTCTGAAAAATTTGCCATATTGCAATTATTTTATTGTTTATACTTGCCTATAACTTGCTGATTACCAAAACCCGAATCAACTACAATACAAATATACAAAAAAGGTAATTATTTACGTGGTTTGTTCTTTACTTGGGCGTGTCCCCTTCGCTTGCGCTTCGGGGTCGGGCTATGCGCTGCAAGTCCTCATTCGCTTCGCTCATTGCGGGCTTTTCGCTGCTATCCCTCACGCATTTGCGCGCGTATATACACGTACATACACGCGTTAGGCATGCGGAGGGCATGCGTCAGCATGGTGCGTCAAGCACCGAAGCGATAGCGTAGCCCGTAGCACGCCGACTGCGCAGCGAAGCAAGCAGGAACGCCCGAAAAAATGATATTCTCATGATTACATAATTTTTATCTTTGTTATTATGCAATCCACTGAACTTATACAACTCCTTCAAAACGAGTATTCCAACAAAAATATTCTTGTTATTGGTTATCCTGCGGTGGGTAAAACGACTTTTGCTACAAAATATATTCAGTATTTACCCAATCACACTTGCATACATACAGATGATTACATTCCATACGGGCATGAGCAATCTTTATATGTACTGCTGGAAGATTTAAAGAGCATAAATACTGCTACTTTTATAGAAGGAGTATTAGGATACCGACTGTTACGAAAAGGAATACAATTAGATTGTTATTATCCTGATGTGGTATTTGAACTTACTGCACCTTGGGAACACATAGAAAAAGTGTATAACACAGAACGGGAGGACAAGAAAATCCCGAACTTAAAGTCATTTACAAAAAGTTTAGATACTATTCTTAAACAATATCAGTTACTCCCCAATTCTAAGCCACCCGTATGGCATACCATAAGCATTGAGAGTTTAAGTATCTGATAATAAATTACTTGCCTGCTACTCCTGCGTTATTTTTTTTTTCAATCTGGATATTCAAGGCAATGTCTACATCTTTTTTTACCTTTTGTGTAGGTGTTTTTTTATCGATAAAACCTTGCTTGGTAACTACTAATTCGTAATCACCTGGAGGCACATCAGAAATTTCATATTTACCTTCACTGTCTGTGGTAGATGAAAATGCTGTACCGGGTATAGATACTTTTGCCCCTGGAATAGGTTCATTACTTTCATATTCTACCACAGTGCCACGTATAGCACTTTGTGCCTGTGCCTCAGAAATACCTGTTACTGCACTAAACAGCAAAACAAAAACAGTGAATACAAATGAAATATAAATTTTACGCATAAATATAATGTAGAATTAGTTTTTTATATTTTATCAAGAGGTTGTGCAAAGATAATAACTTGTATCAATATCTGTACCGTAATCCTTACATTTTTTCCTCTTTGTATTTTCCCTGACTATGCAACAACCATCTCCTTATTTCAAAACTTATATCAGAATGGGTTTTTGTACTGATTTGTTTACCGTCAGCAAACTTAAAGTTAATAAAAACTTTTACTTTGCCGTTGCCTTGGTCTTCCAAATCAAAAACCACAGTTACAGGGTCATTGATTTTAAGTTTCGGGATTTTAACATCTTTGTACCGCATACGGGCATAATCTCCATAGTATTGTCTTAAACCAAACCCTGCCATGTAACCTTGTATTTTTGCCTGTACTTTTTTTCTGTCAGGAATATCATACGTTACTACAAAACAATTGTCTTTGTTAAAACCACTGTCAGGACATACAACTTCTTCCAGATTGGCGTTCATGTCATATTTTATTTTGTTTACCTGCATCTGGTTAAGTTTTCCCACGTCGGTAACCTGATAGGTAATGGCAGCCCCTGAATACGTCTGGTTAGGAATTTGAGCTACAAGGTAGCTTGCTATAAAAAGAGTAAAAAAGGTCATAATGTTTTTCATAGTTCAAATATAGTGCAAATTTGCGAATATGTCAAGTAAACAAAGTTTTATTTTTTGATAAATTTTAAGGGTTATTCCAACTCAGTTGTTTTTATACAATAATTTCATGGCAATCATCATACAGATAAATCCTGCTATAATCACCAGCATTGCTTGTGCCGTATGGTTCAGGGTTGCAGAGATAAGACTTTGCTCTGTATTGATTTGGTAAGCAATCATGGATTGACTGACTATATAATGATACACACCTATTCCCCCTTGCACGGGTGCCGCCATTCCCACCGCACCTACTAATGTAACTACTAATGCGGCGGTTAGCGTCAGATGAAGGGTACTGGGTAAAGCCAAAAAAATGCAATAGGTAGTGAGGGTGTAGCAAAGCCATATCAAAGCTGTGTAGAACAAAAACAAAGGTACATTTTTTACTTTGCGGATACTTATCAAACCCTCCCATAATCCTTCCATAAATTGTTTTGCCTTGATTAACCATTTGTTTTTAGGATTGAATTTTTTCCAGTTTCGGATAGCTATTACCAAAAAAATGATACCTGAAACTATGAGTAAGCCCATAAAAATCAAAAGTTTGTTTTGTTGCTGGGGGGTAAGGTGAAAAGTTTGCATCAACCAATGGTAGAAAATATCATATTCCAATCCCAAGGCTAATAAAATAACAAGTAATAAAGTAACCACATCAATAATCCGTTCCAGCACCACAGTACCAAACACTTGTGCAACAGGTATTTTATCTGACTTATAAACTACCCCGCAGCGGGTTACTTCACCCATACGCGGGAGAACCATATTGGCTAAATACCCTATGGCTACCCCACAAAAAGTGCTTATCAAACGGGGGGTATGCCCTGATGCCCGTAAAAGCATATTCCATCTTGATGCCCGAATTATTTTTTCTGCGATACCTATAACCATACTCACGGCTATCCAAAAGTAGTTGGCTTCTTTAAATCCTTTTTCTATTTCTTTCCATTGAATATCTCTGAAAGCGAAAAACATCATAGCTAATGCTACAATAAAACCAATAAAATATTGCAATACCTTTTTGGTAGAAATTAACATACAATGCTATTTTTTGGATAATTTGTTGTTTTCGTCAGGGAATACTACCCAGGGCGTAAAGGTTTTTGCCTGTTCAAATTCCATTTGACAGTATGATACAACAATGACGATATCCCCCAACTGTACTTTTCTTGCCGCAGGTCCGTTGAGGCATATTACTCCTGAACCCCGCTCTCCTTCTATAATATAGGTTTCAAAGCGTTCTCCGTTATTGACGTTCAAAACAGTAACTTTTTCATATCCTATCATATTTGCCGCTTCTAACAGGTCTTTATCTATGGTAATGCTACCCACATAATTTAATTCTGCCTGTGTAACTTTTACCCTGTGTATTTTAGATTTAAGAACTTCAATAACCATGACGCCGCAAATTTCGTAATTTTTTCAATACAAAATAAATACGGAGAGTTAATTATTTAACTCCCCGTATGTTGTATAAGGTGCAAGACTACTTATGCTCTTTTGCCACCATATTTTTCAATAAGCATGTCATCTACAGCATCTGCGGCATAGCTTTGAGCGTCTAACATTTCTGCTACTTCTCTGGCTTCCAACCCTTCTGCATAACGGGAACTCGCTAAACAAATTGTTTCATTGTTATAAACCGTAAAGTATGTTCCTACCAGATTGTGATTGATAGAAAGAAGTTCAAGGAAAAGTGCTTCTCTGTTATTGGCAGGAACTTGCATAATTCCAGAAATTACTACGAAAATAGCTTTGTTTTCCTGATTGATGTTAAGCAACATGGTTACATTGGCAGAACCTCTCTGCAAACTCCAGACGGTTGGCGTTTCTGTACGGCAGGCAGCCACATCTACTCCGAAAGATGCAATGGCTTGTTCTACTATAGGGATATAGGATTGTAAATTAGTCATAATAATGCAAAATTATATATTTTTTTACAACTTCAAAAAATTTATTTACGATTGATGTATTTTTTTGTTTGGAGGCGTATAAATACATATATGGGCGTTCCTGCTTCGCAGTCGGCGTGCTACGGGCTACGCTAGCGCTTCGGTGCTGTTCGCACCATGTGTGCAAGCACGCATGCCCTTCGCATGCCTAACGCAATTGAAAAAATGGGTTTTTACGAGGGCGGGGGCTTCGCCCCCGCCCTCGTATCTACTCGCAAATCATCAAAAAACATGACAACCTTTAACCAACTAAACAAACTTCTTTACTTGTTTTTCGCGTGAGGGATAGTAGCGGAAAGCCCGCAACAGGCGCAGCCTGTGAAGTACAGACGTGGCATGCCGCGTCTCTATCAGCGAATAGCCCGACCTGAACGTAGTGAAGGGCACGCCCATACAATAAAGAATATCCAAAAAGTTCAAATAAAATGTTTTATCTTTTCAATAAAAAAATGAAACTTAAATCCAACCCTAACCGTACAAAGTACATCTTTTTAGACAAAATTATTTTTATGTTCTTTTTTTATGTTCTTCTTTTACGAAAAATGCCATCTATTTCACTAATCTCATATTTAATTCTACTTTTGTGCCATGAATTTAATCGATGGTAAAGCTACCGCGGCACATATTTTAGAAAGCATGATAGATGAAATTGCTCAACTCCCTTACAAACCCGGACTTTGTGTGATTTTAATAGGTAATAACCCTGCTTCACAAGCGTATGTAAATGCTAAAATAAAGGCTTGCAATAAAATCGGAATTTATTCAGAACTTATTGCCCTGCCTGAATCTGTTTCTGAAGCCTATCTACTCGAAAAAATAGAAAGCCTCAATCAGGATAAGAACATTCACGGAATATTGGTGCAACTGCCACTTCCCAAACATATCTCTACCAATAAAGTAATAGAAGCTATCAGCTATCAGAAAGATGTAGACGGTTTTCACCCTATCAATATGGGAAGGCTTGCCAAAGGACTACCCGCTCTTGTACCTTGTACTCCCAAAGGCATACAGGAACTTCTGAAATACTACAACATAGAAACAGAAGGTAAACATTGTGTAATTGTAGGCAGAAGTAACATTGTAGGCATGCCTGTCAGTGTGATGATGATGCAGAATATGCCTTTTGCCAATGCTACCGTTACAGTTTGTCATTCCAAAACGAAGAATATTGAGCATTTTACAAAACAGGCAGATATACTTATTGCCGCTGTCGGAAGTCCAAAGAAAATTACAGGGGATATGGTCAAAGAAGGTTGTGTAGTAATTGATGTAGGTATCAACCGGGTGCAGAATGGTGAGAAATACCAGCTTGTAGGAGATGTGGATTTTGAAAGTGTTGCTCCTAAATCCAGTTACATTACCCCTGTACCTGGTGGTGTAGGACCTATGACTATTGCTATGCTGATGAAAAACACATTGGAAGCCTCAAAAATGTTACAAGAACAGAATATTTGACAACTACATACCACCTCTGATCTTTTGTATATTTATGCAGAACGAAAAACAGATAAAAAACAGATTTAAAATTTAATTTTTTACATCTCGTATAAGAAGTTTGCATATTTATTCATTTTTAATTTGTTGATAATCAAATATATACAAAATGAACACAAAAAAATCATGAATAATTATACAGAACCTCTTGACTTTTGCATAAAATGGTATTAACTTTGCATAGTTATTCAATAGAATAAAAACATAAAACTATGAAAAAGCATATCATCATTATTATTGGTTTATTAGTAAGCGTAGTGGGTGTTCAAGCACAAACCGGTATAAAAATGACTAAATACGGTCATGACGGGATTACGCCTCAAAAAATATGGAAAGTCAGTTTTCCTGCTGAATATGATGCGGTTAAATATGGTTCAGAATTAGAAATGGCACGCCGTGACGGTAACTTATACATGGTAGAAAATGCCAATATGGGAATATCTATTATCTTTTTAGATAATAAAGCTGTAGTATTGGATTACTCCTCCACAGGTACTGAATATTATTTTCGCGGTATTGCAGAATATAAAGATAACAATATAAACCCTGAAAATATAGACTTCTGCGACAGCGGCAAAAATGCGGATTGCGAACAAAAAACAAAAGATATTCAGAGCTATATTCAAAGTGCATACAAACACTATACAAAAGAAATTGAAGCACAAAAACTTGCACAGAAGTAGAGTAGTTCTAATTTGATAAAAAATACATAAGTGGTTACTTGCCTGCTCAGCAATTTGAGCAGGTTTTTTATTGCTAAACCTGTATGAATAATATGCCCTGTGTTTGCTTTTTTCAAAAAAACATTATACTTTTACCTTATGAAGCAAATTGTCAGTATTTTCTTACTGTGGGTAAGTGCCGTTATAGTATTGGCACAAAGTACTCATATAGATTGTCGGACTAAAAAGCAAGCTATGTTAAAAGATGTTTTGCGAACAACAAGCGGTCCTTATAAACTTTCTGATACATTGGACGTTCTCAAATATACTATCAGTCTTAATTTTGACAGCCTTACATTACCTACGGTAGCCGCAAAAACCATACGGGGCAATACAATAGTTCAGGTAAAGCCCAAAATAAATGGTGTCAATAAAATTACTTTGATGTTGCTCAAACTTACAGTGGACTCCGTCAAGGTAAACAATACATTATCTTCATTCAACTATAATGATACACTTATTCGTATCCATACAACCTCACTTACTACTAATGACACTGTAAATGTGCAAGTGTTTTACAAAGGAAAACCCCAGCAAGACCCTAAATTTGGTGGATTTTATTATCAAGGTTCATATATATATAACATAGGCGTAGGATTTAAAGCCAAACCACACAGTTTTGGCAGAGTTTGGTTTCCTTGTGTAGATGAATTTACAGACAGAGCTTTTTATGAATTTTTTATCACTACTATTCCTACACATAAAGCCTTTTGCAATGGGATACTGCAAGGTGTAACTACCAATGCCAATAGCACCAAAACGTGGCACTGGAAGTTAAGTCAGACTATACCTGCGTATCTTGCAGCCGTAGCCGTTGCGGATTATGCCACTTTGTACCGCACTTCGCAAGGCATACCCGTAGAATTTGGAGCAAGACCTTCGGATACAAACGCCGTAAAAAATATGTTTGTCCGATTGGATACCGCTGTCAAGTATGATATATCCCGTTGGGGTCCTCATGTGTGGGATAAAATAGGATTCATTTTTGTACCATTTACAGGAGGTGCTATGGAACATGCCACTTCTATCCACATGAGCAGTTTGGCTATCAGCGCAGCTTATGAATTTTTATATGCTCATGAATTAGCACATCACTGGTTTGGCGATTACGTAACCTGCGAAACCGAAGGCGACATGTGGCTCAACGAAGGCTGGGCGGCATATAACGAAGCTATGTTTATGGAAGTTGCTTATGACACCACCAAATACAAGGATTATGTACGTACCAACCACCGTGAGGTACTTCAACTTACACATACCCCGCTTAAAGACACAGGATATTATGCGCTGTCAGGTGTACCACACTCGCTCACGTATGGTTCTACGGTATATGACAAAGGGGCAGATGTGGTGCATACCTTGCGCCATTACATGGGTGATGATAAATTCTTCCCCGCAGTAAAGCATTACCTTTCTACTTATGGCTTTGGAAATGCTAATTCCGCGCAAATGCGGGACGCACTCTCTGCCCATAGTGGCATCAATCTCACAGATTTCTTTAATAACTGGGTATTTAACCCTGGATTTCCTCATTTTTCCATAGATTCTACCAAAGTTACAGATAAAGGTGGCGGAATGTATGATGCTACCATTTATGTACGTCAACGCTTAAAAGGTGCGCCCAATTTATTTACTATGAAAGTCCCGATTTCTGCCTGCAATGGACCTAATCAACATGTTACGCAGACTTTTGTTATTAACCAAGCAAAACAGGCAATTACTATGACCAATATCCCATTTAACCCCACATGGTTTGCCATAGACAGATGGGAAAAAGTTTCTGATGCTATTTCAGATTTTGAAGCTACGATTAACACCACAGGTACTTTTGTAATGAAAGAAACCAATGTAACCCTAAACACCCTAAATATAGGTTATGGTACGGCACGTGTGCGCATAACGCATGACTGGGTAGCACCCGAAGGCACTATTGCACACAATAACATTGTCCTCTCCGACTATCATTACTGGACAGTTTCAGGGCATTTTCCTACAAATTTTGTTACACAAGGCACTTTCCGATATGATGGTGGTCTTACTTCCACAGGATATATAGATAACACTTTTATTGATGGTACAGAAGATAGTTTAGTTGCTATGTATAGGTTAAATGCTACTCAACCTTGGCGTATTATTACGAATGCTACCATGCTTACAGGAACAAACAAATTTGACAAAAAAGGTAGTTTCAGGGTAGATACCCTTAAACCTGGGGAGTATGCGCTGGGAAAAAAAACAGAACCCATATCCAACAGCATCAACACAAACGTAAACAATGAAAACACTATAAAAATTTACCCTAACCCCGCTTCTGAGCAATGCAATATCATTCTGGATAGTTCTATCCCTCTACAAAATACACAACTTCAAATGATAGACACACAAGGTAAAGTTTTTGTTAACATGCCCCTCCAACAACACGAAACGCAAATATCTACTAAAAACCTTCCAAAAGGCATGTACATTTGCAAAATTTATGCAAACAATAAACTCCAAATCTCTAAATTGTTGCTTCAATAGGCATATATTCATGTAAACAAAACTTTAATTTTTTATTATGATTCTTACAAACTCTTTACAAGCGCATTTTCATTGTTTAACTTTGTTATATATGATCTTTAGTTGGTTTGCAGGAATGTATATTGTACAGGCACAAGAATTAAAACCCAAAGATAAGCAAGCTATTTTAGAGGTATTAGACAAACAAGTAGAATCTTGGAATAAGCAAGATATAGAGGGTTTTATGGAAGGCTACTGGAAGTCTGATTCTTTAAAGTTTATTGGTAAAAGCGGACTTACCAAAGGCTGGAAAGCCACCTTGGAGAACTACAAAAAAAACTATCCTGACAAAAATGCTATGGGTACTCTAAAATTTGAGATTATCAATGTACAAGGTATATCTTCCCGTGCCGCAGTAGTTACAGGAAAATGGATGCTTACGCGTACCATAGGCAATTTGCAAGGAGTATTCACGCTTATTTTTGAGCAAAAAGACAGGAAGTGGGTTATTGTGTATGACCATTCCAGTTGATACTAATTACAATTATTTAATTATTCAGGGCGTTCCTGCTGCGCAGTCGGCGTGCTACGGGCTACGCTATCGCTTCGGTGCGTTGCACCATGCGTGCAAGCACGCATGCCCTCCGCATGCCTAACGCATGTGCATAGCGGGTACATACGCGCGTATCTGCGTGAGGGATAGCAGCGAAAAGCCCGCAATGAGCGTAGCGAATAAAGTACAGGCGTGGCATGCCACCTCTCTACCAGCGAATAGCCCAACCCCGAAGCGCAAGCGCAGGGGACACGCCCATATTATTTGAAAATACTATCCTATTTTTTACCTATTTTTGCAGAAAACCCGTGATGAAAGATTTTGGGAAGAATGAAATAATAGGTATCGGTATTCTATACCCTCAACATGAGGAAAATATGGGGACCTTATGGCGATCTGCTATGATATTCGGCGTTGATTTTATTTTTACTATCGGAAAAAAGTTTATCAAACAAACTTCTGATGTGTATGAGAGCTATAAATCTGTTCCGTGTTTTTATTACAGAAATTTTGAGGATTTTTATGACCATCTTCCGTATAATTGTCGTTTAATAGGCGTAGAAATGAACGAAAATGCCCAAAAAATTGAACAGTACAGCCATCTTGCGCATTGCGTTTATCTGTTGGGTTCTGAACATTATGGTATTCCTGAAACCGTATTGAAAAAATGCCATCAGGTTATTCAACTGCCCAAAGGAAATTACAATGTAGCTATGGCAGGTACTATTGTTCTGTATGACCGATATTTAAAGAAAGAACTAAACTATCTTCAAGTATGAAAATTAAGCTATTACGTATTTCTTTTGTTTTTGCAATTGGTTTGTTTATTGTTAAAATAAGCACCTACTTTTACACCTATTCGCAAATGATACTTTCTGATGCGTTGGAAAGTATTATTAACATTGTAGCGAGCGGTTTTGCGTTATACAGTGTGCACTGGGCATCGCGTCCCAAAGATAATGACCACCCTTACGGACATGGAAAAATAGAGTTTTTTGCCGCAGGATTAGAAGGGGCTTTGGTTATGATTGCAGGTATAGGGATTATTATCAGTAGCGCTTATAAACTTTATACGGGTCAAAGTGAAATGCATCACCTAAGCGCTGGTATAATACTTACGTTGTTCTCTACATGTGTGAACGCAGGTATTGGCTACGTTTTACTAAAACAAGGTAAAAAACGCCAAAGTTTGGTACTTATAGCGGAAGGTAAGCATATTCTTTCAGATATGTATTCTTCTGTTGCTGTAATTCTGGGTTTGGTTGTGGTAGAAATTACGCATTTTAACATGTTGGACAGCATTTTGTCCATTGCATTGGCTTTGTATATTCTTTGGTCAGGGTACAAACTTGTAAAGCAAGCCGTTTTACCGTTATTAGACACAGCAGACGAAGCTATTATCCAAAATATTGTAGATACGCTTAAGGAAAAAAAAGAACCCTATTGGATAGATATACATAATTTGAGAGTTATTCATTATGGGGCGCATATTCATATAGATTGTCATGTTACTTTTCCGCGCTACTGGACAGTAGAACAAAGTGAACTTAAACAAACTGCCATTGAAAAACTGCTTGCACAACATTCAGATTTCAGCACAGATATTTTTATCCACGTAGACCCTTGTTTAAATGCGCATTGTGCTTTTTGTTCTGTTCTAAATTGTCCTATCAGAACTCATGAATATACAGAAACTCATGAATGGAATGTGAAAACCTTGACCAAAGAGGAGAATCATGTAAATGTTGTATCGTAATCTTGGGCGTGTCCCCTGCGCTGCGCTTCGGGGTCGGGCTATGCGCTAGTAGAGACGTGGCATGCCACGCCTGTACTTCATTCGCTACGCTGATTGCGGGCTTTCCGTTGCTATCCCTCACGCGGATGCGCGTACATACACACTACGTACCTGCGTTAGGCATGCGGAGGGCATGCGTGCTTGCACGCATGGTGCAACGCACCGAAGCGATAGCGTAGCCCGTAGCACGCCGACTGCGCCGCGCAGCAAGCAGGAACGCCCAAAAATGCAATCATTTGCATACTTCTAAACAAAGTAAATAGTTGTTAAATTTTAATTATATTTGCTCAATGCAAAATCAAGAAATTATCAAGGCATTTACACTTATCATAGAAGGTTTAGAAATACTGAACGAAAACCCTTTTCGGATAAAAAATTATCAAAATGCCCTCCAAAAATTAGAAAATACCACACAAAATATTTTTGAACTTCATCAAAAAGGGCAATTAGAAAGTCTTGGATTAGGCAAAAGCATTACAGAACAACTTAAAACATGGTTTAATACAGGAAAATGGGATACCTTACAGGAAGTTACCAACCAAATTCCTGAAACAGTTCTACAAATGCTAAATATCAAAGGTCTGGGTGCAAAAAAAATCGCTTTTTTATGGAAAGAATTAGACATTTTGTCTATTGAAGAACTTTTGGCAGCCTGCCAACAAAATAAATTAGTGAACGCTAAGGGTTTCGGACAAAAAACTCAACAAAATATCATAAATAGTATTGAATTCCTGCAAAAACAAAAAGGAAAAATACGCTATAATCAAGCATTAGAATATCAGGAAAACATTATCCAAACGCTTAAAGCGTGTCCTTTTATTCTAAAAGCAGAACCTACCAAAGAACTCCGCAGAAAAGCAGAAATCATAGATATATTGAGTTTTATTGTGGCTACGGATAACCTTGCAAAAGTTCATCAATGGTTACAACAAACGTTTAGTACAAGTTCAAAAAGTATTTTTTCTACTTCTCATTATTGGGTTGCTGAGTATGAAGGAATAAAAATGGAAGTATTTTTAGTTACTCCTCATGAATTTATTAAAAAGCAGTTTATTCTCACGGGTTCTGTACAACATGTAGCCCATTTTTGGGATAATCTGCTTAATACAGATTTTACAAGTGAGGAGGAAATATACACGTCAACAGGATTACCTTTTATTCCCGCAGAAGTACGAGAAGCTATTCACGCATTAGAAGATAAAACAACGTGGTCAAAAATGTCTACTTTAATAGATATACACCACCTAAAAGGAACTATACACAATCATTCTACGTATTCTGACGGCTTAAATACCTTGCAAGAAATGGCAGAAACGGCTAAAAATGTTTGGAAATGGGAATATTTAGTACTTTCTGACCATAGCAAAAGTTCCGCTTTTTATGCAAATGGTATGTATGAAAACAAAGTAAAGGAGCAATGGAAAGAAATTGATTATTGGAACAGTCAGCACCCTGATTTTTACATTTTCAAAGGAATAGAGTGTGATATTTTACCTGATGGTAGTTTAGATTATGAAGATACTTTTAGGGCAGGGTTTGAAGTAGTGGTTGCTTCTATTCATCAAAATTTAAAGATGGACAAGGAAAAAGCCACAGAACGTTTGCTTACAGCCATTGCACACCCACATACCAATATTTTGGGACATTTGACAGGCAGACTTTTACTTAGTAGAGAAGGCTATCCCGTAGATTATGAAACCATTATTGATGCTTGTGCCAAGTATAATGTAGCCATAGAACTCAACGCTAATCCCTACCGTTTGGATTTAGATTGGCGTTGGATACCGTATTGTATTAAAAAAGGGGTTTGGATTAGTATTAACCCTGATGCACATAGCGTTAAAGGTTACGAGGATACCATTTATGGTGTATATGCGGCACGCAAAGGAAAATTATTATGGGAAAACACCCTTAATGCACTTACTTTGGAAAAATTCAAGGAGTGGGTGACCATACAACATCAGAAAAGAGTAAAATCAAATAAAAGTTGATTGCTTAATCCTGACTACTATGTCCTTTTTTAACTTTGAGGTCAGAAGTTTTAAGAGTAAAATCCCACAATAGTTTACCTTCTGCGTTATAGCATTCCATTTTCAAGGTTCTATTTTCACCTACCCCTGAAAATCTGAGCATGCCAAAATTTTGCTCTTGTATGAGCGTATTGGCTATTCTCTGGTCATTTTTAAATTCTGTACTGGTTTCTTTAACTATGTGTATCGTAGAAGTCAAAGGAGAAGAAGTGAAATCATACAAAGGATAAAATCCTCCGATTTCTTTACGTAACAACTCCGCATGATGCCTATCACCCGTTAAAAACACAACGCCTTCTATGTTGTTTTCTTTGATAAAATTGATGATTTTTTCTCTTTCGTAACGATACAGGTTAAAGGATTCTTTATCTGTTTTTTCGTTGATAAACTGTCCTCCTACACAAATAATTTTGAAGGGCGCAGAACTATTGAGCAAGCTGTTTTTTAACCATTCCAATTGCTCTTCCCCTAATTGGGTTTTATGTTGCCCATCTTTCATGCCCGAAGGAGAACGGTAAAATCGGTCATCTAGCATAAAAAAGTCTACATCACTGTATGTAAAACGGTAGAATATACCTGGCACATTGGGCAAACCATATTTCTGTCTAGGAAAAAACATTTTGAATATTTCAAGAGAAGTTTCTTTGAAAGGATTGGAAACATCTGCGTCATTAGGTCCGTAATCGTGGTCGTCCCAAATACCGTAATGATGCCCTGTACGAAGTAATTTTTGTAAATCTGGATGTGAACGGGTATGGGTATAACGGTATAAAATTCCTGCTCTGCTACCAAAATCCGCTTGACGGGTATAAGTATTATCCCCTATCCATAGCATGAGGTCAGGTTTTTTGTCTGCAATACTATTGAATATTTTATCCGAAGGTAAGCCATAACCCTTGCCATAGCGGTCGTACTTAGGTTCATTGATATATACACAAGAACCAAATGCAACCGTAAAATCAGGAGGGTCTTTACGATACCACCATATTTCCTGTGTTTTGAAATATAAAGGTTCTGCAAATTTTATCGCTTTTTTATTCACCAAAACCTGATATTCGTATGTTGTACCTGGTTCCAAAAGGCTTATCACAAAAGTAGCGACGTTAAAATCTTCTGCTTTGGTATATTGGGCTTGGGTAGTAATAGATGAATCAGGTTTTCCTTTTTTCCAATATTGGATTTTTACTTCTGCGGGTTCAGTGGTTTGTAACCATACTGCTGTTTCTCTGCACTCTGTATACGCTGCCATAGGACCTGAAAGTATGGTAGCTTCGCTTTTAGGTTTTTGTGCAAAAGCCGCATATATCAATAAAACGAATAGAATGGCTATCAGTAATTTTTTCATAGTGTATAACTTAATAATTTATTTTTACAACTTGTTATTTTACTTTTTTAACTTGACAACTGCAAATGTAAAAACAAATTTATTATTTCACAAAAAAATGTGATTTTTTTCACACTTTAATTTTAGAATATTACACAATACTGAAATAACAGATGTTAGGCAGGATAATTTTATGGGCGTTCCTGCTTCGCAGTCGGCGTGCTGCGGGCTACGCTATCGCTTCGGAGACGCCGCATGCGGCGTCTCTACTACGTACCCTCCGCATGCCTAACGCGAAAGAAGTGTTTTTTATGGGGTTTTCGGGTTTACCCGCCCACCCGCCCACGAGTAAAAATGAGGTAAAAAACACTTCTTTTTATACGTGAACGTGTATGTACGCGCGCATCCGCGTGAGGGATAGCAGCGGAAAGCCCGCAGCAGGCGTAGCCTGTGGAGTACAGACGTGGCATGCCACGTCTCTGCCAGCGCATAGCCCGACCCCTAAGCGCAAGCGCAGGGGACACGCCCAATAAAAATAAAAATCTAAAAATTCATTACTTTTGCGTCATGTACAAAATAGGATTTTTGTTGGTACTTTTATCTGCCTGTTATGCACAGGCACAGATAAACCAAGCCAATATTCAAAAACATATCAGTTATTTAGCATCAGATAAATTAGAAGGACGTGGTACAGGTGAAAAAGGTGAAATATTAGCCGCTAATTATCTTGCCAAAGAATTCAAATCCCTTAAACTTACCCCTAAAGGAGGTAAAAATACGTTTCTGCAAGAATTTTCTTTCGTGGAAGGAATTATTCAAGAACCTACTATTATTCGCATTAACCAAAATAAAAAAACACCATGGCAGGATAAAAAAGATTTTTACGCGCTGCCTTTTAGTGCAAGTAATGAATATAATCTCAGAACTTTGCATTTTGAAGAGGTAAACGAAGGCATTATAGCCCCAAATCTACAAAGAGATGACTATGCCAATAAAAATGTGATGGGTAAAGTGGTGGTTATCTATACTTTTCCTGAAAAAGAGCTTAATCCTCATGATGCTATGAGTGAATACTATTCATTTAAAGAACGGGCTAAAATCGCTCAGGATAAAGGTGCGGTTATGGTCTTTTTTGTAGATAGACGAGGTAAAAACCATTTTCAAGAATTACCAAAGAGCAATCCAAAAGCACAGTTCCTTCGCATACCTGCAATATGGCTTTCTAATGAAATGTATCAGGACTTAAAAAAACAACCCATTACCGATTTTTACCTTAAAACGAGCATCAGACCTAATGAAATGAAGGGCAGAAATGTAGTAGCTTATTTGGATAATCAAGCACAAAATACCGTAGTTATTGGTGCGCATTATGACCATCTTGGATTAGGACATCATCACGGTTCATTAGACCCAGACCCCAAAAATAAAATCCACAACGGCGCAGACGATAACGCATCAGGTACAGCAGGTGTGATAGAATTAGCCCGTTATTTTGCTACCAATAACCGTAAAGAAAACTTTAACTTTTTATTTATCTGTTTTTCAGGTGAAGAGCTTGGCTTATTTGGGTCAAGTTATTATACCAAAAACCCAACTATTGACCTTGCAACCGTCAATTACATGCTCAACATGGACATGGTCGGCAGATTAAGAGAGCAACAATTAGCCATCAGCGGAGTAGGAACATCTCCCGTATGGGTAAATTTGATAAAAGAACTAGATAGTGCGGATATAAAAATTACTACAAAAACCGATTCCGCAGGAGTGGGGCCCTCTGACCATACTTCATTTTATCTTAAAAATATCCCTGTGTTGCATTTTTTTACAGGTACGCATGCGGATTATCACAAACCTTCTGACGACATAGATAAAATTAACTTTGAGGGTGAAGTACAGGTACTCGATTTTATGCTCAAACTGATAGAAAAAACTGAAACTATGCCTAAACTCGTTTTTACACCTACCAAAGAAAAGAAAAATGAAAATGCACCCGCCTTTAAAGTAACTATGGGTATCATTCCTGATTATATGTACAGCGGTAAAGGGGTTCGTGCAGAAGGTGTTAGTGCAGGAAAACCCGCCGAAAAAGCAGGCATTCAACCGAATGATATACTTTTACAAATCAACAATGATGAAATTACGGATATGATGAGCTATATGAAATGCCTTGCCAAGTATAAAAAAGGCGATACCGTCAAGGTAAAGATTGAACGAAACAAACAAATTATAGAAAAAGAACTCACTTTTTAATTATACACATGCTCACACAAGACAGTTTAATTATCAATGATGATGGCAGTGTATACCATCTTGGATTAAGACCCGAACAAATTGCAGAAAAAGTCATTTTTGTAGGCGACCCTGAACGCGTCCCAAAAGTATCTCAACATTTTGACCGCATAGAGCATATTGTACAACGCAGAGAGTTTATTACGCATACGGGTTACATAGGTAAAATGCGTATTTCTGTGCTTTCTACGGGCATGGGAACAGATAACATTGACATTGTGCTCAATGAATTAGATATTCTATGGAACATTGACTTTGAAACCCGAACCTATAAGCAAAAACACACTCGTGGACTTATTTTGCGTTTAGGTACTACGGGAGCATTGCAGGAAAGCGTTCAAATTGGGGATTTTGTGTTATCAAATTATGCTATAGGCATGGATAATCTAGGTCATTATTACAGCCGTTACGAAGACATGGAAATACAAAAACACTTTGAGTTGTGGTGCAAAGAGCAAAATATATACAGTCCTTTCATGCCGTATTTTACACAAGGGAATGTTCATTTTAACACCTATATCACACAAAGAATGTCTTGTATCACGGGAATTACCATGACAAATCCTGGATTTTACGCCCCACAAAACCGATTACTACGTTCTGTTTCTTATCCTTTATCCCATTTTGTGGATAGAGTAGCTGCTTTCTGTTATCAAGGTAATGCCGTTTTGAATATGGAAATGGAAACCGCAGGCATATTGGCACTTTCCCGTCATTTAGGTCATGTTTCTGCGTCTTTATCTGTGGTATTGGCACATAGAAAGAAAAATATTTTCGCTACTAATCCCAACGCCAATATAAAGCAGTTAATTGAATCAGGTATAATAGCTATTACACAATACGATATAAAAAACATCTAGTTTTTGTAATGCTACTAATGTATTTGATTTTTGATTTGAGGGCGTGTCCCCTTCGCTTGCGCTTCGGGGTCGGGCTATTCGCTGCTATCCCTCACGCGGATACGCGCGTACATAAGCGCAGCGTACCTGCGTTAGGCATGCGGAGGGCATGCGTGCTTGCACGCATGGTGCGTCAAGCACCGAAGCGATAGCGCAGCCCGCAGCACGCCGACTGCGCCGCGCAGCAAGCAGGAACGCCCAAAAAATTATTTTTCTATACTTGTTCTTGCACACGGTAAATATAACATGATTTAGTATAAATAAAAAGCAGGTATTTAATTAAAATACCTGCTATGCCTCTAAATACATCAACATCTAACTACGATTTTGAATTGGCTTCAAAACCTATACTGATGTTACTTGTGTGGAACACAAGACGTTTAATTAAAATACTTTCCGAATACATTACGTAAAATAACGGGTTTTTTAACCTTGGATTTAATCGTAAAATCATAGGAAAGCATAATTTCATGAGAACCCCTGCTATATGGGTTTAATCCTGATAAAGTATAGTCATAAGAATAACCAAAACGAAGCGGAACATTAGGCAATCTTGCACCAATTAAAGCCGCAACCGCATCATTACTGCCAATACGGTAAAGAAGTCCTGCGGTAAGAATTTTGTAATTTACGTTGGCATTAAGTGCATACTGTGCTTTTACGCCATCAAAAATAATGAAAGTAGAAGGCGTTACGTGGAAGTCATTTTCTTCGTTAATCATGATTTTGTAGCCTGCGGTAAGGAAGTAGTTACGGCTGAGGTTGGTTGCCGCACCATTTACAAATTCAATTTTGCTTTCTAACAAGTGAGAAGTAGAAATACCCGCATATAACGTTGGACTAATATAGTACAAGCCTGCACCTAAATCAGGTACTATTTTGGAAGAGTTAGTAGTGGGGATAAGCGGATCATTTGGGTCAATAGGATTCCAGTTTGTACCTATACTTTTTTGATAAGCGCCCCCATTGATACCAATTTGGAAGGCTTTATCTTCGGAGATATTCAAGCGAAATGCATAGGAAAGCAAACCGCCTACAGTATGCCATTGTCCTAACTGGTCGCTTACAATGTGTGCGCCCACACCCCCGCGTAAGGCTTTTACAGGACCGTTGGCACTGAAAGTAAAAGTACTTGGTTGCTCGGGTATATTTACCCATTGGCTTCGGTATAAACCCGTTAAATTCCAGACCTGTCTTGCACCTGAATAAGCAGGGTTATACACCTGTTGATTATACATATAATGCGTAAATTGTGGGTCTTGTTGAGCATACGTAATGCCTACCGTAACACACGCAAGTAATAAATATACGATTTTTTTCATTGTTCAATGCTACTGTTAAAATAACTTACTTGTAGTTTTTCAATGTAAAGTTAGTAAGTATTTTTGATAACGCAAAAATTATCTTTAATTTTTCTGAAAAATTATTTCAGTGCTTTCAGTAAGTCAGCAGGTTTTACCTTGCTCTCATTCACATTTTCAATCTTTTTACGGAAGCTCTGCGTAATCTGTCGTTAATAGCTTTTCCAAGGCTTTCATCAGGAAAAATTTCTGCTATAATGGCTTTAACGGGCATGTTGTCTAAACTGCGGAGGGCATGAAACAGATTTTTTGCCGCTTCTGATAAATCTCCTGTGGGAGAAAGGACAAATTGCTGGTGGGTTGGTACATTTTGATGATAATGTTGAAAAGCAATAATTCCTACCTCATCATAACTATATTCAGGGGGGCATTTTTCTATGTACAAAGGTATGTGGGGTGCATAATGGCTATCCAGCATACCCGGTGCATCAGGATTGGATTTGGATTGTACACTTATATCTACTTTGCCAATTATTTCCTCGATGGTTTCCACGGTTGTACCTCCTAATCTTAAAATAGTAGGAATTTCGGTTTCAAAACTTATGATGGTAGACTCTACACCAATTTTGCATGTGCCTCCGTCAAGAATGTAAGGTATTTTTCCTCCTAATGAGTCTAACACATGCTGCGCTGTTGTAGGACTCACATACCCAAACGGATTAGCGCTGGGTGCGGCTAATGGAAAATTCAATTTTTGCAGTAATTCCAAAGTTAAATTATGCCCAGGTATGCGAATACCCACAGTGTTATGCCCCGAAGTTACAATATCAGGGATAATATCTTTTTTAGGCAGTACGTAGGTAATAGCAGAGAAATGTTTTGCTAATTCATACACTGCCATAGGCACATAGGTTACACAATTTTGAATTTCATCTATGGAATGAACATGTACAATGAGCGGGTCAAAAAAGGGACGCTGTTTTACCTCAAATATCTTTACAACCGCTTCGGGATTAAGGGCATTAGCGGCTAATCCGTATACCGTTTCCGTAGGAATAGCGACTAACTCATTTCTTTTAAGAAATTGTACAGCTAATTCTATATCTTTGCCCACTAAGGTTTTTTGCCTATCCATTAAAATCCTTCTCCGATAAGTTGAACTTCCAATTCCAAAGCTATATTAAATTTTTCAAAAACGCAAGTTTTTACTTTCTGAATTAGCGACATCATATCCGAAGCGGTAGCATTATCTTCGTTTATCAGAAAATTTGCATGTTTGGGACTGACCATAGCTCCTCCAATCTGTAAACCTTTCAAATGACAGGCTTCTATCAACCTACCTGCATAATCATTGGGTGGATTTTTGAAGATACTGCCTGCATTAGGCTTATTCAAAGGCTGACTTTGGTTGCGTTTTTCCAATAAGGTTTTTCGTTTTTGTTTGATTTCTTCAATATCAAGGGCTTTTTTTAATTTTAAGGTAATTTCAAGAATTACGCTGTCTGTAAGGTTAGTATATCGGTATTTGAATTCAATATCTTCGGGTTTGAGGTGTACATGTTTTCCTGCGCGTATGCATTCTACACGTGTAATAACGTCAAAAATTTCTCTTTGGTACGCTCCTGCATTCATAATGACGGCACCGCCTACGGTACCAGGTATACCTCCCAGATTTTCAATACCCTCTAAACCTTGTTCTATTACGTCTAATACCAATCTCGGTAAATTATACCCTGCTCCTGCGGTAACGTATTCACCTTCAATATGCATATAGCTTAATGTATCACGGATAGCAATCACGCTCCCGCGGATACCTTTATCACCTACCAAAATATTACTGCCTTTTCCCAACACAAAATAAGGTAAATTATGCTCGTAATGATACAGGATTAGGTTAATCACATCTTGTTTATCTGCGGGTTCAAAAAAATAATCCGCAGGACCGCCGATTTTGAGCGTAGTATGTTTTTTAAGCGGTTCATTATATTTGACTGTCCCCCTGAAAAAAGAAAGAATTTCTTGTATCTGACTGTCTTTCATACACATTAAGGTTCATCATCAATTTTGCATTTTGGCATAACCGCTTTCAGATAATCTATTTGTGCAGGCAACACAGGATTATCATAAATATAAAATTCCTTCAATTGTTTGAGGTAAGAAATTTCCATAGGGAGTGTTGAAATACGGTTTTTGCTGATATTGATTTTGGTAATTTTGGTAAGTTTGGAAATATCCACAGGAATTTCATAAATAAGATTGTTGTGCAAATACAGCTTGTCCAATTTGGTTAGTTTGCCGATGGACTTTGGAATATAATTACATTGATTATGATTTAATCCCAGCCATGTTAATTCCTGTAACTCTCCAATATCTTCGGGAATTTTTTTGATTTGGTTGTTGGAAAAACTCAGCACTTGTAATTTTTTGAGCTTGAATACAGAAGTGTTAATTTCTCCGATTTGATTTTCAAAAAGATATAATTTAACCAAAGATTTGAGAGTAGCAATATCATCAGGAATTTCCTTGATTTGATTGCGCGCAAAGCTCAACACTTGTAAATTTTTAAGTTTGAACACTTCTTTGGGTATTTCTGCAAATTGATTGCCAGTGGCGCTAAGTTCTTTGAGGTTAACGAGATTTTCTATACTTTTGGGTAACGTTTTAAGTTGATTATTAGCAATATTCAATCGTTTTAAGTTTTTCAGTACCCCAATATTTTCGGGCAATTCTACTAGTTGATTATCTCCCAAGCCCAACCACTCTAATTCTGTGAGTACGCCCATTTCAGCGGGCAGTTTAGATAGAGCATTTTCGGATAAGCTAATCAATTGTAGTTTTCTTAAATCATACAGTTGAGTAGGAAATTCTGTAAACTTATTCCCCGTCAGTATAATAGCTTGTAGGTTTTTCAGTTGGCTGATTTCTGGGGGTAGAGCAGAAAGTTCGTTGTAAGACAAGTTCAATTGTTGTAATGCGGTCAATTTACCAACTTCTGTGGGTACTGCGGTCAGTTTATTACTGGATAAAGTCAGTTTATAGGTTTTTTCAGGATTTTTAAGTGCATCTTTGATATTATCTATCCAGGGTTGTTTAGCCAAAGACGCAGAATCTAATAAAGCAGTTTGTGCAAAATCTACAATTGTATATGCGCACAACAAGATGGTAAGGAGAATACGCTTCATACCTGCAAAAGTAAAAATTTTATGATACCCAAGTTAAAGTTATGTTTTTTTATTTATGGGTATTTTGTAATATGATTTTTTGGGCGTGCCTGCGTGCTTCGCGGCGCAGTCGGTGCTTTCCGCACTACGCTATCGCTTCGGAGGTTGTCCAAAAAGTCCGTTTTTGTCCAAAAATTAAATTTTTAACTATATGTAAATCAATATATTACAATTTTGACTTTCGGCTAAGATTACCCTTTTTAGACAGCTCCAACTTGCTTACGCAAGTTTGCTCCAAGCCCCTCACGCAGCATGCGCAGCCCACAATTTTTGATTTTGATTTGAATATATTTTTCATAACTTTGCAATATGAGAATATTGTTCGTCTTTTCAGCTATCTTCTTATACACCTTTATTCATGCCCAAAACTGGCGTGTATTAGACAGTTTATGTTATGAATATGGAGAACATAAACCTGACAGCGCCATTATACTTGGTAAAAAAGCCATAGAAGGTTGTATAAAGGAAAAAGGCAAAAACAGCATAGAATACGTTGTATGTTTAGACCATATTGCGTGGGCATATAAGAGCAAAAACAAATTTACAGTTGCAGATAGTTTATATAAAGAAGCAGTTTCGGTATGCAAACAAATAAACCAAACAGAAACAACTGAATATGCAGAGATAGCTAACAATTTAGCTCTATTATACCAAGCCCAAGGCCGCTATTCCGAAGCCGAACCGTTGTATATCGAAGCCAAAAATATACGTGCCAAAGTATTCGGCAAAGAACACCCTGATTATGCTAATTCCTGCAATAATTTAGCTCTATTATACCAAGCCCAAGGCCGCTATTCCGAAGCCGAACCGTTTTATATAGAAGCGAAAAATATACAAGCCAAAGTTCTCGGCAAAGAACACCCATATTATGCTACCTCCTGCAATAATTTAGCATCATTATACGAAGCCCAAGGCCGCTATTCCGAAGCCGAACCGTTGTATATAGAAGCCAAAAATATACGTGCCAAAGTACTCGGCAAAGAACACCCTTTGTATGCTACTTCCTGTAATAATTTAGCTCTATTATACCAAGCCCAAGGTCGCTACTCCGAAGCCGAACCGTTGTATATAGAAGCGAAAAATATACTTATCAAAGTACTCGGCAAAGAACACCCTTTGTATGCTACCTTCTGTAATAATTTAGCATCATTATACGAAGCCCAGGGTCGCTATTCCGAAGCCGAACCGTTGTATATCGAAGCCAAAAATATACGTGCTAAGGTACTCGGCAAAGAACACCCTTTGTATGCTCTTTCCTGTAATAATTTGGCTGGATTATATAAAGCCCAAGGCCGCTATTCCGAAGCCGAACCGTTGTTGATAGAAGCCAAAAATATTTATGCTAAGGTTCTCGGCAAAGAACACCCTGATTATGCGCTTTCCTGCAATAATTTAGCTGCATTATACCAAGCCCAAGGCCGCTATTCCGAAGCCGAACCGTTGTATATCGAAGCCAAAAACATACGTGCCAAAGTACTCGGCAAAGAACACCCTTCTTATGCTCAATCCTGCAATAATTTAGCTGTATTATACCAAGCCCAAGCCCGCTATTCCGAAGCCGAATCATTGTATATCGAAGCCAAAAATATACGTGCTAAGGTTCTCGGCAAAGAACACCCTGAGTATGCTATGTTCTGCAATAATTTAGCTGCATTATACCAAGCCCAAGCCCGCTATTCCGAAGCCGAACCGCTGTATATAGAAGCCAAAAATACACAGGCTAAGGTCCTCGGCAAAGAACACCCTAATTATGCTAAATCCTGCAATAATTTAGCTGCATTATACCAAGCCCAAGCCCGCTATTCCGAAGCCGAACCGCTATTTATAGAAACTTTTACCATCAAACAAAAAGAAATAGAACGAAACTTCAAAAACTTATCCGAAGTAGAAAAAGAACAATACTATAAAACTAACATAGATAACTATAATAAGAATTTTCTTAATTTTATTTGGACTTACTATCCTAAAAAACCTGAAATCAGCAGTTATGGTTACCAAATTGCTATCTCTACCAAAGGTTTAATTCTTAACAGTACAGAAAAAATCAAACAGCGTATCCTTAAAAGCAATAATCAAGAACTCAAAAATTTGTTTTTAGAATGGAAAGCAACACGAGATAAATACAATAAAACTCTAAACCTCACCGTAGAACAACGTAAAGAGAAAAAACTCAATTTAGACAGTATAGAAAAACGCGCTAATGAATTAGAAAAGCAATTAGCATCTAAAAGCGAAGATTTTGCTTATATATTTGCTCCAAAACCTGTTACATGGCAGGATATTCAAAATAAACTTAAAAAAGACGAAGCAGCTATTGAAATGACAAGGTTTGAAATCAAAAAAGATAGTGTTGTGTATATGGCAATGATACTGAAAAAGAATAGCCAATATCCTGAAATCGTGCAACTACCTAATGGAAATGAGTTGGAAACAAGCTATTTAACCTATTACAGACGCTCTGTTACAGGTAAAATGCAAGATGAAGAAAGCTATAATGCGTTTTGGAAACCTATTAAAAATGTCCTTAAAGGTATAAAAACAGTGTATTTTTCATCAGAAGGGGCATATCATCAAATTAACCTTGCTACGCTTCAAAATCCTGAAACTAAAAAATATATCTTTGATGAGGTGCGTATTATTCCCGTAACCAACACCAAAGATATTGTTGAAAACAAACGCACATACAACAATAAAGGCGTAAATCTGATTGGTAATCCCAAATACAACTTAAATTTAGACATTAAAGGTAACGAAAAACCTGACCAAAACCGTAGCATAGAAAATTTATCGCAATTGGAAGGGGCAGAAAAAGAAGTAAAACAAGCCGCCAAGTTGTTACCAAACCCTACCGTAATCATAGGTGAACCTGCCACAGAAGAATATGTAAAACACCTTAAAAATCCTCGCATTTTGCATATTGCTACGCATGGGTACTTTAAGAAAGGACAATATCAAAGTTCTACGCAAGCTATGCTTAATGGCGGTTTGCTCTTTGCAGGTGTAGTAGATTATGACAAAATGTATATTCGTCCTTTTGATAAAGATGATGGCAAACTCACCGCATTTGAAGTCATGAACATGGACTTGGATAGTACAGAGCTTGTGGTTCTCTCTGCCTGCGAAACAGGATTAGGACAAGCGAGCAAAGATGGTGTATATGGTTTGCAAAGGGCGTTTAAGGTAGCAGGTGCGCAGGCTATCATTATGAGTTTATGGAAAGTCAGTGATGATGCTACTCAATTACTCATGACCGAATTTTACCAAAACTGGCAGAAAAAAGGTATGGACAAACGTAAAGCCTTTGAAACTGCACAAAAAACGGTACGCAAACAATATAAAGAACCTTACTACTGGGGTGCGTTTGTGATGATTGAGTAAGCGTTGAAAATGCGTGAGGGATAGGAGCGAAAAGCCCGCAACAGGCGTTAGCCTGTGGAGTACAGACGTGGCATGCCACGTCTCTACCAGCGTATAGCCCGACCCGAAGCGCAGCGTAGGGACACGCCATACAGTCATAAAAGAAATTCATTACATAAACAATTTCGTTTTGTAGAAAATTATTCGTTTATTTGTTTTCATGCTGCGCAAAATAGTCCATAAAATTGCTATGACATCTTTTCTTAAAAGAATGTCCAAAGTAGAATCATGGCTGAGTGATGGGTTAATGTATCAGGAAAAGATACTAAAGCAAATTCTATACAATGCGGCATCAACAGATATAGGTAAAGAATACGACTTTTTTTCCATAAAAAGTTATGATGATTATGCGCAGCGCATACCCGTACGGGAGTATGAGCAGTTTTTACCGTATTTTGATAAAATTGTAGCAGGCAAAACAAATGTACTATGGAACAGTAAAATTCAATGGTTTTCTAAATCATCAGGGACTACAAATGCAAAATCAAAATATATTCCCGTAAGTGCAGAAGCATTGAACGAAAATCACTACAAGGCAGGCAGGGACTTATTGGCGTTGTATTTTAACAGCAATCCTGAAAGTAAATTTTTTGAAGGCAGGTTACTGGCATTAGGTGGAACATTGCTTCCCCACCCCAATAATCCAAAATTTACTTGCGGAGATGTAAGCGCTATTCTTATGAAAAATATGCCTGATTTGGCACGCTTTTCTGCGGCACTTACTCAAAAAACTGCTCTCATGTCCGATTGGGATAAAAAAATACAAGCCATGATACAAGAAACGGCTACCATGAACGTAACAGCTTTGTTGGGGGTACCTACATGGACATTAGTGCTAATTCGCAAACTTTTTGAATACTATCCGCAGGCTAAAGAAAATTTACTTCAAATATGGCAGAATCTGGAAGTATTTATTCATGGTGCGGTCAATTTTGAACCGTATTACCCTGAATTTAAACGCATTATTCCTTCCGATACTATGCATTACTGGCAAACCTACAATGCTTCCGAAGGTTTTTTTGCCGTTCAGACAGAAAAAAATGCAACAGACATGGCACTTTTAACTAATCACGGGGTTTTTTATGAATTTTTGGATAACAGAACAGGTAAAATATATCCACTTTCAGAAGTAGAACTATATAAACCTTACACATTGATTATTACCACAAATGCAGGATTATGGCGATATAATCTGGGAGATGTGATTCAGTTTACTTCTTTAAATCCGTTCAAAATTGAGATTATAGGGCGTTCTAAACTGTATATCAATGCTTTTGGTGAAGAACTGATGGTTCATAATACAGATATAGCCATTAAAACAGCTTGCGAAAAAACCAATGCTATACTGAAAGATTACACTGTTGCACCCGTATATTTTACTCAAAATGAATGTGGAAGACATCAATGGCTTGTGGAATTTGTACATCAACCTCAAAATTTAGATGAATTTGCTCACATTTTAGACCACACATTGAAAACCCTCAACTCCGACTATGAAGCCAAACGCTTCAATGACATGACTATACAAAAACCCGAAGTGATAAGTCTGCCACAAGGTACATTTGAAAAATGGCTAAAACAACAAAATAAACTTGGCGGACAACATAAAATTCCACGTTTAAGTAATAACAGAGATATTGTAGAACAAGTGATGCAACTTTCCAACGCTTAAATGTAAAAAGTTGATTTTCACACAACAATTAAGTAAAAATGATTTCTTTGAAGCACAAATACTTTCATTTTTGTTAAAAAAATGCTATCTTTGTAGTTATAGTGTTATGAAATTCGGAAAAGATATTCGCTTATTTATGCATACAGGTTCAAGGGCAGCCAATCAGATTATTACTATCAACGTGGTTGCTTTTTTGACCACAGGTATATTGTATGTTTCTCTTTTTCTGTTTAACAAACTTGGGGTTTATCATGAATACATAAAGTACATAGAGCTACCTGCAAACACATATCGATTACTTACCCAACCCTGGACAATTGTAACCTATATGTTTTTACATACAGGGATATTTCATATCTTGTTTAATATGCTTTGGTTGTATTGGTTAGGTAAATCTTTATCAGACTATCAAGGGGAGTCAAAAGTATGGTATACCTATATTTTTGGCGGAATTTTTGGTGGCATAGCTTTCATATCTGCCTACAATATCTTCCCTGTATTTGAACCTATACTCAAGCAGTCTTATGCTGTGGGTGCAAGTGCGGGAGTAATGGCAATTTTAGCTACTTTAGCTATGCTTGTGCCTAATCAGCGGATTGTTTTGTTTTTGTTTGGAGAAATAAAAATGAAATGGTTTGCTTTAATTATTTTTGTCATAGATTTTCTGATGATAGGAAGCAGTAATGCAGGAGGACATATTGCACACATAGGCGGAGGTATATGGGGTGTGGTATATGTTCTAGTGCTAAAACGCGGTATAGATATGTACTTGCCTTTTCAACGTTTTTTTATCCGTTTGTCCCGATACAAAACACCCAAAAAATCTAAAATGAAAATAGTTCATTCTGCCTACTCCGTAGAATATCAGACAAAAGGAAAATCGGCAACCGAAGACAGGAACAAAATACAACTGTCTTCTGTGGAAACCAATGAGGAAGCACCTACTCAGGAGGAAATAGACCGTATTCTAGATAAAATTTTAGAAAAAGGTATGAACAGCCTTACCAAAAAGGAAAAAGACACACTCGCCAAGTTCAAAGATGTATAAAAAACAAAGGGACTTACCTGTAAGCAGATAAAATCCCCTCGCCTAATCAATCAAATTTAACCTCACACACTTAAACGTGAAGTGCAAAATTTTGGTTACGTTATTGCAGATCTTTCACAAAAGCAACCTTTCCTGAATTGGTTATTTTGTACATTTTGCGATAATACCTCGCCTGGGACTGAATAAAATAATAACTTTCTATATTTTTGTCTTTGTCTATTTTCAAATAATCATCTGTAATTACCAATGAGCAAATATTGTCAAAATACTTGTATTCACCATCTTTTTGGGAAATATTGTGTGTATATACAAATACGCTGTTGCCTGCATCATCAAAAATAAAAAGCACTACCAGCTTATCAGAAACTGTTATCTTGCCAATAGGATAATACTTCATATACTCATACATAGACGCATTGGCAGCGCGCATTTTGACCAAAGTTGTAAACATCAGATATTCTTTTGGAATAGGTTTTATATCCTCTTTTATCTTGTTCATCTTTGGTTTGTCCAAATTATAAGGCAAAGAAAGTTCGGGAAACAATTTCAAGTATTTTTCAAAATCAGATTGTGCATACACCGAACTGAAAACCCATATAAAAATGAGGGTTAAAAATTGCAGTTTTATTTTCATAATTCTGCACAAAGTTAAGAAAAATAATGAATATTCAATGTTTTTTTATTTTTGGTAAATACAGACTAAAACTTAACTTTGCGTACTTAATTATTTGCGGTTATATTCATGATTATTCCAAGAACTTTTCCTACCGTTGAAGTAGACCTACTGAAAAAAGCATACTCTTGTATGCAAACTGCCAAAGCCATGGCAGAAATATACGAAGCAAACAGAACAATATGCAAATATGTGCATTCTACCTCACGCGGGCATGAAGCAGTACAATTAGCCACAGCTTTTTTGTTGGATTCAGAAGATTGGGTAAGTCCTTATTACAGAGATGACTCTATTTTACTGGGTATAGGGTTAAGTCCGTACCAGTTGATGTTGCAGTTACTTGCTAAAAAAGATGATATTTTTTCAGGAGGACGTTCTTATTATTGCCACCCCAGTTTAAAAGACCCTGATAAGCCAAAAATCATACATCAATCCAGTGCTACGGGTATGCAGGCTATTCCTGCCACAGGCATTGCACAAGGCATTCAGTATCTTGAAAGTATACGATTATCAGGTAAAAGACCCATTGTAGTTTGCTCTCTTGGGGACGGTTCTGTAACCGAAGGTGAAGTAGCCGAAGCCTTCCAGATGGCAGTATTAAAAAAACTTCCCATCTTATATCTTGTGCAGGATAATAACTGGGGAATTTCTGCATCAGGAGAGGAAATGCGTGCTATGAATGCTATTGAATACGCACAAGGTTTCAAAGGAATGGCTACACATAGCATCAAGGGAAATGATTTCTCAGATTGTTACAAAGGTTTATCTTACGCTTTTGATTATGTAAGAAGACGCAAAGGACCTATGATAGTTCATGCTCCCGTACCGCTTTTAGGACATCATACCTCAGGAGTAAGAAAAGAATGGTACAGAAGTGAAGAAGATATTAAAAAATGTCAGGAACAAGACCCTGTTTTTATACTGCACCAGCAACTGCTTGAAAAAGGTGTTACAGAACAGGAACTTGAAAGTCTTACTGAACAAGCTAAAAAACGGGTTCTGCAAGATTTTGAACTTGCCAAACAAGCCCCAGACCCAGACCCGAACACTGTAGAAGACTTTATTTTTGTGCCTACACCTGTTACAGAAGAAAAAGGAAACAGAACCCCAAAAAATGGTCAGGAAGTTGTTATGGTAGATGCCGCTTTGCACGCTGTAGGTGAAATTCTATCTAAACACCCCGAAGCGCTTTTATATGGTCAAGATGTAGGAGAGCGTTTGGGAGGGGTGTTCAGAGAAGCCGCTTTACTTGCCCAAAAATTTGGAACACATAGAGTGTTCAATACGCCTATTCAGGAAGCCTATATTATAGGTTCTACGGTGGGCATGGCGCAAGTGGGCTGTAAACCCATTGTGGAAGTTCAATTTGGAGATTATATCTGGCCGGGGTTAAATCAATTAGTGGAAGAAATTTCAAAATCTTGTTATTTATCTATTGGGAAATGTCCTATTCAAACTTTAATACGTGTGCCTGTGGGTGCTTATGGCGGGGGAGGTCCTTACCATAGCGGCAGTGTAGAAAGTACTCTCCTGACTATTAAAGGTATAAAAATCGTGTATCCTTCCAGTGCCGCAGACATGAAAGGACTAATGAAAGCCGCTTTCTACGACCCTAACCCCGTAGTCATGTTAGAACACAAAGGTTTGTATTGGAGTAAAGTACCGGGAACTGCGGAAGCCAAAACCATAGAACCTGATGAAGATTATATTATTCCTCTTGGTAAAGCAAACATTGTTTTACAAGCTGATGAAAGTCAGGCAGGTAATTCCATAGCGGTTATTACGTATGGTATGGGCGTATACTGGGCAAAAAATGCCGCCAAAAACTTCAAAGGACAAGTAGAAATTGTAGATTTACGCACACTCGCCCCATTGGATTGGGAAATGATAGAACATGTAGTCAAAAAACATAATAAAGTATTGCTTGTTACTGAAGAACCCATAGAAAATTCCTTTATTGAATCGCTTGCAGGCAGAATAGGCAGTCAGCTATTCAGATATTTAGACGCTCCTGTAAGCTACATAGGTGCGTTAAACTTACCTGCTGTACCAATTAACCTTATTTTAGAAGCAGAAATGCTCCCCAACGCGGATAAAGTTGCCAAAAAAATAGAGGAACTACTAAATTGGTAATGAGTTGGTATTTTTCAGGTTTATGATATGGGCGTGTCCCCTTCGCTATCGCTTCGGGGTCAGGCTATGCGCTGGTAGAGACGTGGCATGCCACGTCTGTACTTCATTCGCTACGCTCACTGCGGGCTTTCCGCTACTATCCCTCACGCGGATGCGCGCATATATACGCACACAAGGTAAAACTATAATTTTTCAATTTCTTCTTGGGTTAGTCCTGTTTTTTCTTTAATAATTTCAATGCTCACCCCCATAGATAAGAGTAATTTTGCTGTTTCAAGTAGTTTCTTCCGTTCTTGCTCAAGTTCTTTTTGTTTTTGTTCTGCTCGTTTTTTCTCTTCATTAAGAAGTTTTTCTTTCTCCTCTGCACGTTGTTTTTCTTGTTCTGCACGTTGTTTTTCTTGTTCTAATGCTTTATCTTTCTCTTCTAATGCTTTATCTTTCTCTTCTAATGCTTTATCTTTCTCTTCTAATGCTTTATCTTTTTCTTCTAATTCTTGTTGTTTTTCCTCTACCTGCGCCTGTAAATAAGAAATAACATTATCTCGTTCCTCTAATACTTTCAGATATTCATCTTCTATGTGCATTTTTTC
>Ga0272446_1001583_pt1 | contig 32775 bp, 24 predicted proteins | sample YNPCB0061_FD_194587 | JGI IMG/M metagenome (GOLD analysis project Ga0272446, IMG submission 194587) | Hot spring microbial mat communities from Yellowstone National Park, WY, United States - YNP-CB-006-1 | ecosystem: Environmental > Aquatic > Thermal springs > Hot (42-90C) > Sediment | place...
TGCCCCTTCCACCCGCCTCACCCCCCCTTTCCCCGCATAACCCTCTCCGGGAGAGAGACGTTCATCTGCGGGGAAGGGGGGCAGGGGGGATGGGGATGAAGAAGCGCGCAAGGTGAGAGCAGGCAATGGCTCAGGGTGACTTCACGAAAGCACGTAATTGGCATTCTCTAACTCCAGTTTTGCACTAGAGAGCGCACACTACGCGAGGTTTTCGTGATCGACTGATACTACTCCACTGGTTCGGCAAGAATTGTCTCCAGCAAGAACGTTTCCTGACAGTTGGTGCATTGCGCTTCCCGCTTGTTGGCATAAACCAGCAAACCGCCGCATTTCGGGCAGGGCGGCTGAAGCGGGCGCTTCCAGGAGGTGAAATCACAATTCGGGTAGTTGGCGCAGCCGTAAAATGTGCGTCCCTTGCGGGTTTTCTTTTCGACCAGGTCGCCGCCATCTTTCGGACACTTAATGCCGATTTTTTCCAGCCAGGGTTCGGTGTAGCGGCAGGCAGGGAAGTTGGAACAGGAGATGAACTTTCCAAACCGCCCATAGCGGATGACCAGATCGCCTCCGTCTTCGGGACATGTGCGCCCGATTTTCTCCGGCGCGCTCTTGGTGACGGGCATTTCCGCCTGCGCTCGTTTCAAGTCTTCTGCAAAGGGATGGTAGAACTCATGGATCACTTCCGTCCATTCTGCCTGACCGTTGGAGATCATGTCCAGGTCTTCTTCCATGCGGGCGGTGAACTGGTAATCCACAATATCTGAAAAATATTTCACCATCAGGTCATTGACCTGCATGCCGATCTCTGTCGGCACGAGACGCTTATCTTCGCGGACGACATAACCGCGCTGTTGAATAGTTGAGATGGTCGGAGCATAGGTGGAAGGACGCCCGATGCCTTCTTCTTCCAATGCCTGCACGAGTGAGGCTTCGGTGTAACGCGGCGGAGGTTGGGTGAAATGCTGTTCGGGGATGAGACGGATAAGTTCTTGCCGCTGTCCTTCTTCGAGACCGACAGGGATTTTCACGTTCTCTTCTTCTTCTTCCGAACGCGCATCTTCGCTCTTTGCCTCCTCATAGACGACAAGGAAGCCGGCAAACTTTACCGCCGAGCCGGAAGCGCGCAGAAGATACTCATGGTCGTTCGATTTTCCTGTCACTTCTACCTGCAAAGTGTCGTACACTGCCGCTTCCATTTGCGAAGCCACAAATCTCTGCCAGATCAGGCGGTACAACTTGAACATTGCCGGCTCGAGGTATTTTTGCACCTGTTCCGGTGTGCGCATGACAGATGTGGGACGGATTGCCTCGTGCGCTTCCTGAGCATTGGCAGAGCGTTTGGTGTATTGCGGCGGCTCAGGCGGCAGGAAGTCGGCGCCGTACTTTTCAGTCACGTATTGACGCGCCTCCTGCTGAGCAAGGGTAGAAACATTCGTCGAGTCGGTTCGCATGTAAGTGATCAAACCGGTTTCTCCGCCATTGCCCACATCCTGCCCTTCGTAGAGCGCCTGCGCCAGCGCCATCGTCCGTTTGGCAGTGAAACCAAGTTTGCGCGAAGCCTCCTGCTGTAGGGTCGAGGTGGTGAACGGCGCAGAAGGTTTGCGGCGCCGTTCGCCGCGTTTTATTTTGGTGATGGAATACGCAGCAGACTCCATATCCACGAGAATGGGCTTGACAGTTTCCTCGTTGGGAAGCTGCGGATCCTGATCGTCAATCTTCGCCAGTTTTGCGGTGAACGTGGATTTCAGCCCCTCGGGTTTGAACTCGCCATGAATAGACCAATACTCTGTGGGGACGAAAGACTCAATCTCTCGTTCTCGCTCGACGATGAGCCTGAGCGCCACCGATTGAACTCTGCCCGCCGAAAGGCGTCCCCGCACCTTCTCCCAAAGAATTGGACTGATGCTGTATCCCACCAGACGGTCCAGAATGCGGCGCGCCTGCTGGGCATCTACCAAATCCATGTTGATCTGGCGCGGGTGCGCAAAGGCTTCCTTGATGGCAGGTTCCGTGATTTCATGAAACACCACACGCTTGGCGCGTGCAGGGTCAATCTCCGCCGCTTCCAGCAAATGCCACGAAATGGACTCACCTTCCCGGTCGGGGTCGGTAGCGAGATAGATTTCCTCCGCCTTTTGAGCCAGTTTTTTGATTTCTCGAACTACTTCCTTCTTTTCGTTTGGCACGCGATATTTGGGTTTAAAACCATTCTCGATGTCCACCGACAACTGTGATTTCAACAAATCACGCACATGCCCCACCGAAGCGCGGACGGTGTACCCCTTGCCAAGATACCGGCTGACGGTCCTTGCCTTGGCAGGCGATTCAACGATAACCAGTTTGCCGCTGCGTTTCTCCTCTTTGGCTTGTTTTTCGGGCTTTGGGGGCGGCGTCAGACCTGCGTGCGCTTCGGTGCGCCCCATCTTGTAAAGTTTTGTGCCACAAACCGGGCAAACGCCAATCGTGACGGGAGATCCCTTGGCGTTAAAACTCGCCACAGGGTCTTTCATCTCACGCTTGGTTTTGCATTTCATACAATATGCTTCCATGTACACTCCTGCTTCATCCTGCCTCAACCAGTATCTTTAACGAAACACGTGACAAGGATGATTTATAAATTGATGTTACGCGCCGTCCCGAAGGTTTGGGCAAAATCCAAGCCTGATTTACGTGAGCCTTCGGGACGTTTTGCGTAAGGTGAGTTATAAATTTACCTTACACAGTAACGCCAGACTATGGTCTCCCATTTTCAAGCAAGATAACGATCGCACAGCGGCGAACTGCGTGCCATCAGTTACAAATATTTCTCCTGATGATGCTTTTTCAAATGTTCTACAATGTTCTTTACTTTTTGCGACTGGTCGGTCTTGCAAACCAGCAGCACGTCGCCCGCATCCACCACCACCACATCGTCCATGCCAATGGTGACAATCAGGCGCTCGTCATTCATTCCATACACCAGCGTGTTATGCGTATCGAGCGGCAAATGCTGAGAGTTAACCGAAACATTGCCGTTGAGATCGGGCAGAAGCACCTCGAAGAGCGAATCCCACGAGCCGACATCGCTCCAACCCAAACCGCCTGCCGGCAGAACCGCCACGCGCTCCGCTTTTTCCATTACACCATAGTCTATGGTTTGAGAGCGCAAATCATACCAAAGTTTCTGAATGACCGCCTCTCGCTGCGGCGTTTCCCACGCTGCCGCAATGGCATCTACCACACGGTACAAATCGGGCATCTGACGCTCGATTTCAGCCAGGATGACATTTGCCCGCCAGACGAACATGCCGCTGTTCCAGGAATGATCACCGCTTCGCAAAAACTCCTGCGCCGAAGCCTGATCGGGCTTTTCCTTGAAACGCTTCACCTTATAGACCGGATACTTGTAATCACCCTCCAACGGCTCGCCTTGTTGAATGTAACCGTAACCGGTCGAAGGAAACGTAGGCGTAATCCCCAGCGTAACCAAATAATCCTTTTCCGCCACCTCGAACGCCGTGCGGAGCAGGTATTGAAATACATCCAGATTGCGAATGTGATGATCGGCGGTTTGAATTGTCATCACCGCCTGCGGATCACGCTTATGGAGCACCGCAGCCGCCAATCCTACCACAGATGCCGTACCGCGTGGCGCAGGCTCAATCAAATAATTCTCCCTCGGAATATGGGGAACCTGCTCCTGCATTACCCGCGCCTGCTCTTCAACGGTCACAACCAGAATGCGCTCAGGCGGAAACAAACGCTCCAACCGCGACACCGTGCTTTGAAACAACGTCTCCTTGCCGAGCAGCGGTAAAAGCTGCTTGGGAGTCTCTTTTCGGGAAACGGGCCACAGGCGCGTCCCGCCTCCCCCTGCCATGATGACTGCGTAAAAATGTTCGCTCATTTCACTCACCGTTCGGTATGGGTATTGTAACCAGCCTGCTCCTCGCGCACCGCAACATATTGCATGCCGCCAACCTGACGCACCATCCCCTTCAACTCCATCAGCGCCAGCGTTGCCGAAACCTTCTCAATGGGCAGCCCCGCCTGATGGCGAATCTCATCCACATGCAAAGGCTCACTGCCAATCACACTCAACAACTGGGCTTCGGTCGGGTCGCAGGGTATGATTTTGCGCGCCGCTTTTTGCTCACCAACACGCGTCAGATCCAGCGCCTGCATCAGGTCATTGACGCTCAACAAAGGCAGTGCACCCTTTTGGATCAACTTGTTCGTACCTTTGCTTTGCGGCGCAAGAATACTGCCAGGCACGGCAAACACCTCGCGCCCCTGCTCTGCGGCAAACTCCGCCGTGATCAAAGCGCCACTCGTCTCACCTGCCTCCACTACCACAACCGCCAGCGACAATCCCGAAATAATACGGTTACGCGGCGGAAAATTCGAAGCATCCGGCGGTGTGCCCGGCGCATAATCGCTCAACAGCGCGCCATGCTCCATGATTTGCTCTGCCAGCGCACGGTGTTCGGGCGGATAAATTTTATCCACTCCCGAACCCAGCACCGCAATCGTCCGCCCGCCCGCCTTGAGAGACACGTGATGAGCAATCGCATCCACACCGCGCGCCAGGCCGCTGATAACGGTTATACCATTTGCGGCAAGGAAGGAAGCGAGTTCTTCGGTGATTTGTCTTCCATAGGAGGTAACCCTGCGCGTGCCCACAATCGCCACCGCAAACAAATCGTCGGGCAAATACTCGCCGCGCAGATAGATCACAGGAGGGGGCTGGTCAATTTCCTTCAACCGTTGAGGATACGTCTCATCGTTCCAGGTCAGAATCTTGATGCCCTGCTTCTCGATTCGCTCCCAGACTTTATCCAAATCCACGTTTGCCCGCGCCTGGAGGACCCTCTCGATCAATCTGGACCCCAAGCCCGCTGCCGCCAAATCTGCCGGCGACGCCGCCCAGGCAGATTCCAAATCGCCGAAGTACGCCACAAGCCCCTGCATGCGCACTGCGCCGATGCCTTTAATCAGATTGAAACCGACCCAGAATTTTTTCTCATCCATACATTCAATTTACAAGGCAAATAAAGCGGGGGCAAAACCAGCAACAAAGCAGTTACAGCCCTTCGAGCAGGTGAACTCGCAGGACACGGCGCTCAAAATCCAGGTCCAAAATGACCGAAGGGATGGCAGGCAGAAGAATTTCTCTGCCAGAATCGCCCGCCACAACGTACACATCGTTTGCGCCGGTCTCCAAAACTTCAACCAGTTCACCCAACGGCTTCCCATCTTCGTCCACAACCCGCATTCCCAAGAGTTCATGTTTGTAGTGCTGACCTGCCGGCAATGGAACATCTTTTGCCAACACATACAACCATTGATTGCGAAACATACCCGCTTCTTCGGGCGTGTCAATCCCTTCGAATTTTACAAGCATTCCTGCGCCGTGAGGGCGTACGCTGGTCAGGGTGACCGGCGTGCGGGCTTCTCCAACAAAAAGTTTTCTACCTTTTTTCATGCGTTCGGGAAAGTCGGTGTGTAAATCCATGATGATTTCACCACGCACCCCATGCGGACGCCGCAAAAACCCAACGCTCAAATAAAGAGGCTCGCCAATTGGCGAGCCTGTGTTTTTTGTATCAGCCATTATTCTGGCTCTACCACATCGAGGCTGACTTGCTTGCCTTCGCGCTCTGCCGCCACTCGCAGCAGGGTGCGAATGGCATTGGCAACTTTGCCGCCCTTGCCAATGACGCGCCCCATATCATCCTTGGCAACGCTGAGCTCAATGCGAATTTTGGAGCCGCTGCCCATTTCGCGTACCTGCACTTCATCCGGGTGATCTACGAGCGATTTGGCAATGTATTCGATCAATTCTTTCATAAGTCCAACTTGCCCCCTCTCCCAGGTGATTGGGAGAGGGTTGGCGGTCAAGAAAAGTTATTTGCTTGTGCGGGTTGAGGCGCCGCGTTTGGTTTCCGCTTCTTCGGCTTCTTTCAAGAGCGTCTCAAGCGCTTCGCCCTTTTTGAAGCGTTCCCAGCGGTCCATGGTGCCGGCAGTTTTGAACACCTGCGCCACCGATTCGGTTGGCAGAGCGCCGTTCTTCATCCAGTGAAAGATGCGGTCTTCCTTCAAATGGATTGTTGCGGGCTGTGTGCGGGGGTTGTAGAAGCCCAAAATTTCCAAAAAGCGACCATCGCGAGGGGACTCACTGTCCGCGGCGACGACGCGATAGGTGGGCTGACCCTTCAACCCAATGCGACGTAAACGTAAACGAACCATCTTGCTTTTTTCTCCTTGTAGTTTTCATCACGCAGGCTTGCGTTCTCTGGCACAACCGTTGACGGTAGAGGACATCAACGACCTTGCGCAATACGATTTGCGTTTCAGACAGGCATAGAGGGGTGTGAAAGGACACATGCGGGCTGAAATCGCAGGCGCTATTTTACCAGAGATTTGTAGAGTGCTACCCAAACAACCGCCCCAGTCCCTTCCCGCCCGTTTTTTGGAGCATCTTCATCATTTTTTGCGCTTCACGGAATTGCTTGATGAGGCGGTTCACATCCTGCACGTCCATGCCGGAGCCGGCTGCAATGCGTCGTCTGCGGGAGGCGTTCAGAATGTCAGGATTGCGGCGCTCCTGGCGCGTCATGGAATTGATGATGGCTTCGGTCTGTTTGAAATTCTTCTCGATGTCGCGCGGGTCAATCTGGCGCGCCGCCTGTCCTAACTGCCCGGGCAGCATCTCCATGATTTGCGCCAGCGGTCCCATTTTTTTCATTTGCCGCATCTGTTCGAGCCAGTCTTCAAGCGTGAATTGCCCTTTCATCATGCGTTCGGCGGCTTGCTGGGCGGCTGCCTGATCGAAGGCGGCTTCCGCTTTTTCGATCAAGCCAATCATGTCGCCCATCCCTAAAATGCGGGATGATAAACGCGCAGGGTCGAAGGTTTCGAGCGCATCCAGTTTCTCGCCCGTGCCGATGAATTTGATCGGCACTCCCGTCACCGAACGGATGGAGATTGCCGCACCGCCGCGCGAGTCACCGTCCATCTTCGTCATCATCAAGCCAGTAATGGAGACAGCGTCGCGGAATCCCTGGGCGATGTTCAACGCTTCCTGACCGATCATGGAATCGACCACGAGCAGGATCTCCACCGGTGGGACTTTTGCCACGATGGCTTTCAACTCGTCCATCAACTGCGCATCCAACTGTGACCGTCCGGCTGTATCCACGATCATGACGGTGTACCCGCCCTTTTCCGCTTTTTCGAACGCGCGCCGCACAAGTTCAGGCGGTGTGATGTTGAGGTCGGCTTCAACCGGTACATCAATCCGCTCGCCGAGTTGCTGCAACTGGGTCACCGCGGCGGGACGATACGGGTCGCCGGCGACGAGCATCACCCGCTCCCCTTTGGAGCGCAGCAGGCGCGCCAGTTTTCCTGCGCCGGTGGTTTTGCCCGAACCCTGCAACCCAACCAGCATGATGACGCGGGGTTTGGGTCCCGTCAAATTGAGCGGCGCCGGTTCGCCAAGCGTTTTGATCAATTCCTCGTGAACGATTTTGATGACCTGCTGTCCCGGCGCGAGCGCCTTAGAAACTTCTGCGCCGATGGCACGTTCGCGCACGCGTGCAATGAAGGCTTTCACAACGCTGAAATGCACGTCTGCTTCGAGCAGGGCAAGCCGCACTTCGCGCATGGCGGCATCCACGTCGGCTTCGGTGAGTTTGCCGCGGCGGCGGAGTTGGTCGAAGACCTGGTTGAGACGGTTGGTGAGATTTTCGAACATGTTTTTTGTGTCGCTCTGGGTTTTGTGCAGAACGAGAGCAGTCCCTTTCAGAGTAGGCAAAGATTGTAGTGGCGAAGCAGGTTCAGGTCAAGAGAGAGGCGAGGCAAAACCTGTGATGTCTTCAGCGCTCTGGAAGATTGCGTTCAACCTTGCTTGACAATCCCCCACTCACCAAGTAAAATTCCGCACGCTTAACAACAGAATATTGCCGAGATAGCTCAGTTGGTAGAGCACGCGACTGAAAATCGCGGTGTCCACAGTTCGATTCTGTGTCTCGGCACTCTCGGCTGTGGGTTAGTCGAAAATGCGGGCGTGGTTCAGTGGTAGAACGTCTCCTTGCCAAGGAGAAGGTCGTGGGTTCGAATCCCATCGCCCGCTCAGTTCTTTAACACGGCGTCGTGGCCAAGTGGTAAGGCAAGGGTCTGCAAAACCCTCATTCAGGGGTTCGAATCCCCTCGACGCCTCTTTACTTCTTTCGTATTTCAACTGACGCCGCAAGGCGTCTTTTGTTTTACAACGACGCTTTGTTTTATAATGACCCAGGTTTTGGTAATCAGGGGATTGACTGTGTCGTCATGATGAGGACTTTGGTTGCGATGAAGATTCTGTATGTAGAAGATGAAATCGCGCATGTGGAGTTGGCACAGCGCACGCTGGAGGACAATCTCAAGAGGGAGTTTGTCCTGCTTCACTGCGAATCGATCAAGACGGCACTGAACATTCTTGCACAAGAAACCGACATTGACCTGGTTCTTTCTGATCTGCGCCTGCCAGACGGTTCGGGGCTCGACCTGTTGGCGAAAATTCGGGAAATGCCCCTGCCGCCCGCTGTTGTGTTGGTGACCGGGCAGGGAGATGAACAGGCGGCAGTGGCGGCACTCAAGGCCGGTGCGGCTGATTATCTCGTCAAGCAGAGCGATTATCTGCACCGCCTGCCGGTCGTCATTACCAACGCCGTGGCGCAGAATAATCTTGCCCGTGAACAAGCGGCGAAACGCGAAGTCGAGGTCAGGTATCAAGCCCTGGTGGAACAGATGCCGGCGGTCGTCTTTCTGGATGCCTGTGACGAAAAAGAGACGACGCTCTATATCAGCCCGCGCATCAAAGAACTGACAGGATTCTCCCCCGAAGAATGGATGGCTGACGATCTCATTTGGGAAAATCATCTTCACCCTGAAGACCGCGAGCGAGTTCTGGATGCCGAAAAGAAATTGCATGAAAGGTCTGACCGCTTCGAGGAGGAGTATCGCTTCATTCGGAAGGATGGAAGCGTAATCTGGCTCAAAGAAGACACTCACCTCATCCGCGATAAAAACAACGCTCCCCTGTACTGGCAGGGTATTTTGATTGACATCACGAAGGACAAGGAAAACGAAAGCGTCCTGCAAAGGCAATTAAGAGAACTGAGAGTCCTGAATGCCATAACGCTTGCCGGCACAGAGAGCATTTCTCAGAATGAGATTATTGAACGGGTCGTCCAAGCCACATCCACAATTTACAACGAAGTATGCGGCGTATTGCTGCTCAATGAGCAGGGAGATACGCTGATTCCACACCCATCCTATTTTGGGGCAAACGTCGAAAATTGGAAAGACGGCACACCTATTACACAGGGAGTAACTGGTAAGTGTGCGAGGCTGGGCGTGCCTATCCGCCTGGGGGATGTCAGCCAGGAGGCGTCATTCATCGAGATTGTCAAAGGGGTACGCTCTGAATTGTGCGTCCCCATCCGCGTCAATAAGAAGATTATCGGCGTTTTCAACGTCGAAAGCAGGAAGCCCAACACCTTCGACGAAGAGGACCAGCAGTTCCTGGAAACCGTGGCAGGAACACTGGGAACCGCGCTCGAAAATGCACGCCTGTACGAAACCGAACGCAGACGACGCATGGAAGCGGAAGCGCTGCGAGAAGCGACGGCATCGTTGAGCGCCCACATGGAACTTGCTCCGCTGCTCGACCAAATTTTGACTTCTGCTCAATTGCTTGTCCCCCACGATAGCGCATCCATCTTCCTCGAAGCAGGGGACGGCAACATGGAAATTGTCGCAGCAAAAGGCTTTCCTCCCGAACTGGAATTGATCGGCAAGAAAGTTCATCCTACCGCCAAGTGGAGTGAACTATTTACATCACGCCGCCCTATGGTCATGACTGATGCGCAAACCGATCCGCGTTTTGAACAATGGCCAGGCTCGGAGAAAATTCGGGGCTGGATGGGCGTTCCTATGATCACGCAGGAGCAGGTGGTCGGCTTTATCAATCTCGACAGCCACCGCCCGAACGCGTTTACCGAACGCGATGTCACGCTCATCCAGACCTTTGCCAATTCTGCCGCCGTGGCAATTCAGAATGCAATACTGTTCGAGACAGAAAGGGAACAGCGTCAGCGCGAAGAGTCCATGCTCGAACTGATGCGCATCACCACCTCGACCCTCGAGCTGGACAAAATCATGCAAACCATCCTTCAGCACATGTTGAAATTGATTCCCAGCGATTCAGGAACTATTCAACTGCTGGAAGGGGAAAAATTGCGCATCGCCGCCTCGTATGGCTTCCCAGGCGGGGCGCTTTCTGTCGGACAAGTCTTGAACTTGCACGATTCCATCCTCAAGCAGCGAGCCGTCAAAAACGTTCAACCTGTTTGGTCCAACAACACCCGCCAGGACCCCGATTACAAATTTATTGAAGGCGTTGAAAATGTAAATTCTTTTTTGATTGTCCCGCTGGTGTACAAAGGGGAGGTCATCGGGCTGGCAACACTGGACAGCCAGCAGATCAACCGTTACACACCAGAAGACGCCGAGTTTGCGTTCGCGGTGGCAAACCAAGCCGCAATTGCAATCGGTAATGCAAGGCTGTATCAGGAAGCGCTGCGAGCGTCGGAGCGCCGCGCCATTCTGCACCGCATCAGCCAGGATATTGTGCGTTTCACGCAGGATACCGAGAAAATCTATGCCGCCATCCACGAAGCAGCGGCAAAACTAATGCCATGTGACGTATTCCTCATCACATTGGTCAATGACGATAAAACTGAAATCACAGCAGTCTATGCAGTGGAGGCGGGAAAACGATACGCGCCTGAAAGCGTCCTCGCCAAGAAAGGCTTCAGCGCCAATATCATCAACAGCGGGAAAAGCGTCATCTTGAAAGACGAGACAGACATCGGACAAACGCGGGCGGTGCGCTTTGGGTCGCCCAGGCGGGTCCGCTCGGTGGTGGCGGTTCCCCTGCGCATCGGGGAAAAGGTGATTGGCATGATCTCGGCGCAATCCTACGAGCCAAATTCCTACGGCGACGAGGAACAGACTTTGCTGGAAATGCTTGCCACCCATGCCGCCACCGCCATCGAAAACGCGCGGCTCTTCCAGGAAGAACGCCGCCGCACCCAAATCATCGAAACGATGGTAGAGGTTGCCAACGAAATCGCCACCACGCAAGAGATCGCCCCAGTACTCGAAAAGGTCACACAGCGCGCTCTCGAGCTTCTACATGCCAATCACGTGGCAATTTACCTGCTGCAAGATGACAACATTACACTCAAAGTCATTACCGCGCAGGGCAAGTACCGCAGCCAACTGCTCGCCCAAACGATTAAAGTGGGCGAGGGCATTACGGGCAATGTGGTCGCCAGCGGAAAAGCCGAAATCATAGACCTGCTTGCCAAAGATGCAAGAAGGGTTCATCTAAGCGGCACCCCCAGAGAAGATGCGGAATTCGACACGATGATGTCTGCCCCGCTGATTTTACGCGGCAAGTGCATCGGCACAGTGAACGCCTGGCGGCAGCGCACGAATGGCGTATTCAATCAGGTCGAGTTGCGTTTCCTGACCAGTATTGCCAATCAGATTTCGGTAGCGCTCGAATCGTCGAATTTATTCAAACAAATCGTGCGGCGGGCGCAGGAAGCAGCTGCCATCGCCGAGGTAGGACGCGACATTTCCGCCACCCTTCAACTGGATGTGGTGTTGAACAAAATTGCCGCCTACGCCAAAGACCTGCTGAACAGCGAAAGCAGCGCCGTGTACCTGATGGACCCGCAAAAACCGCTTCTGCGGGCAATTGCGGCACAAGGCGCCGACGCCGAACAAATTTTGAATTTTCCTCTGGAAATTGGTCATGGCATTTTAGGCAAAATCGCCCTCAACAAGGCTGGAGAAATCGTCAACGACACCGCGCGCGACCCGCGCGCCATTGTCATTGAAGGCACAACATTAAACCCATACGAACATCTCATGGGTGTACCCGTGATGGAAAACGAGCAGCTCACCGGTCTTCTGGTCGTCTGGCGCAGCGGCATTGGCAATGAATTCAAAACATCCGACCTCAACTTCCTCGAAAGCCTTGCCCAGCAAGCCGCAACTGCCATCAAAAATGCGCGTCTCTACGACGAAGCCCAGCGCCGCCTGCGAGAAGTCGAAACCATCAACCGCCTTTCCTCCTCCCTGCGCGAAACCCAATCGCAGACGGAAATGTGCAACATCCTGCTCGATGAAACCCTCGCCCTGCTCGCCGCCGAAAACGGCTCGGTCTGGATTCACGACCCATCCACCAATCTCATCATCCAGCGCGCCGCCAGGGGCGTCGCTACCCGAACAAAATACAAACGGCTCAAACCAGACGAGGGTATTGTGGGACATGTCCTCTCCACCGGCAAAACCTACATCTCCTCTGAACTCAAACATGACCCCCTGCTCTTCAATGGAAACCGCGATGTCATCCTGGATGGGTACAAAGGCAGCGGTATTCCCATCAAATCGAGCGACGGTATTTTGGGCGTACTCATGATACAAATCGAAGCCACCCGCCGCATCGAAGAGTACACATCCCTGCTCGAAACGCTCGCCGAAATCACCGGCAATGCCATCCACCGCGCCGACTTGTTCGAGCAAAGCCAGGAACAGGTACGAAAACTAACCACCCTGCGCGACATCGACTCAGCCATCGCCTCTTCCACCGACCTGCGCGTGACACTCAATATTCTGATGGAGCACACCCTGAGACATCTCAAAGTGGACGCCGTGGACATCCTGCTCTATCAACCGGAACTGCAAAGCCTTACCTACCTGTGCAGCGCCGGTTTCCGCTCCGCCACTCCAACCCGCCCCCTGATGAGACTCGGCGAAGGGCTGGCAGGGCAGGTTGTGATGAAAGGAAGAATCGAAGTCATCCCAGAACTACAAGCGCTGGCTGAATTCAGGCGCGATCCACTGCTTGCCCGTGAGGGATTTGTTTCCTACATTGGCATTCCTCTCATGATCAAAGGACAAATCAAGGGTCTCTTCGAAATTTTCAACCGCTCCCCCTTCTCCCTCAACGACGACTGGATGCAATTCATGCAGACTCTGGCTGGGCAAGCCGCTATCGCGATTGACAATTCCCAACTCTTTGAAAACATCCAGCGCTCCAACCAGGAAATCCGTCAGGCATACGACACCACCCTCGAAGGTTGGGCGCGCGCGCTGGAACTGCGCGACCGCGAAACCGAAGGTCACACCCGCCGCGTCACACGCATGACGATGGAACTGGCGCGCTTTATGAACGTCAGCGAAGACAACCTGGTCAACATCTATCGCGGCGTCCTGCTCCACGATATTGGGAAAATGGGCGTGCCAGATCACATCCTGCGTAAAACGGGTCCGTTGAACGATTCGGAATGGGACGAGATGCGCAAGCATCCTCAATACGCCTTCGACCTGCTTTCGCCCATCCCCTATTTACGCCCCGCCCTCGAAATTCCCTACTGCCACCATGAACATTGGGATGGAAGCGGCTATCCGCGCGGGCTGAAGGGAGAACAAATCCCTCTGGCTGCGCGCATCTTCGCCGTTGTAGATATTTGGGACGCCCTGCTTTCCGACCGCTCTTACCGCAAAGCCTGGCCCCGCGACAAGGTCATTGCCTACATCAAGGACATTTCCGGCACCATTCTCGACCCGCAGGTGGTAGATGCATTTCTAAAGATGATCGGCAAACAGGAAGAAATGAAAAAGGAGTGACCCGCTGTCACTCTTTTTTTCTGCATTTGCTTGTTTTAAGCAAACGTCCCGAAGGGTTCAAATGTGCCGCCAAATCGCGTTTTGTTAGTAGTACAGCGCAAAGTCCGACGCTAGAGAGCGTCTCTTACGCTTCGGCGTAGGCGGACGTTCTCTTACGTCCGCCTAACCTTGCGCTGTAATATTAGACCTTCGAGACGTTTCGACCTCACAGTATCACGCGCACGAATTTTCGCTTACCCACTTGCAAAACGCCAGCATGAGGAAACGGCACATCACCGCGTTCCAGTACTTCCCCATCCAGCCGCACTCCTTTCTGATCAATCAAACGCCGCGCCTCACTGCGGCTGGATGCCATTTCTGCCGCCAGGATGACATCCAAAACCGTCTGTCCCTGCTGCAGGCGATATTCGGGCATCTCATCCGGCGTCTCCTTCTTCTGGAACATCTTGACAAACGCTTCCTGCGCTGCTTCCGCTTCTGACTCACCGTAGAAAATGGACGTAATCTCAAACGCCATCTTCATCTTGGCATCGCGCGGGTGCATTTTACCGTCAGCCACTTCCTTTTCGAGCGCCTCAATTTCATGCGGCGTCCAGCGTGTGGCAAGGCGCATGTAGGTACCCATCGCAAAGTCGGGAATGGACATCAACTTGCCATACATGTCCTCCGCGCCGCTGTTGATCGGCACGATATTGCCGGTGGATTTCGACATGCGCTGAACGCCGTCAGTGCCGGGCAGAATGCCGGTGATGATACCCACCAGCGGCTTCTGTCCCAACGCCTCCTGCAGTTTTCGCCCGGCAACGATGATGTTGAACAACTGGTCGGTACCGCCCACCTGCACGTCGGTTTGCAAAGCCACCGCATCGTACCCCTGCATCAATGCGTAAAAGGTTTCATGCAGATAAATGGCTTCGCCCTTTTCGAGACGCCTGGCAAAATTCTCGCGCGCCAAAAACTGCTGCACCGTAAAATTCTGCCCCAGGCGAATCAAATCCACCAGCGTCAATTTGCTCAACCATTCACCGTTGTAACGGATTTTGGTCTTTTCGCGGTCCAGCACGCGAAAAGCCTGTTCAGCGTAGGTGCGGGCATTTTCGGCGACCTGTTCCTCGGTCAGGATGGGACGCGCTTTATTCTTGTCCGAAGGGTCACCGACCAGCGCAGTGTAACTTCCAATGAGGAAAGTCACTTCATGTCCCAAATCCTGAAACTGGCGCAACTTGCGCATGGTGATGGTATGACCAAGATGCAGGTCGGTGGAGGTGGGGTCGTAGCCGCAATACACGCGCAGGGGACGCCCTTCTTTTTCGGCTTCGATCAGGCGCTGGCGCAATTCGTTGGTCATTGCCTGTTTTAATTCTTCGTCGCCGTATTCAGTGCCTTGCATCAAAAGTTCAACCTGTTCTTCAATATTCATGAAAGCCTCTCGTAGAGAATTTTAACCTGACCATCAGGAACGTCCTGAAGGTTTTAGAAAGCGAGATTTTGGCAGCAAAACCAAACCTTCGGGACGGTTGTTCTGCAAACAAAAACGCGCCCTCGATGGTGGGCGCGTTCAAGTACACCATCGCAGGGGAATCAGTGACGGCAATAATACACTTCAACCAGGCAAAGAGCAATCATGGGCGTATTATACAGCATCATTGACCAAGGTTGAAAGAGAATGACCACGGACCGCGCACGGTATAAAACTCGTCGCTGAAGACGATTTGTTCCGCTTCTTCCTGGGACATTGAATCGGGTTTGCTCACAATTTGCAGAGTCTGCACCCCAGCCGACTCCACGCACGCCAGGGTGATGGGGATTCCGCGTTCGGAGAGTTTTTGCTGGATTTTGAACAGGTAAATTGTGCAATATTCTTCGGCACGGGGAGGCGCCGCAATGGCATCTATGGTGAGGACGGCGCTGGTCAGGTCGGCATCGGGCGGCACGTTGAAAAAGGTCAGGTCGTCACAGCGAACGCCCGATTGCCCTTCAGCGGCATCTTGCATGGTAAGGAGGGTGGATCCAAAGTCGAGAAGCGAACCGCCCGGATATTGCAGGCTGGCGTTCCAGATGGTCCAATCTGACGTGTCGAGCAGGGTGTAGCAGACTTCGGCGTGGACTTCCTTGCCGTCACGCCAGGCACGGTTCACGCGGACCTCGATGCCGCTGGCAGACTGAACAGCCGAGGCGGGCGCCGCCTCTACAGTAGGGTAGGATGGGTCAATGTAAGCGGTAGGGGGCGGCGGCTCGGAAGGAGATCCGGATGGCAGGTTGCAGGCAGCAAGCAAAAGGCTCAAAAGAAGCAGAAGTTTTTTCATGGGTGGGTCATTATTTTGTTTGGAAGATGTCTCTTAGGGCGTCTTCGAGGGTGGGGAATTGGAAGGTGTAGCCAAGTTCGAGCAGGCGTTTGGGCTGGGAATAGCTGCCTTCGGTGAGCAGAACGCTCATTTCGCCGAGCGGAATTTTCAGCAAAAAGGCTGGCAGGTGAAACCAATAAGGACGCTTGAGTTCGCGGGCGAGGGTGCGCATGAAGTCGGCGTTGGATATGGGGGTGGGTGCAATCAGGTTGAAGGGACCGTGCGGGTTTTCATTCTGGATGAGGAATTTGACTGCGCCGATATAATCGTTTATGTGTATCCAGGGGAAGGCTTGTTTTCCATCTCCAAACCTGCCGCCGAAGAACAAGCGCACGGGCAGAGCCATGAGGGGGAATAAGCCGCCGCGCTGCGCCAGTACAACTGCCGTGCGGATCACCACACGCCGCACTCCCAGGGTTTCGAGGGGCTGGGTTGCCTGCTCCCATGCCACCGTCAGTTGCGCGAGGAAGTCTTGAGCGGGAGGGGTGTTTTCGTCGGCGATGGTATCGTTGCGTAAGCCGTAGTGGTTGATGCCAGATGCCTGGACGAAAATGCGCGGGCGAGGGGAAGCGGCTTGAATGGCGGCGGCAAGCGCTCGTCCGGGTTGGACGCGGGAGTCGATGAATTTTTGTTTTTGGCGGCGGGTCCAGGGCCAGTGATCCAGCCCGTAACCGGTCAGGTTGACGACGGCATCCATTTCGCTGAGGCGATTCGCCCAGGCGCCGCTGGCGGTTTTGCCGTCCCATTGGATCTGGTTGGGGTTTTGGGGCGTTTTGCGGGTCAGGATGAAGAGGCGGTGTCCGTCTTGCCGCAGGGATTGGACGAGAGCGGAGCCGAGAAAACCGCTCCCACCGGCGATGAGTATGTTCATGTTTTGCTCCTGAACGACAGTTCTCGAGTCATTACCAAAAGTGGGTTTTACGAATTATGGCAACTGGCATATAATCGTGCCTGTTGCGGAGGCAGAATGCACGAACCCGTGCTGGTGCTAAACGCCAATTTCGAACCGATCAATGTCTGTACCACGCGCCGTGCGGTGGGGTTGCTCCTGGCGGGCAAAGCCGACATGGTGATGAACGGACGCGGTCACATCAAAACTGTATCGCAGCTCATTCCGCGCCCCTCGATCATCCGTCTGGAGGAGCAGGTTCACCGGCCGAGGCCGCGCGTCAAGTTGACGCGCCGCGAGGTGTTTCGACGCGACAATTATACCTGCCAGTATTGCGGTAAGCGCGATGGCAATATGACGGTGGATCATGTCATTCCGCGTCACATGGGGGGCAAGCACGAGTGGACGAATGTGGTCACTGCCTGCCCACACTGCAATCACCGCAAAGGTGGGCGGAAGGTGGAGGAGGCTCATATGCACTTGCTGCATGTTCCCAAGGAGCCGCCTGCCAGCGCCATGTATATTTTTGGCAGACATTTGAACGAATACCGGGAATGGGAGCCGTATATCAAAGGCTGGTAGATTCCCCCTGCCCCCCTGTTAGTATTACAGCGCAAAGTCAATCAAATGGGTCAGGTCGCTCCTGAAGGAATATCGCGCCGCCACGTAGCGCAAGTTTCTGACTTGCGCGGACACAATCACCCTGCTTCAAGTGTTCGCGGACGGTCTGTCGGCAAAAAATCAGCCTTGCGCTGTAATATTAGAGACTGTTTTAAAAATCTGTTGAACGGGCGTAAAAGACGTTCTCTAACGCCAGTTTTGCGCTACACCTGCCCTCCCGCTCCGCTTCGCTTCGGGGATGCTTCGCAATGGCGGGCGGCGCCAGGGGAGAGCGCATTCTACGCCCAATTTGCAGAGGAAAAGACGCTTTCTTACGGGAGGGTTTTGTTTTAAAACTCAATGGTCATAAAATCTTTGGCGACCAAGATATTGCCCTGGAAGGTTTTGCGGGCTTCCTGGGCTATATCGCCTTTGGCAAACCGCCCTGTGGGATAGTGAATCAGGTATAAGGTTTCCACTTCGGCTTTGGCGGCAATTTCGCCTGCCTGTTCAGCGGAGGAATGTCCGTATTCATCGCCGGCGGCTTCGTGGATCAAAATGTCTGCGCCGCCAGCCAGGCGTACGGTTTGTTCGCAGGGTTCCGTATCGCAGGAGTAGGCAAGAACTTTGCCGGATTGTTTGGCTTCAATACGAATACCGATGGTGGGGATGATGTGATGTACGGGGGATGAGGTGATTTTGAATTCGTCGCAATCTAATACAAAAGCCATTTCGGCTTCTGGCAGGCGGTAAAGGGCAACCGGAAAAAAATTGGGCCAATCTGCCCAGCCATAAAAGCCCATCAGGTCTTCGAGGCGGTCCATGGTGAAGTGAAGCCCATAGATGTTAATGGGTTTGGTGCGTCCCATCAGCCACATGTCCATGAGCAGCAGGGGGACGCCAGAAACATGGTCGGGGTGAAAGTGTGTAATGATGATGTCGGTCAGGTCGTTGAAATCTACCCCCGCCTGCTCGAGGCGCACAACGGGGTTGCTGACACAATCCACAAGGATGGCGCGCGTATTGCCGATAATTACCAGATGGGTGTTTTCATGGTCCCTGCTGGGCACGGCATTCGATGAGCCAAGGATGATAACTTTTGCCAAGACGGGACCTCCTATAAAAACGGAAACACCATTTTGATTAGAACCGGAGTGAGATAAACTTCAATTAAAGCGGCAATTGCCAGTAAAGGAATCACCAGCCCGATAAAAACCCTGAACCAATCTGCCAGCGCCACAAGAAAAATCTCTCCAAGGCTTCGTTCGGTGTTGGGAGAAACCAGCAACACGCCCATTTTCAAAACGCCGGCAGTGGCAAGGATGACCGCCGTAAGTTCGAACAAACCGTGAGGCAGAACGCCGGCGGCAAAGATCAGCAGCGGGGAAAAGCCAATCAAGTTCGCTGCCCCCAACACGCCGCCAATCAGCGCAAAGTTCACGACATACAACACCACGCCGAGGGTGCCGAAAGAAATCAACCCCATCAGCAGGAACACCAGAGTGGTACGGGCGTTAAAGAAAAACAACAGCGGCGCCGGCAGTTGATCCTGCAGCTGGTCTAACACGACCAGGTTATCGCCCACCATTGCCCGAAGCTCATCCAACCGATCGGGAGAAAGTTCCACATAGGCAGGCAGGTTGTTCGTCACCCAGAAATAACTGGCGAATACCGCAATCACCGCCAGAGTAATCACAATTGCAAGAGGCGCTTTCATCTTCTGCACCGCATCGAAGACCGCCACACGATACCACTCCCCCACCGACCGGGCGCCGCCCATAAACTGCTCACGAAATACGCGGTACATATTCCTGAAGTTGAGCGTGTCAATTTCACGCCCAAGCAAATACTCGCGTTTGAAATGAGCCAGCCCCAGGCGCACGAGCAGGATAGAAAGCAGCACAACGGCAACAATCGCAAACCATAATACGTTTTCATTCCCCCAAAAGATCAGTATCGTCTCGCCTTGCAGGAGGAACGCCACCGGCACAACTACAAATGAAGCCATCAAGTTCGCCGCGCGGATCGTCGTCGCCTGCACCGAAATCACGATTGCAGCGCTCACCATCAGCACTGCGTGGGAAAAGGTCAACAGGAAAATCAGCGTCAACATGTAAGCGCTCGGGAACGTCACATCGCGCCGCGAGACCAGAATGAGATACAGCCCAATCGAAATGTAACTGAACAGGAGCGGCGTTAAAATCCCTACCAGCAATTTACCAAGATACAGATGCGAATCCTTCAACGGTGAAGAAAGAAGCGGCTCGATGGTGCCGCGTTCTTTTTCTCCAACAAACGCTTCCAACGCAACCACCAGCGTAAACGATAACGGAAAGAACCCAATCACCAAAATCACAAAAGGAATCAGGTTGGCAAGAATCAAATCGCCGCCATAACGGTTCATAAAAGTGACCGCCTGGCGGGTGGTGTCGTCTGCTATAAACGGAAACATAAACACCAGCAACGCCATCGGGGCAATAATGCGCCAATCGCGCACCTGATCTTTAAATTCGCGCTGTGCCACCAGCCAGATGGCATTCCACTCACGCCGCATATGTCCCTCCCCGCGCCTCTGCCATGGTCTTCAAATAAACATGTTCCAACTTCCGCGCAACCTCCTGAAACGATACCAGCGGAGCGCGATGGGCGACCAACTCCTCCAGAATTTTCGGATTGACCGCCAGCGGCGCTTCCACCCGGAACCGTAAACTGGTCGCGCTTCGAAAAGTCACTTCCACCCCCTCAGGCAGATCCAACTCCCCTGCCTCGAATGGCTCGGCAAACCGTGCCTCATACTCCACCGCTCCAAACACCCAACGCTTCAACTCATCCAGCGAACCATTCAGCAGGATTCGCCCGCGATAAATGATGGCAATCTTATCTGCCAGCGCCTCCGCCTCTGCCAGATTGTGTGTGCAGATGAGAATCGTCCGTTTGGAAGACCGCAAGCGGGCAATCTCGTTCCGCACCAGCTGCGCCGACTCCGGGTCCATGGCAGAGGTCGGTTCATCCAACAACAGCACGGATGGATCGTGAATCAAAGCCCGCGCCAGCGCCAGTTTTTGTTTCATCCCTTTGGAATATTCACCGGCGCGCTGCCTGGCGGCATCTGCCAGCCCAAAATACTCCAGCAAATACTGGCTCCGGCTGCGGCGGGCTTCGGCGTCCAAGCCATAGACCTTACCGAAAAAGTCGAGGTACTCCTCGCCCGTCATCCGCATATACAAGCCGTGCTGCTCCGTCAATACACCGACGTTGGCGCGCACCTCCTGAGGCTGCTGCACCACATCATAGCCAGCCACACGCGCCCAGCCGCGCGTCGGAGTGATGAGCGCGGTCAACATCCGCACGGTGGTCGTTTTGCCGGCGCCGTTTTGCCCCAGCAAAGCCAGAATCTCGCCCGGCTGCACATTCAGGGATACACCATCCACCGCCCAAAAGTCGCCGTGATATTTTTTACTCAGGTCTTCACATTCGATCATGATTCTCTCTCAGGTTGAGCATAGCATAGAGGACTTTATGGTCAATAAGACAACGGTCACCCCAAACATCGTATCACCAGGAGCGGATTTTAAACCTTACGATGCCGCAAATACAACGCCGCCGCCGCACAAACTGCCACTACTCCCATGATAGTCTGATTGATATTGATTCCAGCCACAAGCGAAGCATCGAGCCGCAAAAAGTCCAGGAAGAAGCGCCCTACCGGGTACACTATCAGGTATGTCAGGAAGATGTCGCCGGTTTTCAGGGAAGAGGCGAAGCGGCGCGAAATCCACAGCAGCAGGAACATGTTCATCAGGTTCCACAGTGACTCGTAGAGAAAGAGCGGGTGATAATATTCCACATCAAGGTAGCCCGGCAGACGGTGCGCCGGGTCAATGTAGAGTTTCCATGGCAGGCTGGTGGGCGCGCCATAAAGTTCCTGATTGAAAAAGTTCCCCCAGCGCCCAATTGCCTGCCCAAGCGCAAGCCCTGGTGCGCCGATGTCTGTCCACTCTGCAAAGTTGATGCCGGTTTTGCGGGCATAGAAATACAGTGCAATCAAGCCGCCGATGATGGCGCCGGGAATGCCCAACCCGCCTTTCCAAACCGCCAGCGCGTCCAGCGGATGGGAAAAATACCATGCGGCTGTCACCCCGGTGGAGGGCGAGGGCGTCAGAATGTGCCAGAGCCGCGCCCCGATGATACCGCCGATGAGCAGGTACACAAACAAATCCCACACAATTTCCGGGTCATAGCCGCGGCGTTTTGCATCACGCCTTGCCAGGAATGCGCCAGCCACCGCGCCGCTCATCACGATGATGCCGTAAAAGCGCACGAACAAGGGACCAATACTAAAACCTTCGGGCATGTTTACCTCTATTTCTTTTCTTTCATTCTCGCATGGACAAGACTGCGAACGTGCCAGATTCGCTGTAAGGCGGTAAGGTTTGCAAACACCGCCAGAATCCCCAAGCCGAGATAGACAAAATTCAAAATCAACGCCGGCGCAAGAACAAGATATCGCTCCGCCCGCGTCAACATACCTACCCTCGCCTCGTATCCCAAACCTTCCGCCCGCGCCTTGACATACGAAACCAGCACCGACCCCGCTGCCGCGCCAAAAGTCAGCATACCACCTTTCACATCCCCCGTCGTCAAAAAGTGATACAACAAGCCGCCAAAGATAATCAATTCGGCGTAACGGTCAGAGACCGAATCCACATAAGCGCCCCAATCGCTGGCATCCCCGCGCAGTCGCGCCATGGTGCCATCCAGGGCATCAATGGGCGTCATTACCGCCACCAGAATACCGCCGCTCAGATAATCGCCGCGCGCCAGAAAATAAGCGCCGACAGTATTACCCAGCAGCCCCAGCATAGTGACCATGTTGGGCGTCAGCCCAAGGCGGAGGAACAACCTCCCCAGCGGGTCGAGCACCCATTTGAACCACAGCCTCAAATAATCGGTGAACGTCTTTCTGGTTGTCATCGTCTCAACGGTCTTCTCCATCCGCATCTTCCTCCTCATCCAAAGGTCCCAGCAACACATCTCGTTCCTTGCCGCCGCCCAGCGATGGACCCACCACCCCCATTTCCTCCAATTGATCCAGCAAGCGCGCAGCGCGCGGATACCCAATGCGCAAACGTCGTTGCAGCAGCGAAGCCGAAGCCCGCTGACTCTGCCGCACAATAGTTACCGCCTGTTCGATCAGGCTTTCGTCTTCATCCTCATCCGGCTCGCTCAACAGTTTTTCCCAGGGCGGCGGCGCATCCTTCACATCCACCATCTTCTGCCAGTGGGCAATCACGCGCTCGATCTCCATATCTGTAACGAACACACCCTGCGCGCGGATCGGGCTTCCCACCTCCGGGTTGAGGAAGAGCATGTCGCCGCGCCCGAGCAGGTTTTCTGCGCCGGTCGTATCCAGAATGACGCGGCTATCCACACTGGAAGCAACGGCAAATGCCAGACGCGCCGGGAAATTCGCCTTGATCAACCCCGTCACCACATCGGTGGAGGGGCGCTGCGTGGCGACAATCAGATGAATACCAGTTGCACGCGCCATCTGCGCCAGGCGCACCAGGTTATGCTCCGTCTGGTCAGGAGCCGACATCATCAAATCTGCCAGTTCGTCAATCAACACCACAATGCGCGGAAGCGGCGCCCCCTCCTTCCGGCGCGAAATCTTGCGATTGTAAGTCTCCAAATCGCGCGCGTGCGCGGCTTCCAGCAGGCGGTAGCGGTGTTCCATCTCCACCACCACCCAGCGCAAGACGCCCAAAATGCGCTCGACGTTCGTCTCCACCTTGCCATACAAATGCGGCAGACCATTGAAACGCAGCAACTCGACCATCTTCGCGTCAATCATCACCATCCGCAGGTCTTCCGGCGTATTGTTCATCGCCAGGCATGTCGCCAGCGACGTAATACAAATAGACTTACCGGAACCTGTTGCACCGGCAATCAACAAGTGCGGCATACGCGCCAGGTCTGCCACCAGCGGCTGCCCGGAAACGTCGCGTCCCAGCGCCAGCGCCAGCGGCGTGCCAATCTTGTGAAACGCCTCCGTCTCCAGCAAAGGGCGCAGGCGCACAGTGGACTGGTGTGAATTCGGCACCTCAATGCCCACATACGGCTTACCCGGCACCGGCGCCTCAATACGCAGCCGTTCCGCCGAAAGCGCCAGCGCCAGATCCTTCTGCAAAGACGCAATCTGCGCCACGCGCACCTTGATTTGCTTGTCCTCCTCCTCGCTTGCCCCCGCCCGCTTCATAAAACCGGGCTGCACCGCAAACTGAGTCACCGTCGGACCCACCCGAAAACCGATGACCGTCGCCGAAATGCCAAACTCCGCCAGCGTCTTTTCGATCATCCCTGCTGTCTGGTTGATAGTCCGCTCGTCGGGGCGGGAGGCTTGGTCTGCCAGCAGAATGTTGAGTGGAGGCAGCCGCTCGTCGCGGTTCTTCGCCTCGACCTTTTTCTCCTTCTGCTCTGCCATCTTGAGAGATTTCCTGAACTCGGGCGGCAGAGGCGCCGATTTCTTCTTCTCCGCCCGCTGCTTTTCCTGCTTTTCTTCAGGCGCTTCTTCCTGGACCTCAGGCTGGGTGACCGTTTCGAGGGGCGGCGTCTCCTCTGCGACCTTTGCCAGCCAGCGCTCGATCCATGCCCACAGGTTGAACCCGCTCATCACAGCCAGCAGCCACAAGACAAACATCAACAAAGTTCCGCCCGTCTCTCCGAGATAACGCCAAAACAAAGCAGTGATGCCCCAGCCAATACGCCCGCCATAGTTGCCCGCCTCAGCCTGAAGGACGGAATTGCCGCCCATCGCGGCGAACAAGCCCAGGGTCAGGAAAGAGGCGATCTCAAGGGCAAAGAGTCGCGCCCAGCCAAGCAGAGGGTCAGCGCGCCGCAGCAGAGAAAATCCACCATATCCGATCCACAACACCATGAGATACGTCCCCCACCCAAACCAAAGCGAGAGAAACCCGCTCCAGGGCGTCAGCAGCGCGCCGCTGGTGTAGCCCAGGCGGGTGAGCAGGGTCATGACCGCAAACGCGATGAGGAGAATGCCGAAAATATCGGAGGCAAACCGTCCAAAGTGCTGCCGAACACCCGCCAGGCGGTCGAGCCAGTCGGGTTGGTGTTCGGGGGCGGGTTCCGGCGGAAGATGACTGGTCATTGGTTATCCAGGATCATGCTGAAGCCGAGGCGTTGATGCGCCGGGTCCACATGCAAGACGCGCAGTTGAAGCCGCTGTCCAACCGTCAACAAGTCGCGAGGCGACTGCCCATCTGTAAGCGGCATTTGAGTGGCATGGATGAGTCCTTCCACCCCCACATCCAGACTGGCAAATGCGCCATAGGAGAGGACACTGGTAACGGTGGCAAAGACAATTTTGCCTTCCGGAAATTCCTCAGAGGCACGTTCCCAGGGGTTGGGCAGCAGGCGCTTGCGGCTGAGGGCGACGCGGCAGCGTTCAGCAGAGAGATCCAGCACCAGCACTTCGAGTTCTTCGCCAAGTTTGACGAGTTGAGCAGGGTGTGTGACGCGCCCCCAGGAAAGTTCGGAGATGTGGATCAAGCCTTCCACACCGCCCAGGTCAACGAACACGCCGAAATCGGTAATGTTTGTAACTCTGCCAGACAGGCGCATGCCCGCCCTGATGGAGTGAAACAGTTCGATGCGTTTGCCCGGTTCCGAAAGGGCGGCGCGTTCGGAAAAGATGATGCGCTCGTCTTCCGGCACGCACTCAATGACCTTGACTTTGAGGGTCCTGCCGAGATAGGCTTCCAGGTTATGTTGACGTTCGTTCTCTTTTTCCTTGCCAGTCAAGTCAATTAAATGCGAAAGGGGAACAAAGCCCGCCAGCCCGTTGCCCTCCACCAGCAGACCGCCGCGGTTGTGTCCAACGACTTTCATCTCCAGGATGTGATCGTTTCTGTAATATTGTTTGATGGCATCCCAATCCACCAATTCAGTTTTCGCGGGGGGCGCCTCCTGCAAAAGGTTCCCCGAAAGCGCAGGCTTGGAATAGCCGGAGGTATATTTATGCTCGTCTGCCAGTACAGATTCCCACCAGCCTTCATCCAGCATCGGCATTTCACTGACATATTTCTTCCTGTTATTTTTAGGCTCGTTCATTCTGCCCTCCCGATAAAGAATGCTCGTTTTTTTCCATCGCCAGGATGGCGCGTGCTACGGCTTCTACCGCCACGCGTTGTTTGCGATAAAGATCCGCCTCCGACATTGCCAGCCGCGAGGCGACTTCGCGCACCTTGCGCCCCTCGATGAATTTCATTTCAAGGATGTTGTACAGAATCCATTCGCTGGTAAATTTACGATCGCCTTCCGGCTTGATTTGCTCCACCGCCTGACGCAGCAGGGCGCGCAGAGCATTGGAAGCATTGCCGTCGTAGAGTTTTATAAATTCCTGCACGATACGCAGACGCATCAAGGGGCTGTTCGTCAGTTTGGGACCGCCCCAGTAATGCGTCAGCGCGTCTTTGACCCATTCCGTCAGGTCGGCTTCTTCGAAGGCAGGTTCGGTCAGGAGGGTGTGCACGGTGTCGTAGCGTCCTGCCGCACGGATGCGCTGCAGCATGTCCATTTGCGGCTGAAGGTCTTCGAGGGAGCGGAAGACGCGCTGCTGCAGGCGGCGGTCTTCCAGTGCCAGCGCCACGCGGTTTGCCAGAAGCCAGAGCGCCTCGCGCTGGTCGCTTTCCAGCGGGCGATCAGATTTGCGCGCAACGCCCAACAACCCAACAAGAGGCGGCAATTCGTCGCGGTCACCATTGACTTTGCGCTGGCGCAGCGGCAGGATCCAAAAACCGTCCCAAATGAATTCCTGCCTTCCCCCCTCTTCCTGGCTGATGACTTGCAAGGCATTGTTCAAGTCTTCCTGCTCCAGCAAGGCGCGGTTTCCAGCCACTACATTCAAGGAAAGTTCTTCGCCATCCAGGGCAGCGACAAAGGCGCAGGGCGACTGCAAATGGTCGCGCACTGCCGCCAGCACGTTTTCCAAAAACTGCTGAAGATCGCTTTGGGTGAGCAGGCGCTCTTCGATGTTTTGCAAGAGTTGAATCTCCTCGCGGTCGCGCCCAAAGAACAGCACCCGCTCCCAGAGCGGAGAGAGCAGGGTGATGGCATGTTCAAGGAGGAGAACCGTGGCGACCATCACCAGCGGCACAAAACCTGAATACGGATCGCCGCCAAAAAATTCCCCAGCGCGGCGGACAATGGTCATGAGCGCCAGCGCCATAGAGGCAGTGACCGGTCCGCGTAGAAGCCATTTGAAGAGGCGGCTCTTGACCACACGGTCGGGCCAGGAAACGCCGAAAAATGCCACCGCATACGCCATGGTCACCACCAGCACGGCAACCAGCAGGTTACTTGCCAGGACCGCAGCCCAGAAAATCAGCGGATGCTGCGCCGCAAAACCAGAACCATACAACAGGTAGGGGTATGAACCGAGCGCCGGCGCCGTGGCGCCTGCCATAAGATACAACATGCGGCGCCTTCCGGAGCGCGTGAGCATCAGGCGGTAAGCGCGGATAAAGTTATACCCTGCCCAGCCAATCACTCCGATATAGAACAGCGTAAAAATTTCCGTCCATACCGTTCGATGGAGATAAGGAGCAGGTTTGCCATTCGGAACCAGCCCGCCCACCAGCCACCCCATGGCAAGCAAAATCAGAAAGCCAAACCCCGCCGCATACACAAGGCGCACTGCCAGCCGTCTGCGTCCGCGCGAAGGACGCCCAGCCGTCACCAGCAGGGCATCGGAAATATGTAAGTATGCTGGAGGGAGAAAAATAATACCCAGCCACTGCAACCGCAAAAGCAATTCGATTCCCCAATCGGGCACGGTATTGTTTTGCAGGGCTTCGGTGGTAAATACCACCACCACGCACAACAAAATGATAGCAAACGAGCGCGCTACACGGTCGCGCAGATTGAACGAGAGAGCATATAGAAACAAAGAAAAGGCGGTGATAGCAATCCCCGCCGTCAGAATGTTATTGAGAAACTGAAGCCCCGCCAGTAAGTCTTCAAACCAACCGTTAAACATGCAATCCTTCCACGACTATTTTAATGCTCTCCCAAAGAACAAGGCAACATCCTGAGTCGGATAGTAACGGTCATTATACCCGCAGAACTCATACCCAAATTTCTGCGCCAGGCGGATGCAGGCATGATTCTTGGCTTGCATCTCCAGCAGGATGCGGCGTACGCCTCTTTCCAACGCCCAAGCCTGGACCGCCGTCAAAAGAGCCGACGCCACCCCGCGGCGCCGCGATGACGCCCTCACCACCAGGTCTGTCACCCGCACAAGCCCGGAGGCAGGCTCCTCCATTGCGCCGATATAGCCCAGCAGCGCCCCCTCCTGCGCGGCAACCAGAAAGACATCACGCCGCGTCCACTCCTCCAAAAGAGAAAGCGGATCACGCGGGTATTCCACCTTGATTGCGCGGGGCAGGCGCACCTCATGAAAACTAGCCATCACATGCTTCGGTTCACTGCGCAGTTCCAACTGCCAGACGTAATCGCTCGAACAGGAATGTTCCATCGCCATCAAGCCTGGAATGTCGTTTGCGCTGGCAAGTCTAATCTCAAAGTCAGCCATGGATCATCCTCCCCATCATTGGTTTGCAACGCGCACGGCGATCACACACGGCTCGAGCGTCTTTCCTACGTTATCAATAATCACCAGCTGCAGGAAGTAATCGCCGTTTACCAGCGTTGTCGTATCCCACTTGCCCAGTTCACCGTCTTTGACCGGCTTTGCCCCTGCCGCAATCGTCGTCCAAAGGCTGGTGCCAACCGGCGCAATCTCATACTTGTAAAACCCAAAATTAGGAACATTTGCCGTCCCGGTCAATGTCACAATCCCTTTGACTTCCTCTCCCGGCTTGGGAGAAGTCAATATGATTTTGTCCGCCTCGCAGCCGCTCATCCCCTTTTGTATCGCGGGCGTCTCCAGCGGAAGCGGAGCGCCGGGCGGAACAGTGCCGACGGGTGTGGCGAGCAGGTCCAGTGTAGGGGTCACAAAGGCATCAGCAGCCGGCAGGGACGGCACAACGAGCGTCGCCACATAAAACTCTGCAAAGAAGAGCAACAGGATAAGGAAGCCAAAGGCAGTTGCCCGCCGCAGGCGGTTGAGCGCAAACTCACGCTCCAGCGAAAAAACGGCATCGCGCCATTCTCGCCATGCCTTCCACATCCAGCGGAAAGCATACAACGCCGCAATCGCTAACAGGATGTAAATGAGCGGGCTGGACGCGGCAAGCGAACGATAAATTGCACTCACAGAGCATTCACCTACAAAGCACGCAGCACGCCGCGGATGATGGTCTCGATTTTGGGAGTGATAACCTTGCCAGCCTCTATCACTTCTTCGTGCGTGGTGATGGTGGAACCATCCAGGTTGGCTTTGTTGCTGATGCCAGACAACCCCAGCACACGCATTCCGCCGTGCCGCGCAACGATAACCTCAGGCACAGTGGACATGCCCACCGCATCGGCGCCCGCCAGCCGCAAAAAGCGCAAATCGGCTGGGGTTTCGAAGGAGGGACCGCTCAAGCCGCAGTACACCCCCTCCCGCAGGAAAATCTTGTTTTCGGCGGCAACCCGCCGGGCAAGTTGCATCAGTTCGGGGTCGTAGGCTCGGCTCATATCCGGAAAACGCGGACCAAGTTCGTCAATGTTTGGACCCATCAGCGGGTTGGCGCCCGCCATGCCCACCAGGTTCAGGTTATCGGTGATGAGCATCACGTCGCCGGGGGTGTATTCGGGGTTGATGCCGCCCGCCGCGTTGGTGACGAACAACATCGGAATGCCCAAGCGGATCATGACCCGCACCGGCAGCGTCACTTGCGCCATGCTGTAGCCTTCATAAAAATGCGCACGCCCCTGCATAACCAGCACCGGCTGCCCCTCCAGCATGCCAATCACCAGCCGCCCTGCATGACCAGGCACCGTGGAGCGGGGCCAGTTGGGCAGGTCGCTGTAAGGGATGATGTCGGCGTCTCGGACGGATTCAGCCAGGGCGTTAAGCCCCGAACCGAGAATCAATCCCGCACGCGGCTTGTAGGAGGTACGCGCACGGACTGCATCCGCCGCCTCGTCAATTTGTTGTAAAGTAATGAATTTATCCATGGTGGGTGCTTCTTTTCGTTTAGAGTGTGGGTTGTGCCCCTCAAAAAATTATATCAGATAACAACTTGCAGCGTTGTTAGTAACAGATTCCCTGACCGAAGGTCATGGATGTTAAAATAACCACCTACCGGACTTATGACTTCTCTCAGCCTTTACCGCTCAAGTCAAATTCAATTGACCGCAGCGGGCATCCTTTCCATTGTCGCGCAAAGTCTGCTGATTTTACCTGCCAGCCTGATCCCTCACGCGAAAAATCTGCCCCCCTGGAGCGGGGTCGCTGCAGGCGTGACGCTTTTTACCATCGCCACGATTTGGACGGTCTCTGTCATTCGGCTGCTCAATGTGGGGTGGCGCGGCAACGCACACTTTATCCTTAATCAGGCGGTCATCGTCGTTGGCATTTTCCTGCTCGCCAGTTCGTCCGATACATTTCTACGGGTGGGCGGCTTCGCCCTCACCAGCCTGATCACTACCCTGACGGTGTATGGCATCATCGCCAACACCGCTACCCCTTCCCTTACGAGCGCCATGGAAGCGCGGGCGAGAAAACAGCAGCAAGAGACCCTGCTCCTGCAGGAACTTGCCCAAAACACAGAAGCCCTCAAACAGCAACTGGCGCTTGCCAACCAAAAACTGAACGCAGAAAAACAGCGTACCGCCCAGTTAACCTACCTCCTCGAACTGAGCCACCAGTTAAACGAAGAACTTGACCCGCCGGTTGCCGCGCAGATTGCCGTCAACGCGCTCGAACGGGTGGTGAAATGCACTCTCGTTTCGCTGATGATTTACGAAACGGAGACAAACCAACTGGTTACTCTGGCGACGGCTGGACCAATGACCAACATCCTTCCGCCAGGGCATCGGCTGGATGCCGCTCAAGGCGTGTATGGACGCATTACCCGCCAGAAAAAAACTATCCTCATCAACGATACAACCCAAGAGACCGACTTCACGCCTGTCAACAATGAAAATACCCGTACGTTGATCATTACACCCGTGCTTTCACAGGGACAGCTGACCGCCATCCTCGAAGTCCGCTCCGACAAACCGCACACCTTCAACAACATGGACATTGCCGGCGTGGAAAACGTGGCATTCGAACTTGCTCGCGCCTGGGAACGCGCCAGTCACCAGCAAAGGCTCTCCGAACTCATCCAATCGGGAATTTCCCTCGCTTCTCTGCTCGACCCGCAAGCCGCTGTGCAGGAAATTGCCCTGGTTGCCCGCAAAACCTTCGATGCACGCTTTGTCTTCGTCACACTGCTCGACCAGCAGGGAGGCTACTCCCGCACCGCCCACGCTGGAGAAGCGCCGCGTCTGCTTGCTTCGCTGAACAACAATCCCGCCGCCGACCCGCTTTTGCAAGCCGCACTGAACGCTGCCAGCCCATTTCGAGTCCGCGATGTGCGAAAGTACACCACTCCCACCAGCCTCGACCTCGACCACGCCAACCTGAGAAGCGTCCTGGCAATTCCCATCCGCCTGCACCGCTTAAGCATCGGCACCATTCTGGCATTCGGCAAACAAACAGGCATGTTCTTCAACGAAAAGGACGAAGCCCTCGCCGGGTTGCTTGGTTCGCAGGCGGCGGCAGCAGTGGAAAGTTCGTGGCTCTACCAGGAATTGCGAAACAAGGAAAGCATTACCTCCATGCTGAGGCAATTGAGCGAAGAGATTCTAACGACCGAGGACGTGGGCAAAGCCGTCGAAGTGATTGCGCGCGCTGCTCACAAAACCGCAAACGCTGCTGAAACCGGCATCGTCATGTTCGCCCCTAACGGAGACATTCAGGCAGAAATCCACCTCGACAACAAAGGTGCGCGCGCCCGCCAGAAGCACCCCAGGGAACGAATCCAACAAGCCATTCAAACCCGGCAGAGTCTCTTCGTCACCACCGAGCAGGGGGAACTTGCCTGTTACCCCATGGTTACCCGCTTCGGACCGATTGGCGTGCTGTGGGTGCTGATCTCCGAAATTCACGGGCAAAACTTTGCAAACATCCAACTGCTGGCAAACCAGGCGGCTGTCACTTTGGAACGCGTCAACCTGCTGGCAGAATCACGCCGCCAGGCAAAGGAACTCGAAGCCGCTTACGAAGAACTCGAAAACACCTACGACCAGACCCTCAAAGCGTTGATGTCTGCCCTGGATGCGCGTGACCGTGAAACCGAAGGACACAGCATGCGCGTCAGCCGGCTGGCATGTCTGTTGGGAGAAAAGCTGGGGTTAAACAGCGACCAGATCAAAGCGTTGGAACGAGGCGCCCTGCTCCACGACATTGGCAAAATCGGCATCAGCGATGTTATCCTGCACAAACCCGGCAAATTGACCGAAGACGAATGGAAAATCATGCGCATGCATCCCGAAATTGGCGCGCGCATCGTAGAACGCATCCCCTTCCTTCAGGAAAGCATGGCAGTGGTACGCTATCACCATGAACGCTGGAATGGAAGCGGCTATCCGCTTGGCATTCAGGGCGAGGAGATTCCTCTGCATGCCCGTATCTTTGCGGTGGCAGATGTGTTCGACGCCCTGACCAGCAGCCGCAATTACCGCAAAAAATCTACACCGCAGGAAGCGCTGCAGTACCTGCGGGAGAACGCCGGCGTCCTGTTCGACCGGGAGATTGTCGAAGCGCTGGCGGAACTGCCCTATCATGAATTCGTGGAAAGGGGCACGCTCTGATGAAAAGCGTCAAACCTGTTGTTCCATTTGCCCCTCACGAAATCAAACGCTTCATTTCTCCGCTGACGTTTGCCTCAACCGCCCTGCTGGCAGGCATCCTCGCCGACGCCCTCACCGCCTCTCCCGCCCCTAATCTCCTGCTGGCATTTTTTGCCGCGCTGGGCATTGTCTATCTTGCCATTGCACATCATTTGATTGTACGCTCCGTATTTCGCCACAAAACCTACAGCCTGCTGAACTCCCTGCTGACCGGCATTGGCATTGGCATCCTTTTGCTCCTTCTTCCTGAGGAGCAGGCGGAAATCATTCAACCGCTGATGATCTTCAGTTCGGCAGTCGTTGCAATCCTATCCAATCGGCGGTATGCCTATGTAACCCTTACCCTCA
>Ga0272446_1001584_pt1 | contig 32774 bp, 43 predicted proteins | sample YNPCB0061_FD_194587 | JGI IMG/M metagenome (GOLD analysis project Ga0272446, IMG submission 194587) | Hot spring microbial mat communities from Yellowstone National Park, WY, United States - YNP-CB-006-1 | ecosystem: Environmental > Aquatic > Thermal springs > Hot (42-90C) > Sediment | place...
GAATAACTCCCCTCCCCCTCGGGGGGAGGGGTGGGGGAGAGGGAGCGTATCCGCGAAAAATCAATCAGTTACCCTCTCCCCACCCCCTCTCCCCGCGGGAGAGGGGGAAATAAATCAGCGTTTCCCTAGGTATTGGCGTCCACAATGGCGGGCCTGATCAGCTCAGGGCGATCCCCAAGTAGGTGGCATAGAGCCCGCCGTTCACCCCGAGGTGCCAGACCCGTAACTGGCCCCGGGCAATCATGATGCGCAGCCAGGCGGCGGCCACCAGGGTGATGACCACGCCGGCGAGCACCGCCTTCTGGGGCGCCCAGGGGGTGAGGAGGATGCCGATGGCCGGCAGCAGGGTGCCCTGGAACACCATGGCGCCGGTGATGTTGCCGAAGGCCAGGGTGTCTTTGTGCCGGCGGATCCAGAGGATGGAATTCACCTTCTCCGGCATTTCGGTGGCGATGGGCACGATCATCAGGGACAGCACCAGGGCGGAGATACCCAGCAGCGGCGCGGCCTGCTCGATGCCGTGGATGAAGCCCTTGGCCCCCGCCACCAGCAGGGCCAGGCCCACGCCCAGCTGGGTGACGATGGTGGCCCAGTTGGTGGACAGGCCTATCCTGGCCAGGAACATGGGTTCCTCCGCTTCGGTGGCATGGCCATCCTTGACCAGAGCGGCGGAGGCCTTGAGGGTGAGCATGACGTAGAAGAAATAGATCAGCACCATCGCCAGACCCAGCATGGCCCGTACCGCCGGATTATCGTGGGGCACGAACAGGGCCAGGGCCGCCAGGGTGAAGGCGGCCAGGAAGAAGTTCAGGTCCCGGGTCAGGCCGGTTCTCTCGGGCGTCAGATGGCCTTGGGCGCCCCGGCGCTTCCATACCGCCAGGGCCACGAGAAACAGGGACAGGGTGGAGAGCATGAGCGGGGCGCCCAGGATGGCGCCCACGCCGATCTCCTCGTTGAGGGTCTTGTTCTGGGTGCCGGCGAAGATGGCCAGCAGGGGCACGATGGTTTCCGGCAGGGCCGTGCCCACGGCGGCGAAGACGGAACCGGTGACCCCCTCGGAGATGCCCAGCCGTTCCCCCAGGTGCTCCAGGGCGTTTACGAACACTTCGGCGGCAATGAGGATCAGGATGAGAAAGAAGAACAACTCCAGGGCGAGCATGATCCGGCTCCGACAAAAGACGGGCGATTGTAATGTGACCTCGTTCCCGAGGAGGGTGGTTTACCATGCGGCCATGCCCGAATTGGAGCCCCTGGACGAATTCCACTATTACCACCGCCTGCGGGAAGCGGGTGGTGCGGCCCTGGTGCTGTTCAGCAGCCCCACCTGCGGCGCCTGCCGGGCAGTGGAACAACGTCTGCCCCGCTCCGTGCCGCCTGGCGTGGGCCTCTTCAAGGTGGATGTCCAGATCAGTCCGGCCTTGGCCCGGGCCCACGACATCTTTCATCTGCCGGAATTGCTGCTGTATCGGGACGGCCATTTTCACGCCCGTCTGGCCTGCGAGATCACCCCGCCGGCCCTGGCCGCGGCCATCCGGGAGGCCCTGGCCCAGCCGCCCCAGGAGGAGCCATGAACGGGCGCTTCAGGCTGGACGCCGAGGGCTGGCTCCTGGGCGCACGCCGGGTGCCTTCCCCCAATTGCGACGCCCGCCCCCACGGCGAGGCCGTGAGCCTGGTGGTGATCCACAACATCAGCCTGCCGCCGGGGGAGTTCGGCGGCCCGGGGGTGGAGCAACTGTTCACCAACCGCCTGGACCCGCATGAACATCCTTACTACGCGGGCCTCCGGGACCTGCGGGTCTCCGCCCATTTCTTCATCCGCCGCGACGGGGAACTGATCCAGTTCGTACCTTGCGGCTTGCGGGCCTGGCACGCGGGGGTTTCTGCCTGGCAAGGGCGGGAGCGTTGCAACGATTTTTCCGTGGGCATCGAACTGGAGGGCACGGACGACATGCCGTTTACCGACCGCCAGTACGCGGTCCTGAATAACCTGCTGGCAGTGTTGCGCGCGACTTATCCCATTCGGGACGTGGCAGGGCACTCGGACATCGCGCCGGGGCGCAAAACGGACCCCGGGGCGGGTTTCGACTGGAACCGGGTTAAAAACGCTTAAGCCACCTGGGCGGGAATGGTGGCGCCGATGCGCTTGATGCGGTTCTTCTCGTCCACGTAGACCAGCCTGGGCTCGTACTGGGCCGCTTCCAGTTCCGTGTAGACGGCGAAACTGGCGATGATGAGCACGTCGCCCACCGCAGCCTTGCGGGCGGCGGCGCCGTTCACCGAGATCAGGCCGGAGCCCCGCTGGCCGCGGATGGCATAGGTGGTGAAGCGCTCGCCGTTGTTGACGTTGTAGATGTCGATCTGCTCGTACTCGCGGATGTCCGCCGCCTCCAGCAGAAGTTCGTCGATGGCGCAGGAGCCTTCGTACTCCAGTTCGGAGGCCGTGACGCGCACGCGGTGTAGCTTGGATTTCAGCAGGGTGCGTTGCATGGTGGACAATGAAAACTTGAATGGGGCGGCCATTATACCGGCTGCGCCATGGGCCATCAGCCGGCCAGGATGGTTTCCAGATTGTCGATGAGCCGGGTGTGGCCCAGATGGGCCGCCGCCAGTACCACCACTTCACGTTCGCCCGGGGTCGGAGGCAGCAGGGTTTGCCGGCTGCGGATGGCCACGTAATCCACGCGCCAGCCGTGCTCGGTGAGGGCATGGCTGGCCTCCTGCTCCAGTCGGGCCAGGTTGCCCTCACCCTGCCCCAGGCGAGCGGCCACGTGCTCCAGGGTGCGGTACAGGCGTGGAGCCTCCGCCCTTTCCTCGGCGGAGAGGTAGCCATTGCGGGAGGAGAGGGCGAGACCGTCGTCCGCCCGGCAGGTCTCCCCCGCCAACACGGTGATGGGGAGGTTGAGCTGGCGCACCATGCCTTTCAGGATGAACAACTGCTGGTAGTCCTTTTTGCCGAAGGCGGCGTAGCGGGGCTGGACCATGTTGAACAGCTTCAGCACCACGGTGCAGACCCCGGCGAAATGGCCGGGACGAAAGGCGCCACAGAGTTCGTCCGCCAGGGGTGGAACCACCCTATAGACCTGGGGTTCCGGGTACATCTCCGCCAGGTCCGGGGCGAATACCAAGTCGCAGCCGGCCGCTTCCAGCTGGGCGCAGTCCGCCGCCAGGGTACGGGGATAGCGCTCGAAATCCTCCCCGGGGCCGAATTGCAGGGGATTGACGAACAGGCTGGCCACCACCGGCCTGCCGTGACGCCGGGCCAGGTCGATGAGGGACAGGTGGCCCGCGTGCAGGTTGCCCATGGTGGGCACGAAGGCGGTTTGCGCGGCGCCGGACAGGGCCTGGCGCAGGTCCGCCACGGTATGGATGAGTTGCATCAGCGTGGTCGCGTCAAAAGGTGTGCTCCGGCCCGGGGAAACGCCCCTCGCGCACGGCCTGGACGTAGTGCCTGACCGCCTCGGCGATGTCGCCGGCCCCGGCCATGAAGTTCCGGGCGAAGCGGGGTGGCTTGGCCGTCATGCCCAGCAGGTCCTGGAGCACCAGGACCTGGCCGTCGCAATCTGGGCCGGCGCCGATGCCGATGGTGGGCATGGACAAACAGGTGCTCACTTCCGCCGCCAGCATGGCGGGGATGGATTCCAGCACCAGCATGGCCGCGCCGGCCGCCTCCAGGGTGGCCGCATCTTGGATGAGCTGCTCGGCGGCCTTGCGCTCCCGTGCCTGGGATCGGTAGCCGGTCTGATTGACCGATTGGGGCAGCAGGCCCAGGTGGGCGCATACGGGGATGCCCCGCGCTGTCAGGAACGCCACGGTTTCCACCATGACCGCACCCCCTTCCAGTTTGACCATGTTGGCCCCCGCCGCCATGAGACGGGCGGCGCTGGCAAAGGCCTGTCCGGGGCTGGACTGGTAACAGCCGAAGGGCAGGTCGGCCAGGATGAAGGCGCCACCGGCGCCCCGGGCCACCGCCTCGGTGTGGTAGGCCATGTGCTCCAGGGTGACGGGCAGGGTGGTGGCGTGGCCCTGGATGGTCATGCCCAGGGAATCCCCCACCAGCAGGATGTCCACGCCGTTGTCCGCCAGGATGCGGGCAAAACTGGCGTCATAGCAGGTGAGGGCCACCAGCTTTTCGCCCTGTTCCACCCGTTTGAGCAGCTGGGGCAGATACATGCTCATGCTCCCATGTTGAAAAACTCCCGCTGCCCCCGCATGTCCTTGATGCGTTGCACCAGCAGGTCGAAGTCTTCGCCCTTGTCCACGAAGTTCAGGTGCTCGCTGTTGACGGTCAGCAGCGGCGCCCCGTCGTAATGATAGAAGAACTCACTGTAGGCGGCGGACAGGTCTGCTAGATAGGCTTCGCCCAGGCTGCGCTCCGCGGCCCGCCCCCGCTTGCGTACCCGCTCCGCCAGGGTGGGGGTGCGGGCCTGGAGATAGATCACCAGGTCCGGTGCACCGGCCTGGGGCTTGAGGCCTTCGTACAGCTGACGGTAGAGCTTGAATTCCGCCTCGTCCAGGGTCATGCGCGCGAACAGCAGGTCTTTTTCCAGCATGAAGTCCGCCACGGTGGCGGGAGTGAACAGTTCGCCCTGGGCCAGGCGTCGGGTCTGCTCCACCCGGGAGAGCAGGAAGAACAGCTGGGTGGGCAGGGCATAGCGCCGCCGGTCTTCGTAGAAGTGGCCCAGGAAGGGGTTCTCGTCGGCGTTTTCCAGGATCAGCTCGGCTTCCATCAGGGCGGCCAGCTTGCGCGCCAGACTGGTCTTGCCCACCCCGATGGGGCCTTCCACGACGATGTGACGGAAACGGCCCAGCATCAGGGATGGGTCGAGGCGGCCTGGACAGGGGGCTCAGGCAGGCGAATCAGACCTGCGGTATCCAGCCTGGCCAGGTTTTCCCGGGCACTGCCCTGGCCTGGAATGACACAGTCGGGGGCGATTTCCACCAAGGGGACCAGGACGAAGGCCCGCTCCTGCATGCGGGGGTGGGGCAGGGTGAGGCCCGGTTCATGCATCACCAGGCCGTCGTACAGCAGCAGGTCCAGGTCCAGGGTGCGGGGGGCGTTCTTGAAGGCCCGGCTGCGGCCATGGCGGGTTTCGATCTCCAGCAGCCTGTCCAGCAAGGCACGGGGGGTGAGCTTCGTGCGCAGGGCGGCCACGGCGTTGACGTAATCGGGCTGGTCGAGAAAACCCACCGGCCTGGACAGATACAGGCTGGAGCGGGCGGTGAGCCGTGTGCCGGGCAGCAGGCCCAGTTCCACCATGGCGCGGCGGAGTTGGGTAGCCGGGTCCCCCAGGTTGGCGCCCAGGGCCACGAAGGCCGGGATGTCAGCCAAGCACCACCTCCACGGCATGGTCACCCGGCTTGCGGCGGGAGCGCCTGCGGCGCTTGCGCTGGGCGCCATCCCCGGCAGTGGGCTGCACGAGCATGCTTGTGCGCTCCTCCTCGTCGGCGTCCTGGAACCGGGTCCACCAGTCCGCCAGTGCCTGCTCGGCATCGCCCCCCCGGGCGCGGATCAGCAGGAAGTCGTAGCCGGCGCGGAAGCGGGGGTGGCCCAGCAGGCGGAAGGGTTTGCCGCCGCTGCGCTGGGTGAAGCGGCCTTGCAGGGCCCAGATTTCCTTGATGGTGCCGTCGAAGCGGCGCGGGAAGGCCAGGGCCGCCCGCTGGCGCTCCAGCACGGTGTCCATGGCCTCGAACTGGGCCGGCTGGTCGTGCTTGCCCGCCCGCTTGTTGGCGGCCAGTTCCGCCTGGTAGTCGAACCACAGCAGGCAGGCCAGCATGAAGGCGGGGGAGGCGGAGTGGCCGCGGCGCACCCGTTCGTCCGTGTCGTGCAGGGCGGCGTGGAGGAAGTTCTGCCGGCCGGCGTCGTCCAGGATGGTGTCCAGCATGGGCAGGATGCCGTGGTGCAGGCCCTCGGCCCGCAGCTGGCGCACGCCCCGCTCGGCATGGCCCGAGAGCAGCAGCTTCATCATCTCGTCGAAGAGGCGGGAAGGCGGGATGCGGGCCAGCATGGGGGCCAGCCGGGCGATGGGGGCCCGGGTGGCGGCGTCGATGTGGAAATCCAGCTTGGCGGCGAAGCGGGCGGCCCGCAGCATGCGCACCGGGTCCTCCCGGAAGCGCTGTTCCGGGTCGCCGATCATGCGCAGCACCTTCTTGCGTGCATCCTCCACGCCGCCGTGCCAGTCCCACACCTCCTGCCTGTCCGGGTCGTAGTACAGGGCGTTGACGGTGAAATCCCGCCGGGCGGCATCTTCTTCCTGATTGCCGAAGAGGTTGTCCCGCAGGAGCATGCCGTCATCGGCGGTCACCCGGGTGCGGATGCCGTCCCCCTCCTCGTCATCGCTCTCCAGATCCTCCGGCGGCGGTGTGGCGGCACGGAAGGTGGTGACTTCGATGATGTCCGCGCCGCAATACACGTGCACGATCTGGAAACGGCGGCCGATGATGCGGGAGCGGCGGAACACCCGCCGTACTTCCTCGGGTGTGGCGTTGGTGGCCACGTCGAAATCCTTGGGATCCCGTCCCAGCAGCAGATCGCGCACGGCGCCGCCCACCACAAAGGCCTCATAGCCGGCCTCCCGCAGGGCGCGGGTGGCCTTGAGGGCGCAGGCGTGAACCTGCTCGCGGCGTATGCCGTGTTTTTCCAGGGGCAGAATGACAGGACCGGGGGGGGCCTTCTTGCCGAAGACCTTCTTGATCAGGCGGCGGATCATCGAGGGTGTGGGGTGATGGACATGCTCGTCATGACGGCGGCAGTATAGCAGTCGGCTTGCCCAAGAGCCGGGGCCGGGCTACAGTTGCACGCGTTTAGCCCCTCTTGGAATACGGCCTTGTTAGCCCTCATCGAAGCCGCCGGCTGGCCCATCTGGCCCCTCATTCTCGCCTCCATCCTGGCTCTGGCCATCATCTTCGAGCGTTTCTATACCCTGCACCGTCCCCGGGTGGTGCCCCAGGGACTGCTGGAGCAGACCCTGGAGAACCTGCGCAAGCACGGCGCCAACCCCGATGTGCTGCGGGCTTTGTCCGAAGGGTCGCCCCTGGGGCGCATTTTCGCCGTGGGGGTGCGTAATCTGAACGTCAGCCGGGAACTCATGAAGGAGTCCCTGGAAGAGGCCGGGCGCGCCGTGGCCCATGACCTGGAGCGCTACCTCACCACCCTGGGCACCATCGCCGCGGTGGCGCCCCTGATGGGCCTGCTGGGCACGGTGGTGGGCATGGTGGAGATATTCGGTTCCCAGTCTCCCTCCGGCGGCAACCCGGCGGTGCTGGCCCACGGCATCTCCGTGGCGCTCTACAACACCGCCTTCGGCCTCATCGTCGCCATCCCCAGCCTGATCTTCTACCGTTTTTTCCGCGGCCGGGTGGATGCCTTCCTGGTGGAGATGGAGCAGGAAGCCCTGCGGCTGGTGGAGATCATCCACGGTGATCGCAAGTAACTGCCAGACGAACAGGCTGACCGGTTCATGAATTTCCATCGCGGTACCAGACGGGAAGATCCAGAGATCAACTTGATCCCCCTCATCGATGTTTTGCTGGTGATCCTGATCTTCCTCATGGTCACCACCACCTATGCCCGTTTTTCCGAACTGCAAATCAACCTGCCCGAGGCCCAGGGGGAGAGCGCCAAGGAAGATCCGCTTCAGATTACCGTGAACATCAGCGAGCAGGGGCGCTACGAGGTCAATGAAACGATGTTGGGTGAAGCGGGCGTGGAAGGCATCCAGCGCGCCCTGCAGGCGGCGGCGGGATCCCAGAAAGATCCGGTGGTGGTGATCTCCGCCGATGCCCGGGCCAGCCATCAATCCGTGGTGCGGGTCATGGACGCGGCCCGGCGTGCGGGCTTCCCCCGCATCACTTTCGTCACTCAAAGCGGGGCCGCGCCCTGATCGGGTGATTCTGATCGAGGACTTCCTCAACCGTTGCTGGTACGGCCAGGGTCCTGGCTGCGTGCTGGCGCGTTGCGTGTTGGCCCCCTTCAGCCTGTTGTTTGGTCTGCTCGTTGCCGTGCGGCGCTGGGCCTATCGCCGAGGCTGGCGTGTCGCCGAGCGCCTGCCCGTACCGGTGGTGGTGGTGGGCAACCTTACCGCCGGCGGCTCCGGCAAGACCCCGCTCACCCTGGCGCTGGTGGAGTGGCTGCGGGCGGCCGGTTATCGGCCTGGCATCATCAGCCGGGGTTATGGGGGGAGCGCGCGTCAGGCCATGCCCGCATTGCCCGACGGCGACCCCGTCGTGGTGGGCGATGAGCCCGTGTTGCTGGCCAGGCGGGCCGGCTGTCCCGTTTGGGTGGGGCGTCGGCGGGCCGAAGCAGGACGCCGGCTGCTGACCTTTCACCCGGAGGTGGATGTGCTGGTGGCGGACGATGGCTTGCAGCACTACGCCTTGGCCCGGGACGTGGAGATCGTCGTGGTGGATGGACAGCGCGGCTTTGGCAATGGCTGGCTGCTGCCCGCCGGGCCGTTGCGGGAGCCTCGGCGCAGATTGAGGCGGGCGGACGCACTGGTGATCAATGGGGCGGGGAAGGCCGGGCCCGCGCCGCCGCCCCCTGTCTTTGGCATGCGTTTGCAGGCGAAGGGCTTCCACAACCTGCTGGACCCATCCCGCATCGTCGCCGTATCCGATCTGGCCCAAAGGGGGCCATGGCATGCCGTTGCCGGCATAGGCAATCCACGCCGCTTTTTCGATCAGCTCGGGGCCCTGGGCCTCGAGATCCTCCCCCACCCGTTTCCCGATCACCATGCCTACAGGCCTGAAGACCTGCCCACGGAACGTCTGGTGATGACGGAAAAGGACGCGGTCAAACTGGCTCCCCTGGCGCGGGTACTTGATTTGCGGGACTGCTGGGTGCTGGTGGTTGACGCCTGCCTGGAGCCGGGGCTAAAAGAGCTCATGCTTTCACGGTTGAAAAAGGATCAAGGACTCTCCCATGGACCCCAAACTGCTTGATATTCTCGTCTGCCCCCTGTGCAAGGGCCCGCTGGTGTATCGCAAGGATCGCCAGGAATTGGTGTGCAAGGCCGACCGTCTGGCGTTCCCCATTCGCGATGGCATCCCGGTCATGCTGGAAGATGAGGCCAGACGTCTGGAAGAGACTGAGGAAATCGCCTGAGCGGCGGCTAAGCGTGGCGCGGCCTTTTTCCCTGCAACTCCTGCTGGAACATTCCCTCCATCGGATGGAGGCGGCTGAGCGGCTGTTGCGCATGCTGGGCCGCAAGGAGGATGCGGCCCGCCAACGCCTGCGGGAAATCCAGGGCTACAAGCGGGAGTATCAAGAGCGTATGGTGGGGGCCGGGGAGCAGGGTATGGCCATTCACCGCCTGCGTGACTACCACGCCTTTCTCCTGAAAGTGGATCAGGCCATTCAGCACCAGGAATCCGAGGTGGCCAAGGCCCACGAGCACTGGGCGGTGGCCCATGGCAAATGGCTGGAGCTGCGCCGCCAGGTCAAGGCCTATGAGGTGCTGGCGCAACGGCATCGGAATGAAACCTTGCGCCTGGAGGAGAGACGCGATCAACGGGTGACCGACGAATCCGCCGCGCAAAAACACCATCCCCTGGGCGGACGCAGCTTTTCCTGAATCAGCGGACACATCAGGCATGTAATTTGCTCCATGGGCCTCGGTATCATGGGAGACCTGAAATGAGCGATATGCTGGCTGCATGTGTGGGCGCTGGTGGCGATGCCGCATCCAAAGCCATCAACGCCCTTGCCGCGGGCAAGGACGATGCGAGCGGCCTGCAGACGCCGAAGGAGGGCGAAGGCCCGTTCGCGGCCGTCTTGCATTCCCGTCTGAATCCCGTGGTGGTGGGGCTGCCCGCGCAGGCCGCTGATGTCGCCCAGGCCCTACAGGATATGAAGCCTGTCCCCAGCAAGGATGCGGACGCTGAGCAGGCGGCACCGCTGCCGCCGGATCTTCTGGCGCTTGCCATGCTGAATGCGCAGTGGCCTCACGCAGAGACCGCAATCCAGGCGACTCAGACGGCACCGGCGGCCGATGCATCCCAGTCGCTCGTCGGCGAGGAGGCTGTCGCTTTGGCGGACACGGGCCTCTCAGGCGGAATGCCTGTGGGCAGGGAACACGCTCCGGCGACAAAACCCCTTTCTATCTCGGTGATGTCCAGGGTCTTGAGTTCCCAGGACGGGGCGGCGGAAATTGCCGGGGACGGGCAACCGTTGCCGTCGCAGCAAGGGGAGGCGGCATTCCCATCCCGATCTCTCCAGGCTCGGTCCGATGGGGCGCTACCCTCGTTGCCCACGTCCGGTTCGGTGGTGCAAGGGCTGGCGGCTCAATTCCAGGCAGGCGTTACGGAAGGGGCGGGCGTCGTAGCCGGTCAGGCGGGCACGTTGATGGCCGCGGGCATGGGTCACGGTTTGCCCGTCATGGCCGACATGCAGGGGCGCCACGGGGCGACGGGAGTGCAATTGTCCATCGATGTGCCGGTACGCAGCCCCATGTTCCCCCAGGAACTGGGAGAGCGCATGGTCTGGCTGTCCTCGCGCCAGGGCCAGATGGCGGATATCACCTTGAATCCCCCCCATCTGGGTCCTCTGGAGGTGAAACTTTCCTTGTCCGGCGGTGAAGCCGCGGCCCAGTTCTTTTCACCCCATGCCCAGGTCCGGGATGCCATTGAAGCCGCATTGCCCAAGTTGCGGGAGATGATGGCAGAGGCGGGGGTGAAGCTGGGGCAGGCCCAGGTGCGGGATGAGTCCTTTTCCCGCCACGGGAGCCTGACCCAGGCAGAGGTTCGCGCCGGCCCCAGTGAGGGTAACCCCGACGAGCAGGCCCGGCATCTGGGCGGGGCTGGAGGACTGGGATGGGGGCGCCTGGGGCATGGATTGGTGGATGTCTTCGCCTGAGTGGGCGGCGCAGCCCATTCCATTCCTGAAGCACCGGCGCAGTAGATCAGCCTCAAGGCCGACAGGCTCCTAGTGGCAGAACCCGCTTGCCATTTGCGGCCTGTTGTCGTAATAAAAAACTCAAGAAGTTTTCTGAAACATCCTGTTTTTGTGTGATATTTTCACCACAGACTTATTTGTTCAGAGAGAAAAATGGCTCAGGCAGAGACTCCCGCGGAAGGCGCAGCGCCCAAAAAGAAGGGCAAATTGCTCATCATCATCCTTGCTTTGGTGGGCCTCATCGTGTTGGTCGGTGGTGGACTGGCCTTCTGGCTCTTGAAGTCCGCCCCGGACAAGTCCAAGCAGGCCAAGGCTGACGCTGAGGAAGGCGGCGATGGTGAGGAAGGCGGCGATAGTCAGGAACATGGGGATGAACACCCCCCTGTTTACGAAAAACTGGAGCAGTTCACGGTCAATCTTTCGGATCAGGAAAGCTATCTGCAAACCGAAGTGCAGTTGGTGGTCGCGGATGTGAAGGTGCAGGAAAAGATCAAGGCGCGTATGCCCGAGGTGCGGGATGCCCTGATCCGGTTGCTGTCCAGCAAGACCCCGGAGGAATTGAATCAACCGGATGGCAAGGCCGCGCTGGCCGAGGAAATCAAGCGGGAGCTCAACCATGTGCTGGGAATCAAGAAGGATTCCAAGGGCGTGAAAAAAGTGCTCTTCGGGGCCTTCATCATCCAGTAAGCCCACTTAGGCTGGAGGCGCGTGGCGGACGATATCCTCTCCCAAGAAGAAGTAGATGCCCTCCTGAGGGGTGTGACCGGCGAGACGGAGGAAGCCGCGTCCGAGGAGGGGGAGGAGGGTGTTCGTGCCTACGATATCGGCCGCCAGGAACGCATCGTGCGTGGGCGCATGCCCACCCTGGAGATCATCAACGAGCGTTTTGCCCGCAATTTCCGTCTCGGCTTGTTCAACTTGATCCGACGCACGGCGGAAATCTCCGTGGGACCGGTGACGGTCATCAAGTACAGCGAGTTCGTGCGCAACCTGATCGTGCCCACGAACTTGAACATGATCCATGTGCCGCCGTTGCGGGGCACGGCCCTGTTCGTGCTGGATCCCAATTTCGTTTTTCTGGTGGTGGACAACCTGTTCGGCGGCGACGGTCGTTACCACATGCGCGTGGAGGGTCGCGATTTCACCCCCACGGAGCAGCGCATCATCCGGAAAATCCTGGATGTGATTTTCGAGGAGATGCAAAAGGCCTGGGCCAGCATCTATCCGGTGAAGTTCGAGTATGTGCGCTCGGAGATGAATACCCAGTTCGCCAACATCGCCACGCCGACGGAGGTGGTGGTGGTGACCACTTTCAACATCGAGCTGGGCTCTGGCGGCGGCGATTTCCACGTGTGCATGCCCTACAGTATGATCGAGCCCATTCGGGATCAGCTGACCAGCACCATGCAGGCGGACCGGGCAGAAGCGGACGAGCGTTGGGTGCATCAGATGACCCTGCAGGTGCAGGATGCGGAAGTGGAACTGGTGGCGAACCTGGGGCATACGCCGGTGACTTTGCGTCAAATCATGGACCTGAAGGTGGGGGATGTGATCTCCTTGGACGTGCCTGATGCGGTTGTGGCGCAAGTGGATGGCATTCCGCTGTTTCGCTGCCATTACGGGCAGAAGAACGGTCAATTGGCCCTGAAGATTGATCAGGTACTGCAGGGCGATGACCGTGTTGCCTGCGCCGGGAGCAAGCTATGAGCGAGGAAGCGCAGAAAGAGGATGACGTCACCGCCGACGACTGGGCGGCCGCCCTGGCCGAACAGGAAACCAGCGGCCAGGCCGCCGCTGGCGGGGCTGACGACTGGGCAGCCGCCCTGGCCGAGCAGGAGGCCGAGGGGGCCAAGGCCGGCGCCGACGCCGCGGCAGCCGCCAAACCCGCGCAAATTTTCCAGAATCTCACCCCCGAGAACGTTCCGCCGGCCGCCAACAATCTCGACCTGATCCTGGATATCCCGGTCCAGCTCACTGTGGAGTTGGGGCGCACCAAGATCGCCATCCGCAATCTGCTGCAACTTGCCCAGGGCTCCGTGGTGGAACTGGATGGCCTGGCTGGCGAGCCCATGGATGTGCTGGTCAACGGCTGCCTGATCGCCCAGGGTGAAGTGGTGGTGGTGAACGACAAGTTCGGCATCCGCCTCACGGATATCATCAGCCCCGCGGAACGTCTCCGCCGCATCAACAAATGATTTCCCTCTCCCGCATGGCCGCCGCCCTGGTTGCGGCGTTGGTTTGTTCCGGCCATGCCGTCCATGCCGCTGCCGAACCGCCCACGGTATCCGGTGTTTCCACGTTTGGCGCCTTGTTCCAGGGCTTACTGGGCCTGGCCGTGGTGCTGGCGGCGCTGGCGGGTTTCTTCTGGTTCCTGCGCCGCTTCTCGCCCGGGCAGACGGGGGCGCAGGGCGTGGTCAAGGTGATCGGGGGCGTCATGTTGGGCACCCGGGAACGTCTGGTGGTGGTGGAAGTGGGCGATACCTGGCTGCTGCTGGGGGTGGGCGGCGGGCAGGTGACCCATGTGCACCACATGCCCAGGCCTGCCGGGTACGTTCCCCCGGTGGCCGGCCGCCTGCCGGGTGGACTGCCGGGCTTCGCCGACAAGCTCAAGGATTACCTTCCCAAGCGGCCGGGCTGAGCATGGTGTACGTGCGCTGGCTGTTCCTGACGCTGGGCATCGCCCTGCCTGCCCTGGCCTGGTCGGCGCCCGGTATTCCCGCTTTCTCCAGCAGTCCGGGACCGGGCGGCACCACCAACTACACCTTCAGCCTCGAAGCACTGCTGCTGCTCACGTCGCTGACCTTCCTGCCGGCGGCCCTGCTGATGATGACGTCCTTTACCCGCATCGTCATCGTGCTTTCTCTGCTGCGCCAGGCCATGGGCACCATGACCGCCCCCCCCAACCAGGTCATCGTCGGCCTGTCCCTGTTTCTGACCTTTTTCATCATGGCGCCGGTGTTCGACAAGGTGTACGAAACGGCCTGGCGTCCCTACGCAGCCAACCAGATCAACCTGGTGGAAGCCGCTGACCGGGCCGCCCAGCCCATCAAGGGGTTCATGCTCAAGCAAACCCGTCAGGAGGATCTGGCCCTGTTCGTGCGGCTGGCCAGGATCCCGGCCCTGAACAGCCCCGAGGAAACGCCATTGAAGGTGCTGGTGCCGGCCTATGTGATCAGCGAGATCAAGACGGCCTTCACCATCGGTTTCATCGTCTTCATTCCCTTCCTCATCATCGACATGGTGGTGGCCAGCGTGCTCATGTCCATGGGCATGATGATGCTCTCGCCGGTACTGGTGTCCCTGCCCTTCAAGATCATGCTGTTCGTGCTGGCGGATGGCTGGAACCTGTTGATTGCCTCCCTGGTGGCCACCTTTCAGCTATGACCCCGGACACCGTCGTCGCCATCATTCGCCAGGCCCTGGAGCTGGCCATGATCGCAGCGGGCCCCCTGTTGCTGGCTTCCCTGGTGATGGGGTTGCTGGTGTCGGTGTTCCAGGCGGCGACCCAGATAAACGAAATGACCTTGTCTTTCATCCCCAAGCTGGTGGTGATGTTCGTGGTCCTGGTGCTGATCGGGCCCTGGACTTTGCAATTGCTGGTGGACTATGTGGTCCGGTTGATAAGCAGCATCCCCACGCTCATCGGCTGATGTTTACCCTCAACAGCGCCGACCTGGATGCGTTTTGGGCGATGTTTCTGTTTCCCTTCGCACGGATCGCTGCCTGGCTTTACTTCGATCCCCTCATGGGCAACCGGGCGGCGCCCATGATGACCCGCTTGGCCGTGGCCCTGGTGCTGACGATGGCGGTGGCGCCCATCCTGCCCAATGCCCGGGAGATTTCGCTCATGTCCGGCGACGGCCTACTCGTGCTCTTGCAGCAGATTGCCGTCGGCGCGGCCCTGGGCTTCTGTCTGCGCATCGTGTTTGCGGCGGTGGAGTTCGCCGGCCAGATCATGGGGTTGCAGATGGGCCTGTCTTTCGCCACCCTGTTCGACCCCATCAACGGCGCCCAGACCCCGGTGATTTCCCAGTTTCTGGTGCTCACATCCGCCCTGCTGCTCTTCGCCTTCAATGGCCACCACGTGGTGATCGGCGCACTGGCCCAGAGTTTTGTCGACGTGCCCGTGGGGGTGGGGCCGGGGGCCTCGGGATTCCTGGGGGTCGTGCAGTGGGGAAGCGCCCTTTTCATGACGGGGCTCCATATTGCCCTGCCGGTGACGGCCGCCCTGCTGGCTACCAACCTGACCATCGGCATGATGACCCGGGCCGCTCCCCAGCTGAACATCTTCGCCGTGGGCTTTCCCCTGACCTTGGGCATGGGGTTTCTGGTGCTTTATTTCACTTTGGTCTACCTGCCGGTCAGCCTGGAGCAGTTGTGGGGGCGCGCCCTGTTCATCGGCACCAGGGCCATGGGCGGCGTGGCGGGGCATTAAGCGGTGGAGGTCTCTGCCTGGGTGTCCCGCTGGGCCGGATGGCTGCCCGCTGGCGGCCGGGTGCTGGATGTGGCCTGCGGCACGGGCCGGCACGCGGTCTTCCTGGCCGGCCGGGGTCATGAGGTCACCGCCGTGGACATCGACCCGTCCCTGTACGAGGCGGTGCGCCACACCCCCGGGGTGGTCTGGCGCCAGGCCGACCTGGAGACGGGGCCCTGGCCCTTCCCGGGCGAGACATATCACGGCGTGGTGGTCACCAATTACCTCCATCGCCCCCTGTTCGAACCCTTGTTGACGGCCATCGCCCCCGGCGGACTGCTGATCTACGAAACCTTTTCCATGGGGCAGGCCCAGTACGGCCGGCCGCGCAACCCGGCCCATCTGCTCATGCCCGGGGAACTCCTGGAAACGGTGCGTGGCCGGCTGCGGGTTCTGGCCTATGAGGACGTGGAAGAGCCCGCCCAGCGGCGGTGTGTGCAGCGCTTGTGCGCCCTGCGGCGCTGATTCCGCCAGGGTGGGGCATGTCCCCGTATTCCGCGGGACTTTCGGTTAAAATTCGCGCTTTGCGAACTTCCTGACCCCCTATGTTCACTGGCAGCCTCGTCGCCCTGGTCACCCCCATGCAGTCGGATGGCCGCCTGGATATGCCCCGTTTCAGGGACCTCATCGATTGGCATGTGGAGCAGGGGACCGACGGTCTGGTGATCGTCGGCACTACCGGTGAATCTCCCACCGTCGATCCTGACGAACATTGCCAGCTCATCGCCGTCGCGGTGGAGCAGGCCGCAGGCCGGGTGCCGGTCATCGCCGGCACGGGGGCCAACTCCACCGCCGAGGCCATCGAGTTGACCCACTGCGCGAAGCAGGCCGGCGCGGCCGCGGGACTATCCGTGGCACCCTACTACAACAAGCCCACCCAGGAAGGTCTCTACCGGCACTTCAAGGCCATTGCCGAGGCGGTGGACCTGCCCCTGATCCTGTACAACGTGCCGGGTCGCACCGCCTCCGACATCAGCAACGACACGGCCCTGCGCCTGGCCCAGGTGCCCGGGGTCATCGGCATCAAGGACGCCACCGGCAACATCGAGCGGGGCTCGGACCTGATCAAGCGGGCCCCGGCCAGCTTCGCGGTCTACAGTGGTGACGACGCCAGCGGCATGGTACTCATGCTGCTGGGGGGAAAGGGTGTCATTTCCGTCACCGCCAACGTTGCGCCCAAACTCATGCATGAAATGTGCATGGCCGCCCTGTCCGGCGACCTGCCACGGGCGCGGGAGATCAATTTCCGCCTCCTGGGTCTCCACCAGAAGTTGTTCGTGGAAGCCAACCCCATCCCCGTGAAGTGGGCCCTGGCGGAGATGGGGCGCATCGATGGCGGCATTCGCCTGCCCCTGGTGCCCCTGTCCGCTGCCCACCATGACACCCTGCGCGCCGCCCTGCGGGAAGCCGGCGCCCTCTGAGGCTCACCTTGAGGTTCACCGCCATGCGCCATACGCCCCTCCTGGTTCTCCTGACCCTCTCCCTGGCCGGCTGTTCGGTGCTGGAGGGCAAGAAGATCGATTACAAGTCCGCCGGTAGCCTGCCCCCCCTGGAGGCCCCGCCGGATCTGGTGATGCCTTCTGGAGACAACCGCTTTGCCGTGCCGGACATCAACCCCAAGGGCACGGCCACCTTTTCCGCCTACGACAAGGAACGGGGGGGCAAACCCCGGCAAGGCAGCCAGGCCCTGCTACCCCAGGTGGACAAGGTCAGCATCCAGCGGGCCGGCACCCAGCGCTGGCTGACGGTGCAGTTGCCCCCCCAGGAGGTCTGGCCCGTGGTGAAGGACTTCTGGCAGGAGATGGGTTTCATCATCACCCTGGAATCTCCCGAGGCTGGCGTGATGGAGACGGACTGGGCCGAGAACCGGGCCAAGATTCCCCAGGACGCCATCCGCAACTGGCTTGGCAAGGCCCTGGATTCCTTCTATTCCACGGCGGAGCGGGACAAGTTCCGTACCCGGCTGGAGACCGTCGGCGGCCAGACCGAGATCTACATCAGCCACCGCGGCATGTATGAAGTGTTCGAGGGCACTCAGAGCGGCGGCGACCAGGGCAGGGGCCGCACCGTGTGGCAGCCCCGCCCGGCCGATCCTGAGTTGGAGGCGGAAATGCTGCGCCGGCTCATGGTCCGTTTTGGTGTGGAGGAGGCCCGGGCCCAATCCCTGATGGCGGAGAAGGGGGCTCCCCCCCAGGCCACCCTGATCAAGGGGGGCGATGCCGTGCCGGGCGTGGCCCTGCCCGAGCCCTTCGACCGGGCCTGGCGCCGTATCGGTCTGGCTTTGGACCGTATCGGCTTCACCGTGGAAGACCGGGATCGGGCGGCAGGCGTGTACTACGTGCGTTATGCCGATCCCGAGGCCAATACCAAGAAAAAGGAAGGCATCCTGTCCAAGCTGGCGTTCTGGAACAGTGGCGACAAGAAAGCCCCTTCCTTGCGCTACCAGATACGGGTGAAGGGCGACGACGCCAGGACCGAGGCAGGTGTCTACATGGATGACGGCGCGCCGGCCCGGAACGAGACCGGCAACCGCATCGCCACGCTGTTGTTCGAGCAGTTCAAGTAGTGCGATTCGCCTGTCTGGGGAGCGGCAGCAAGGGCAATGCCTGGCTGGTCCAGGCCGGGCGGACCCGGGTCATGGTGGACTGCGGCTTCGGTCCCCGGGAAGCAGCCACGCGCCTGGCCCGGCTGGGGGTGGCGGTGGAAGCGGTGGATGCCATCCTGGTGACCCACGAACACAGTGACCATGGCCGGGGCGCGGCCAGGCTCTCCGCCCGGGCCGGCTGCCCGGTGTGGATGAGCCACGGCAGCCAGGTCATGCTGGCCGCCGCGGGCGAGGGGCCTGAAGCCGTGCGGGTCATCCCGGACCATGGGACTTTCCCCCTGGGCGAACTGGAAATCACCCCCTACCCGGTGCCCCATGATGCCCGGGAACCCATGCAGTTCGTGTTCTCCGACGGGCGCGCTCGCTTCGGCTTGCTGACGGATGCCGGCCACGTCACGCCCCATGTGGAAGCCGTGCTGGCGGATTGCGACGCCCTGGCCCTGGAATGCAACCATGACGTGGCCATGCTGGAGGCCGGGGCTTATCCCCTGGCCTTGAAACGGCGCATCCTGGGGCGCTACGGCCACTTGGACAATCAGGCCGCCGCGGCCCTGCTGGGCAGGGTGGCCGGGGCACGGCTGAAGCACGTGGTGGCGGCCCATCTGTCCCAGGAAAACAACCGTCCCGAACTGGCGCGCGCCGCGTTGGCGGGGGCCTTGGGCTGTACTCCGGACTGGATCGCCGTGGCGGACCAGGAAGAGGGATTGGATTGGCGGGACATTTAGTGGGATTGCAGATGGAGATCGACGAACAAAACGCACCAGCCCTGGAAGTGGCCACCACGTTCGCCGAACTGGGCCTGGCGCCCCCCATCCTGCGGGCCCTGGAGGAAATGGGCTACAAGACACCCACGCCCATCCAGAAGCAGGCCATCCCCCTGGTGGTGGCCGGGCGGGATCTCATGGCCCAGGCTCAGACGGGCACCGGCAAGACCGCCGCCTTCGCCCTGCCCCTGCTGCAGAAGATACTGCCTCACGCCAACACCAGCGCCTCCCCGGCCCGCCATCCGGTACGGGCCCTGGTGCTGGCCCCCACCCGGGAACTGGCCCTGCAGGTGCATGAATCGGTGGAGGCCTACAGCAAACATCTGCCCCTGCGCAGCACCGTGGTGTTCGGCGGCGTGGACATGAAACCTCAAGAGGCCGCCCTCAAAGCGGGAGTGGAGATCCTGGTGGCCACCCCCGGCCGCCTGCTGGACCATGCCGGCAGCAAGGTGGTGCAGCTCTCCCAGGTGCAGTTCCTGGTGTTGGACGAGGCGGATCGCATGCTGGACATGGGCTTCCTGCCGGACCTGAAGCGCATCCTCGATCTGTTGCCCAAGCAACGCCAGACCCTGCTGTTCTCTGCCACCTTCGACGACAGCATCGTGGGCCTGGCCAGGAGCTTCCTGCAGAACCCCCTCAAGGTGGAGGTGGCGCGCAAGAACACCGCTGCCGAGACCGTGGAGCAGGTGGTCCACAAGGTGCAGGAAGACGACAAGCTGGATGCCCTGGTACGGGTGGTGAAAGCTCGGGATATCCCCCAGGCCCTGGTGTTCACCCGCACCAAGATCGCCGCCGACAAGCTGGGCCGCCGTCTGCAGAAGCGGGGGATCGCCACTGGCATCATCCATGGCGACAAGGCCCAGATCGAGCGCCTGGCGGCCCTGGACGGCTTCAAGCAGGGCAAGGTGCGGCTCCTGGTGGCCACCGACATCGCCGCCCGGGGCATCGACATCGCTGAACTGCCCTGCGTGATCAACTACGAACTGCCCTATTCGCCGGAGGACTACGTGCACCGCATCGGCCGCACGGGAAGGGCTGGTGCATCCGGCCTGGCGGTGTCCCTGGTGGCACCGGAGGAAGAGCGGCTGCTGGCAGGCATCGAACGCTTCATCAAGCGGGACCTGCAGGCGGTCCCCCTGCCCGTGATCGCGCCGCCCCCCATGACCCAGACGCCCAGTCTGGCCGGCACTCCAGCAAGCCCCGTGGCCAGGAGCCCGGCCCCCTCCTTCGGGCGACGCCGCCAGGAGCCGGTTTGCGCCCTGCTCCGCCCACCCGTCCGCGCCGAACCGCCCTCCCAGCCATGAGCCTGGAACTGGGCCTGTTCGTGGTGCTGGCCATCGTGGCCTGGCACTGGTGGGACGGCCTGCAAAAACGGGAACTGGCCCTGCAGGCCGCCCAGCGGGCCTGCGCCCAGGCCGGGGTGCAGTTCCTGGACGCCTCCGTATCCCTGCGCCGGATGACCCTGCGGCGGGACGAAAACCAGCGCGCCCGGCTCTATCGGGAGTTCGCCTTCGAGTATTCCACCGCCGGTGATGACCGGCAGGTGGGACGGGTCTACATGCTGGGGGCCCGGGTGCTGTCCGCCAGCCTCATCCAGGCGGGGGGCAGCGTATTCCCCTGGCGCTAGCCGCCTAGCCGCACAGGCGGCACACGCTCATCAGCATCAAATCCCTGGCGGCGCCATCCACCCGGGGCAGGCACTTCTTCAGGATGCGGTCGCCGTCCACGTCGCCGGTGGCCAGGGCCAGCAGGCCCAGGAGCAGGGTGGATATACCGGCCCTGCCGGCCTCCTCCAGCAGCGCCTGGGGCAGGGTGGCGATGGGGGTGACCGTTCCGCCGAGACAGGCTTCCAGCCGGTTCCCCCGCAGTTCCAGCCGGCCACCGTCGCGCAGATGCCAGCTTTCCCCCTCATCCGAGCGTTGCGGTGGTCCGGCCAGCAGGGGGCCGAAGAAATCGGGCAGGGCGGCCGCCAGGCCACCCGGCAGGCGGGCGAGTTGCCAGACCAGTTCCTCGTAGGTGCTGCGGTGCATGAGCTACAGGTCGTCCAGGGGCATGAAGAAGAACACGAAGCGGCCCCCGCCGATGTCCACCTTGAGGCGGGCGCCGTGGTTCAGGCCGTAATCCACGTAGCCGGGCACGGCGCTGTCCTGGTGGCATTCGCTGCTGTGCTGGGGGGACTCGAAGTCCCGGTCCCGGTCGTACCAGGAGATGAGCATGTGGTCGCCAAGGGTCTCCCCGGCGATCTTTTCCGCCAGCTTCATGGCCGTGCGGTAGTCGTCGGGCATGGGGTCGGGCTGGATCTCGATGATGCGCACCTTGCTGTAGTCCGGCGGACGCCGGGGCATGCAGGCGGCGCCTGCCTGTTCTTCGTCGGACATGGATGAGGTCTCCTGATGGGCGGTTCGTGGGGCGGCGACATGGATTTAGCCATTTGAGTCCGCCAGGCTTTTGAGTTCGTAGAGCAATTCCAGGGCTTCCCGGGGCGACAGGCTGTCCGGACTGACGGCCGCCAGCCGCTCCTCCAGGACCGAGGCCGCGGGCGCCGACGGGGGGGGCGGGGCGAACAGGTCGCCCTGGCCCGCCTGGTTTACCTGCATGTTTTCCAGCATCACCAGCTTGCGCCGGGCGGCGGCGATGACATGGCCCGGCACGCCGGCCAGCCGGGCCACCTGCAGGCCATAGCTTTGGGAGGCGGGGCCGTCCTCTACCGCGTGCAGGAAGGTGAGGCCGGCGGGGGTTTCCACCGCGTCCAGGTGCACGTTGGCCAGGGTGCGGAATTCCTGGGTGAGCTGGGTCAGCTCGAAGTAATGGGTGGCGAACAGGGTGTAGGCCCGGGTCTTCTCCGCCAGGTGGCGGGCCACGGCCCAGGCGATGCTGATGCCGTCGAAGGTGGAGGTGCCCCGGCCGATCTCGTCCATGAGGATGAGGCTGTGCTCCGTGGCGCCGTGCAGGATGCCGGCGGTCTCGGTCATCTCCACCATGAAGGTGGAGCGCCCCCCCGCCAGGTCGTCGGAGGAGCCCACCCGGGTGAAGATCTGGTCCACGGGGCCGATCACCGCCGAGGCCGCCGGCACCGTGAGGCCGCAGCAGGCCAGCAGCACGATGTGGGCCACCTGGCGCATGTAGGTGGATTTGCCGCCCATGTTGGGGCCGGTGATGAGCAGCATGCGGCGGGTGGGGGTCAGGTCCAGGTCGTTGGGGATGAAGGACTCCACCCGGGTTTCCACCACCGGATGCCGGCCCCGCTGGATGTGGATGCCCCAGTCGTTGCTGAAGGCGGGGATCACATAGCGCCGCGCCATGGCCAGCTGGGCATGGCCCGTCAGCACGTCGGCCTCCGCCACCGCCCGGGCCACCCGCTGCAAGGCCCCCATGTGGGCGGCCAGGTCTTCCAGCAGGGCGTCATAGAGCAGCTTCTCCCGGGCCAGGGCCCGCTCGGCGGCGGACAGGTAGTCGTTCTCGAAGGCCTTCAATTCCGGCGTCAGGTAGCGCTCCACGTTCTTCAGGGTCTGGTGCCGGTGGTAGTCCGCCGGCACCTTGTCTGCCTGGGCCCGGGTCACTTCGATGAAGAAACCGGACACCTTGTTGTATTCCACCCGTAGGTTGGCAATGCCCGTGCGTTCCCGCTCCCGGGCCTCCATCTCCATGAGGAAATCGCCGCAGCCGGATTGCAGCTGGCGCAACTGATCCAGTTCGGCATCGAAGCCGTCGGCGATGACCCCCCCTTCCCGCAGCACCAGGCCCGGGTCCGGCTTCAGGGCGCGGGCAAGGTGGTCCAAGGGGGCGGAGGGAAAGTCCAGACGGTCGGTCAGGTCTGCCAGGGCCGGGCCCGCCGGGGCCAGGACAGCCACCAGGTGCGGCAGTCTGGCCAGGCCGTCCCTGAGTCCCGCCAGGTCCCGGGGCCGGGCGCTCTTCAGGGCCACCCGGGCGGCGATGCGTTCCAGGTCCGCCATGCCCTTGAACACGTCGTGGGCTGCTTCGCCGGTGCCGGGGGTTTCCATCAGGGCCGCCAGCATGGCATGGCGCTGTCTCAGCCGGGCGCGATCCCGCAGGGGGTGATGCAGCCAGTGGCGCAGCAGCCGGCTGCCCATGGCCGTGCGGCAGGCGTCCAGTTCGGAGAACAGGGTGGGGGCCGCCTCCCCCCGCAGGGTCTCGGAGATTTCTAGGGTGCGGCGTGCCGCAGCGTCCATGAGCACGTATTCGCTGTCCCGCTCCAGGACGATGCCCTCCACGTGGGGCAGGGCAGTGCGCTGGGTATGCCGTGCGTAGTCCAGCAGCAGGCCGGCGGCGGCTTGGACCAGGGGCATGTCCTCCAGGCCGAAGGCGGACAGGTCGGCGGTGCCGAAGTGCTCACACAGCAAACGGTGACCCCGCCCGGCGTCGAACTGCCAGTCGGCCCGGCGGGTGAGGGCGGCCTTCAGGGTTGCCAAAGCCCCATGGGCGAAACCTTCGGGCAGCAGGATCTCGCTGGGGTTCAGGCGCACCAGCTCCGCCGCCAGCCGTTCCATCGGCACCACCTTGGCGGCGAAGCGTCCGCTGGACAGGATGAGCCAGGCCAAGCCCAGTTCGTTGCGTGCCGGCGCGATGGCCAGCATGAGGGCATCCGTCTTGTCGTCCAGCAGGGCTTCGTCGGTGACGGTGCCGGGGGTGACGATGCGCACCACCTGACGTTCCACCGGGCCTTTCGCGCTTTTCGGATCGCCGATCTGCTCGCAGATGGCCACCGATTCCCCCAGCCGGGCCAGCCGGGCCAGGTATTGTTCCGCTGCGTGGAAGGGTACCCCCGCCATGCGGATGGGCTGGCCCGCCGACTGGCCCCGTGTGGTGAGGGTGATGTCCAGCAAGCGGGCCGCCTTCTCCGCGTCGTCGTGGAACAACTCGTAGAAATCCCCCATGCGGTAGAACACCAGCATGTCGGGGTGCTCCGCCTTGATGCGCAGGTACTGCTGCATCATGGGCGTGTGCTGGGTGAGGTCGGCGGACAAGGCGGGAAACCGGAATTGAAGGCCGGAGCATTTTAAGCCGTAGACGCCCTACAATTCGCCCGTTTCCGAAAGAGGAAAAAGCATGGGAGTCCGATTCAAATTGTGGATATGGATGGCGCTGCCAGTGGGGCTATGGGCCAGTGCGGCCCTCGGGGCGGGGGCTGACGTGGAGGCCCGTCTCAACCAGGTGATGGGCAATGACCAGGCCCGGGTGGCTGCGGCGGCGGCGGGCAAGCGGGCCGCCTTCTTTTGTGAGAACTGCCATGGCGCCACTGGCAACAGTTCCTTGGATCATGTGCCTAACCTGGCGGGGCAGCATGCCTTTTATCTGCTGACCCAGATCGACAAATTCGGTGACGGCCGACGCAAGGATGAATTCATGAGCGGCCTGGTGAAGGTCCTCAAACCCGAGGACCGCTTCAACATTGCCGTGTTCTATGCCACCCAGGAGGTGGTGCCGACAGTGGTGAAGGACACGCGCCAGATTCAGGCGGGGCGCGACCATTACCTGCGGGCCTGCCGCGGCTGCCACGGGGCGGACGGGCGCGGCACCCGGGAGGTGGCCCGCTTGGCGGGACAGCGCCAGGGCTACCTGATGAACGCGATGAGGGATTACCGCGCCGGACGGGGCTTGCGCGCCGATCCGCGCATGACTTCGGTGGCCAAGGGGCTGAGCGATGCCCAGATCGAGGCCTTGGCCAGTTACCTGGCCAGCCTGAAATAGGCCTCCCGTCCCGGACGCACCCTGGCTGGGGTGTGGCTACCACGTGTACAAGGTCCCTATTTCCGTCCTGGTGGTGATCCATACCGCCGATCTCCAGGTGCTGCTGCTGGAGCGGGCCGATGCGCCGGGATACTGGCAGTCGGTCACGGGCAGCCAGGACCCGGGCGAGACCCTGACCCAGACCGCCCTCAGGGAGGTGAAAGAGGAGACGGGGCTGGAGGCGGGCCTGATCGGCCTGAAGGATTGGCACAAACAGTATGAATTCGAGATCTTCGAGCGCTGGAGGGCCCGTTATGCCCCCGGCGTCACCCACAACACGGAGCATGTGTTCAGCCTGGGGCTGGCGGAGCCGGTGCCCATTCGGCTCTCGCCCCGGGAACATTTGAACTATTGCTGGTTGCCCTGGCAGGAGGCGGCGGGCAAGTGCTTTTCCTGGAGCAACGCCGACGCCATCCGGCTTTTGCCGGAAATGGCCCGAACTAGAGGGTACGCGCCACCACCCAGGCGGTGACGCTGACGGCCCCCGCTTTCTTCACCGTTCGGGCCAGTTCGTTCAGGCTGGCGCCGCTGGTCATCACATCATCCACCAGGGCCACCCGGCGCCCGGCCAGGTCCTCCGTGCAGGCGAATGCGCCGCGCAGGTTGCGGCGGCGGGCCTTCAGGTCCAGGCCCGCCTGGGGTGGGGTGTCGCGCACCCGTCGGCAGACGTTCCCCAGCCAGGGGAGTTGCAGATAGCCGCTCAGGCGGCGGGCGATCTCGGCTGCCTGGTTGAAGCCCCGTTCTCCCAGACGGGCCGGGTGCAGCGGCATGGGGATGATCGCATCGGCGGCATCATGGGTCCGGATGCGCGCCGCCAGGTCCCGGGCGAACAGTTGCGCGAGCTCCAAGGCGCCCCCGTATTTGCAGTGCTTGACCAGGGCGTCCAGGGGAAAGGCATAGGCATAGACGGCCTCGGCATGGTCGAAGTGGGGGGGATGGCGCAGGCACGCGCCGCATACCGCCCCGCCCAGGGAGGGTAGGGCGCATCGGGGGCATCGATCCGGGGGCAACAGGGGCAGATCGCCGCGGCAGCCGGGGCAGAGCTGATCCCCTCGCGTCGTGGCGCCACACAGCAGACAGGGGTGAGGGACGTAGGATTGAACAAAATCCATGCAGCCGTTCAATACATTGACGATACGATTTGACAACGGATTTCCCCCCACGCACCATGCCATGCCTTTTTGCCCTGATTTTGCAGGAGTTTTACCCCATCGTGTCCGACAAGCACCTCATTTCCGCCGCCTCCAGCCTGCGCAGTGCCCGCCTGTTCAACCTGCTGGCGGTGGGCACCACCCTGCTGGCTGCCGGCCTGTTCATCCTGGGCCAGTTCATCGCCGACAAGAAGATGGCCTTCCTGCCCATGGCCATGTCCCTGCCGCCGGTGATGATCTGGCTGGCCGCTTCCATCTTCGTCTATGCCGCCATCGCCCATCACCCCCACGAGCGGGTGCGCTACTTCAACAAGTGGGCAGGCTACCGCTATTACGGCCTGGTGGGCTTTCTCACCATCTTCGCCAACGACATCGCCCACCTGCCCACGGGCTGGATGGGGGTGTGGGCCCTCATGATCCTGGCCCTGGTGCCCTGGGCCCTGTACGACGTGTGGCGGGCCGGCCGGGAGGACTGGCAGGACCTGGAAGTCGAGGATGTGAAGAAGGTGGGGGCGCACCCATGAACGACATGATCGCCCCTGCCCAGGCGAAAACCTGGACCCTGGCGGAGGTGGAGGCCCTGTTCGCCCTGCCCCTGAATGACCTGTTGTTCCAGGCCCAGACCGTGCATCGTCGGCATTTCGATCCCAACACGGTGCAGCTTTCCACCTTGCTGTCCATCAAGACCGGCGGTTGTTCCGAGGACTGCGGCTACTGTTCCCAGTCCGCCCGCCACGACACGGGCTTGGAACGGGAAAAGCTGCTGGACGTGGCGGAAGTGGTGGCCACGGCCAAGGCCGCCAAGGCCGCCGGCGCCACCCGCTTCTGCATGGGCGCCGCCTGGCGCGGCCCCAAGGACAAGGATCTGGCGGTGGTGGAGGAGATGGTGCGGGAAGTGAAAGCCCTGGGCCTGGAGACCTGCGTCACCCTGGGGCTGCTCAAGCCCGGCCAGGCAGAGCGCCTGAAGGAAGCGGGCCTGGACTATTACAACCACAACCTGGACACCGCCAGTGAGTTCTACGGCCAGGTCATCACCACCCACACCCACGCCGACCGGCTGGACACCCTGGCCCAGGTGCGGGATGCAGGCATTCACGTGTGCTGTGGCGGCATCATCGGCATGGGGGAATCCCGCCGGGTGCGGGCCGGCCTGATCCTGGAGTTGGCCAACCTGAACCCCCAGCCGGAATCCGTGCCCATCAACATGCTGGTGAAGGTGCCAGGCACCCCCTTGTGCGACGAAGGCAAGGCGGGCGATCTGGACCCCCTGGAATTCGTGCGCACCATCGCCGTGGCCCGTATCACCCTGCCCACCGCCCACGTGCGCCTGTCCGCCGGACGCCAGGAGCTGGGGGATCTGGGCCAGGCCCTGTGCTTCCTGGCCGGCGCCAACTCCATCTTTTATGGCGACAAGCTGCTCACCACGGGCAACCCGGATGTGCGCGCCGACGAGGCCTTGTTCGCCCGGCTGGGCCTGAAGACGGAGCCGGTCCAGGGGCGGCGCTGCGCCCATTGACTGCGTCCTTCTCCCGCTGCGGGGGCATGTTCCCGTGAATCCAGAGCAACTCTCCTCCGCCTTGGCCGACCTGGATGCCCAGGGTCTGCGCCGCCGCCGCCGCGTGCTGGATACCCCCCAGGGGGCCCGGGTGCGGGTGGATGGCCGGGAGTACCTCTCCTTCTCCAGCAACGACTACCTGGGCCTGGCCAACCATGGGTCCATTGCCCAGGCCATGCGTGAGGCGCTGGATAGGGTAGGGGCCGGGGCCGGGGCAGCCCATCTGCTCACGGGCCACCATCGCCTGCATCATGAGCTGGAAGCCGAATTGGCCGCCTTCGTGGGACTGCCGGCGGCCTTGTTGTTCTCCACCGGCTACATGGCCAGTCTGGGGGTGGTGCCCGCCCTGCTGGACCGCCACGGCGAGGTGTTCGAGGACCGGCTCAACCACGCTTCCCTGGTGGACGCCGCCGTACTTTCCCGGGCCAAGCTCACGCGCTATCCCCATGGCGATCTGGTGGCCCTGGAACGGCAGCTGGCCGCCAGCCAGGCCAGGGTCAAACTCATCGCCACCGACACGGTGTTCAGCATGGACGGCGACCTGGCTCCCGTGGCCGATCTGCTGGCCCTGTCCCAGCGATACGACGCCTGGCTCTACCTGGACGACGCCCATGGCTTCGGGGTGCTGGGGGAGGAGGGCCGGGGCGTGCTGTCCCACTTCCCGCTCCCCTCTAGGAGCCTGTCGGACTTGAGGCTGATCTACCTGGCCACCCTGGGTAAGGCCGCCGGCGTGGCGGGGGCCTTCGTGGCGGGCAGCGCGGACCTCATCGAATGGCTGGTGAATCGGGCACGCACTTATATCTACACCACGGCCCAGCCCCCCCTGCTGGCGGCGGGGGTGGCCGCCAGCCTGAAACTCATCGCCGGCGAGCCCTGGCGCCGGCGGAGGTTGGCGGAACTCGTGGCCCGGCTCCAGGCCGGTGTGGCGGGCTTGCCCTGGCGGCTCATGCCTTCAGACACGCCCATCCAGCCCCTGGTGGTGGGGGGCAATGCCGAGGCCCTGGGTCTGGCGGAGGGGCTGAAGAAACGGGGCATCCTCATCCCCGCCATCCGTCCCCCCACGGTGCCCCGGGACACGGCCCGGCTGCGCATCTCCCTGTCCGCCGCCCATGAACCGGGGGATGTGGATTGCCTGCTGGAAGCCTTGCGGGAGCTGGCCCGTGGCTGAGACCGTCTTACTCCATGGCTGGGGCCTGCACGGCGGCATCTGGGCGGAAACCCGCGCCGCCCTCCCAGGCCGGACCCCGGATCTGCCGGGCTATGGCGACACGTGCCCGCTTTCCCCCTATACCGCCGAGGCCCTGGCGGATGAAGTCGCAGCCGGCCTGGAGGTGCCCGTCAATCTGGTGGGCTGGTCCATGGGGGGCATGGTGGCCCTCGCCTTGGCAGCCCGGCATCCCCACAAGGTGGCCAAGCTGGTGCTGGTGGGCACCAGCCCCGCCTTCGTGAACCGTGCCGGCTGGAAACACGGCCTGGCGCCCGAGGTGCTGGCCGATTTCGCCGTGGACCTGACCCGGGACTATCGCGCCACCCTGCTGCGCTTCCTGGCCCTCCAGGCCCGGGGCGGCGACGCGGCCCGGGCCGTGGTGGCCCGCCTGCGTGCAACGGTATTCGCCCGTGGCGAACCCGTGCCGGCCGTGCTGGCGGCGGGCCTGGAGCTGTTGCGCGGCGTGGACCTGCGGGACGTGGCCGCCCGGGTGGACTGTCCCACCCTGGTGATCCATGGTGTCCATGACACCCTCTGTCCGGCGGCGGCGGGGCGGTGGTTGGCGGAGCAGATACCCCTGGCCCGGCTTGCCCTGCATGAGGGCGCGTCCCACGCCCCCTTCATTTCCCACCCCGCCTGGTTCATCGACACCGTGGGGGCGTTTCTGCATGGCTGAGGACCGCAAGCAGGCCGTGCGCCGGGCCTTTGAACGGGCGGCCGCCGACTACGACCGTTTCGCCTTCCTGCAGCAGGAGGTGGCCCGGCGCCTGGACGAGCATCTGGATGAGATGAAGCTCTCCCCTGAGGTGATCCTGGATGCCGGCTGCGGCACCGGCTTCGGCGTGCCTCTGCTGCGGGCCCGTTTCCCCCAGGCCCGCCTCCTGGCTCTGGACCTGGCCCACGGCATGGTGGCCCAGGCCCGCCAGCGGCACGCCCCGCCCGCCGGCTGGCGCCGCTGGCTCTCTCCACGGTCCACGCGCCACACCCCACTGATCGCCTTGTGCGGCGACCTTGAACAACTGCCCCTCAGGCAGGATGGCCTGGACGTGGTCTGGTCCAGCCTGACCCTGCAATGGGTGGATCTGCCCCGGGCCTTCGCCGAGGTGAACCGGGTGCTGAAGCCCGGGGGCCTGTTTCTCTTCGCCACCCTGGGGCCGGACACCCTGCGGGAACTGCGCGCCGCCAGTGAAGGTTTGGACGGCCATGCCCATGTGAACCGCTTCATCGACATGCACGACGTGGGGGACGCCCTGGTCCGGGCGGGGTTCGCCAATCCGGTCATGGAGATGGAGCACATCACGCTCACCTACGCAGACCTGAAGGGGGTGCTCCTGGACATACGCGGCATCGGCGCCCAGACCGTGCTGGCGGGGCGACGCAGCGGCCTCATGGGCAAGCAGGCCTGGGCCGCCCTGGCACGCAACTACGAGGCCTTCCGCCGGGAAGGGCGGCTGCCCGCCACGTATGAGGTGGTGTATGGCCACGCCTGGGCCGGGCGCCAGGACCGGCGGACGGACGGACGCCAGGTCATCGAATTCAGAAAGCGGTCGGCGTGATGAAGACGCAAGGTTTTTTCGTCATCGGCACGGACACGGGCGTGGGCAAGACCCGGGTGGCGGCTGCCCTGCTGCGGGCTTATGTTCGCCTGGGGTACCGTTGCGTAGGCATGAAGCCGGTGGCGGCGGGGGCGGAAGCGCTGGACGGGGTCTGGGTCAATGAAGACGTGGCCCTGCTGCGGGCGGCAGGCAACGTGCAGGCGCCTGCGGAGCGGATCAATCCCTACCTGTTCCGCGAAGCCATCGCCCCCCACATCGCCGCCGAGCACAAGGGGGTGACCATCGAACTGCCCCGCATCCGCGCCGCCTACGAGGAGCTGGCCCGGCAGGCGGAGGTGGTGGTGGTGGAAGGGGCGGGGGGCTTGCTGGTGCCCTTGTCTCCATCCCGGGACATGGCCGATCTGGCCGTAGCCCTGGGCCTGCCCTTGATATTGGTGGTGGGCATGCGCCTGGGCTGCCTGAACCACGCCCTGCTTACCCACGAGGCCCTGGCAAGCCGGGGCCTGCGTCTGGCGGGTTGGGTGGCGAACCGCCTGGATCCGGCCATGGCGGCCTATGACGAGAACCTGGCGGCCTTGGGTCATCGCCTGCCGGCGCCATTATTGGCGGAATTGCCATACCAGGTGGACATGACACCCGATCAGGCTGCGGACCGGTTCGCGCCCAAACGCCTGACCAGGCTGTTGTCGGAGGGCTGACCGCAATGCCCCTGGGTTGGCATGGGATCAATACCTGCCTGTCTCAAAATCCCTATAGGCAGGAAAGGCCATGTCGCTATAATTCAGGACAAAAAACTCTCTTAGGAGTGAGTGGATGGTTCTTTCCCGCACCAGTCAGTATGCGGTCCAGGCCCTGATCTATATCGCCACCCAGCCCGCCGGCGAGCCGGTCCTGAACCGGGATATCGCCGAACGCCTGAATGTGCCCGCCGCCTATCTGGCCAAGATTCTGCAAAACCTGTGCAAGCATGGTTTGCTGGACTCCTTCCGCGGTCGTTTGGGGGGGTTTTGTCTGCGCGAAGGCATGCATCGCACCTCCCTGATGCAGGTGTTGCTGCTCACGGAGGGCCCTGATTTCACCAAGAGCTGCATCCTGGGGTTGAAGGAGTGTTCCGACGCCACGGCCTGCCCCATGCATTTCAAGTGGGTTCCGGTGAAGAAAAAGATACTGGCCCTGCTCAACGAGATGAACCTGGAAGAACTGGCCAAGGCGGTGCTGACCGGCAAATACCGACTGGCAGACCTGCCCGCCGCCGCGATGCCCGCCGCCTGACCATGGAGCGCCGCGCATTCCTGGCCCTGCTCCCGCTTGTGCCCATCAGTCTCGCGGGCTGCGGCAGGGATGAGGGCCGGGTCCAGTTCAAGGGCACCGACATCACCGGCGCGGATTTCGGCCGCCATCTGGAGCTGACCGACCACAACGGTCGTCGCGTGAGTCTGGAGACCTTTCGGGGCAAGCTGGTGGTGCTGTTCTTTGGCTACACCCACTGCCCGGATGTGTGCCCCACCACCCTCTCCGACATGGCCCAGGCCTTCAAATTGATGGGCCCGGAAGCGGCGGAAAAGGTGCAGGTGTTGTTCGTATCCGTGGACCCAGAACGGGATACGCCCGAAATCCTGAAGGCTTATGTGCCCTATTTCCACCCATCGTTCCTCGGTCTGTACGGCACGCCGGAGGAGGTGGCGAAGGCCGCCGGCGAGTTCAAAGTGACGTACCGCAAACATGTGGAGCCGGGCGCTACGGGTTATCTGGTGGACCATACCGCCGGCAGCTATGTGTTGGACGCCCATGGCCGCCTGCGCCTGTATCTGCCCTTTGCGCATCCGCCCCAGGATATCGCCCAGGATTTGAACACCCTTTTGCACACCGGGTGAGGTGGGCGCGGGGGCTTCGAGGTCGGCTTACGCCGACATCCACGTCAAGACTCTGACGCAAAGTGGAAGCGGGCTTGTACGATATGCGCGGGTTTGTTTTCGCATTAGGACAACGTCTTGGACGCCACACCAGAACGAATTGTGCTGACTCGCATCCGCGGCGAGATCGAACGCCAGCTTCAAGACAGTGGCGCGCCTGAAGAAGTTCACGGGTTCCTTGCCCAGCACTGGGCGCGCTTGATGACCAACATTTTCATGGCCAAGGGCAATCGGGATCCGGACTGGCAGGCTGGGTGGGACACCATGAATGCCTTGCTTTGGAGCCTGGCGCCCAAGCAGGGCCGAAAAGAAACAACGCTGATGTTAAGAACGCTGCCCAATCTGCTGGCGCGACTGCAGGAGGGATGCACGGCCTTGGGTTTGTCCGCGTCTGAACGAGATGCCTTTTTTCAACGTTTGGCCATGCTGCATGCGGCCGTGGCCCGCGCTGGTTTGCATGGCGAGGCGGTTACATCACAGGCGGAGATTCTTGAAAAAGACGCACAAAGCGAGACAGATGTTGACCTGTCCACCTTGCCCTCCCCCCTCCCTGTGAAGGAGCCGGCATTGGGCGTCGAGGAGCCCATGGCCGGGCATGGCTTGCCGGACTTGAAAGTGGGAAGTCGCATCAGGCTTCGGACGGGCTTGGAGGACAAGGTGTTGCTGCTGAACTGGCTAAGCCCCATGGGTGGCATGTATCTGTTCACCAATGAAGAAGGACTGGATGCCTTGACCCTGACCCGGGCCCGGCTGGAATCCAAGTTTCGGCGCGGGGAAGCCCAGTTGCTCGCCTAAGGAAACGCTGATTTATTGCCCCCCTCTCCCGCGGGGAGAGGGGGTGGGGAGAGGGTAACTGATTGATCCTAAAAACCTCAGTTGACCGCTTCATAGCCTTTGAGAAGTCGCATGAATC
>Ga0272446_1001585_pt1 | contig 32773 bp, 26 predicted proteins | sample YNPCB0061_FD_194587 | JGI IMG/M metagenome (GOLD analysis project Ga0272446, IMG submission 194587) | Hot spring microbial mat communities from Yellowstone National Park, WY, United States - YNP-CB-006-1 | ecosystem: Environmental > Aquatic > Thermal springs > Hot (42-90C) > Sediment | place...
CGCCACGGTCTCCGCCGGCCCGGACGCGGGCAACAACGCCTCCAGTTCCGTGCCGGGGCGGCCTTCGGCCAGCCGGACCCGGCTCTTGCCGCGCGGTCCGCCGGTTTCCCGCAGCGCCCAGCGGCGGGCGAGCAACAAGGCCAGCCGCCCGTTGCTCTCGAGTCCGTTATCTGCGGCCCCGCCCGCCTGCCCCGTGATGGTGTAGGAGGCGTGGTTATTCGACGGCTCGGGATCGGGCCCCTGGTGCGCGCAGCTACCCCGCACTTCGGTGTTCCCTTGCGTTCGGTCTCCCCGCGTAATGACGCGAATCCACCGCGACGCCTTGCTCGCCAAACCTGCCAGGTCCCATTGCAGGCCCGTGGGGGTGCGCTGCGTGGCTCCCTCCTCCGCCACGCTGTCCACCAGAGTGAAGCCGCCGGGCAGCGATATCTGCACCTTGGCGCTGGATGCCGAATAGGGTCCCAGATTCGTCACCGTGAAGGTTACCTCGGCATCGCCCTGCCCGTTGATCAAACCGGTCGCCTTCAAGCTCAGGTCGGCGGTGCCCGGGGGAATGACGTTGTTCTTCGACGCGGTCACGGTGCGCGTGTTGCCGTCCGGACCCTTGAGCGTCCAGACCAGGTCGTTCCCGTCGAACCGCACCACGAACACCGCCACCTGACGCCCCGGTTGGAACACCGAGGGCTGGCCGCGGTCCTGGACGCCCGTAAACCGGTTATCCGCGCCCACGGGAATGGTCACCGCGACGGCATTATTATTCAGGTATCCGAAATACGCATCATACTGGCCAGGCCCCGCCTGAAGCACGTACTCCAGCACGGGACTCACCCGCTCGCCGGCAACCACCGCCCACGACGGCAAATCCAGCGCCACAATCAACACGACCAACAAAAGGTTACGCATTCCCGATCTTTCGAGCTGCACGCTAGCCCCATGTTCGGCCGGGGCTATTCCTTTGGGCATCGGGAGTTCCTTGGTCCCAAAGCGAAAAGCGACGTAGTACACATGTACCAAGCGGAAGATTTCCAACAGGACAACTCATTCGTAAAGCGCGAGATAGAGTTGCTTTTCCACAGGGGTACCGCGTGGTACCGAGGATCAGAATCCATAGAGAATCGTCCCGCTCAAACCGTATTGCCGAAGCGCGCCCCGGTCCCGCCGGTTCTGACTGGCACCCCCCCCGGAAATCCGGAATTGGAGCCCGGACGGAAGCGGGAGGTATAGATCCTGGAAGAGGGATAGCGAGCTCCGGATTCCCGCCTCATTGACGCTCCGGACTTCCATCGGAGACGCGCCCCAGCCCACACGACTGTTCCAATAGCCGCCTCGCCGCCCGAGGTAACGCTTGGCGTTGACCTGCAAGGATGTCGACACACCGAACGCCGACCGGTCGATAAAGGGCCGGGCGGAGAGGAACCACCGGCCGTGATACCGTCCGAGCGAACCGGTGATCAGATCGACTCGCTGCGCAAACACATACTGGCGGAACCCGATCGAGCCCTCGAAGCGCGCGGGCAGCCCGCGATAGAGCTCGGCGCCGTACCTGCGCCGGGCGTACAGTTCCGCTTCCGGAGAGTAGCCCGCCATGACGTGAACGTACGTCAGACGATTGAGGCGCGGGAAAAACTCGAGTTCAAAGATGCGGTCCGTCAAGCGGCCGCGCGCGGCCTGCGATGCGCTCACCGAAACGGGTCCCGCCACCGTGCCCACGCGCGCCGCCAGCCTGGTTTCCCGCCAGCTTTCCCGCGAATCGCTGAACCAGATGAAGGAACGCTCGAGGCGTGTTTCCCACTTCACATCGTGGACTTGAGGTTCGGCCAGCGCCGCGCGCCGCTGCCGCCGCACCCGTGCGAGCGCCTCCTGGAACGGCCAGAACTCAGGCGCTCGCGCGGCGGCTTGCTGCGCCAACTCCTCGGCGCGGCCGCCGTCGCCAGACCACAGCTCCACGTTGATCAGCGCCAGGGTGGCGTCCCCGTGCCCCGGTTCGGCCTCCAGCACCATGTGCAGTTGCCCGCGCGCCTCCTCGTAGCGGCCCTCCCAGGACAATGCGGTGCCCAGCAGCGTGCGGGCTTCCAGATCGCCGGGCGCCTCCGCCAGCCGGGAGGCCAGCAGCTTCAGCGCCTCCGCGCGTTGCTTTCCCTCCGCCAGGACGCGCGCACGCTGGACCACGTCCTCCGCCATCGTGGAAAGTGCGAGCAGCATCGTCAGCACAACGGCCGCGCCTGGATTCCGGAGTGGCATCCTGAGTCCTGCGAGAGATCGGCAGACCCACCGCGCCGGTACAGACTGCGTATTCCCCTTAGTACCTTCGGGAAGTCACCGTACGTATCACCAGTACCCCTAAAGGAATAAGCGCGCGCTGCCGAATTACAGTCTTCGCTTGGGGGGCGTGTGGTCCGGCTTTTCGACGAAGACGCGACGCAATCGGGCAAGGGCTACGATGGCCTGATCGACCTGGTGCGCCTCTCTTCCCGATTGGGCTTTGGAGTGGCGCGTCCGCGGAAGCGGCCGGCGGAACCGCTAGCGGAGCCGGCGCCGGAAGCCGTGCCCGCAGCGGCGCCCGGGCCGGTTTCGGAAGAGGATGCGGCCCCCGCCGGCCAGGCGCCTGCTCCGTTAGACGAGTCGCTGGCTACGGTCGCCGCAGCGGCGGAGGCGCGCGTTGCGGAGGACGCTCCGGCGGAACCGCCGCACCTCCGTGTGGCCTATCGCGCCCCGGCGAAGACCGGCCAACCGCGGGCGGCGGTAAGCACGAGCGACTTCCCGCGGAACCTGTACGCGGCGCTCTCGCGCAAGCGGATCACCGCCATCGGGTTCGCTCCGCCGGAGGCCATCGCCATCGAGCGGTGTCTGACCGCGCAGTTCAGCGTGGTCGAGGCGATGGGGCTGTTTCAGACGGCCTCCGACGGCGGCAATCTGAACCATTTGGATTTGCTCATCGTACGCGTGGGGGAAGACCCCACGGCGCCCGATCCCGCTTTCGTCGACACCCTGCTGCGGCGAGGATTTCCCGTGTTGGTGACGGGGCCTCGCCGGCTTCTGTCCAAGCTGGCGCACGTGCACAAGCGCGGCGTCGTGGATTTCGTCAACGAGCCGTGGGATTCCGAGGAACTGGTGTGGCGCTCGGCGGGTCTGCTCGATCGATGTCCGGCCCGGCGCCGGCGTGGGCAGGCGGAACGCACGCGGGTGCTGGTGGCCGACGACGATTCCGCGTCCCGCACCTTGCTGGCAACGGCGTTCGACCGGTGCGGCATGGATTGCCTCGAGGCCGAGCACGGCCGCGCGGCCATCGATGTGCTCAAGCAGGAGCAACCCCACGCCGCCATCCTCGAGGTGGTGATGCCCGGCCTGGACGGTTTCCAGGTACTGGCCGAGGTGCGGCGGACGCCAGAACTGGCCACGCTGCCGGTGGCCATGCTTTCGCTTCGCCAGTCCGAGTCCGACGTGCTGCGCGGCTTCGGGCTGGGCGCCGACGACTACATCACCAAACCGTTCAGTCCCATGGAAGTGGCGGCGCGCGTCCAGCGTCTGGTCGCCCGGGTGTCGTGACATGAGGCTCCGCCAGCGGTGGATTCAGGCGGGGATGTGGTTCCGCGCCGCCGTCATCCTGGCTTCGTTTTTCTATCCGGTCTGGTTTCTGCACGTCGAGTATTTTTCCCACCGCTGGAAGGAACTGCCGTTGTCGTTGGCGGCGTCGTTTCTGACGGTGCAGGCGGCGGTGATTCTCTGCCAGTTGCTGACCTCGTGCGCGTTGGAGCACGCGGCGCTGGCTCGGGAGAGGCGGTCCCGGCGGGTGCGGCCGCGCTTGCTCAAGCAATTGGCGGCCTACGCGGCGGGCGGCGGCCGGCTGGCCGGTCTACGCGCGTTGGAGCGCCGGTATCCCGCCGAGTTCGACCGGGCGTTGGAGCGTCTGCTTTCGCTGGTGAGCGGCGAAGGCCGCGTCCGGTTGACCGCGCTGGCCGAACAACTGCGGCTGGTCGGCCGCTGGGAACGCCGGGCCCGCCGCGCGCCGGAGCGCGAACGCCGCCACGCCCTCGAATGTCTGGGCCTGCTGGCCGGCGAACATGGCGGACGCGCGCTGCGCCGGCTGGCGCGCTGTTCGACGCCGCTGGTGGAAGCCTCGGCGTGCCGCCTGCTGGCCCGCTCGCCGCGGCAGGAAGATGCCGCCTGGGTCTTTTCGCTGATCGTCGGCAAACCGTATCTGGTCCGGGTCCTGCTGGCCGGCGAGATGCGTCGGCACGCCCGGGACCTATGCCAAACCGCTTTGCCCGCCGAGGTGGCTTCGGGCGACACCGCCCGGCTGCTGGCCGCGCTCGAGCTGGCGGAAAGCTGGCGGAAGGCGCTCCGGCTCCCCTTCCTCGAGCAACTCATGCGGCACCCGTCGGCGGCGGTACGCGCGCGGGCGCTCCGCCTGACGCCGTTCGCCGCCAAGGGGCAAGACGTCGAACGCTACGTACGCCGGGCGCTCGAGTCGGATTCCGAACAGGTGCAAGCCGCCGCGCTGTCGGCGGCGGCCGCCTTCCGCGCGCCCTCCCTCTTGCCCTTGCTCGAGCGGCTCGCCAGCAGCGGCTCCGGCGAGTTGGCCCGGCTGGCGTGCGCGGCGCTGGCGCACTGCGGGCCGGACGGCATCGAAATCCTCCGCCGCCTGTTGCTCGAAGGCGGCGCCCTGCCCGCCGCCTGCGCCGCCGAAGCCCTGGCCGCGGCTGCCAGCCCCTCGTTTGGCCTGGAACCGGCATGACTTGGGAAACCCTCGATATCCTCGTCCACCGGTTCTATTTCTTCGTCGAGGGCGCCATCATTCTCTACGTTTTCGTCATCAACAGCATTTATCTGGCGCTGACCGTGATGGCGCTGGTGTCCATGCGGCGCCACCACGCTCCCTTCTCGCGCGCCGAGCGGGAAGCGTTGATGCGCTCGCCCATGATGCCGGCCATCTCGATTATTGTGCCCTCCTACAACGAGGCCAAGTCCGTCGAGCAGAGCGTCAGCGGCATGCTCAAACTCGACTACCCCGACTACGAAGTCATCGTGGTCAACGACGGCTCGAAGGACGCGACGCTTCAGGTGCTTATCGAGGCCTTCCACCTCTACAAGTCCGCCCGGGCGCCCATCGGGACGCTGGCCACCAAGCCGGTCCGCCGCGTCTACGAATCGTCCGATCCCGTCCGGCTGGTGGTGGTGGACAAGCAAAACGGTGGCAAGGCCGACGCCATCAACGCGGGCATCAACATGGCGAGCTCGCCGCTGGTGATGGTGGTGGACTCGGACTCGATCATCGACCGCGCCGGCCTGCTCGAGATGGTCAAACCGTATCTGGAAGACCCCGAGCGGGTCGTCGCCGTGGGCGGCACCGTGCGCGCGGTGAACGATTGCGAAGTGCGCGACGGGCGCGTCGTCCGCATCACCACCTCTTCGTCGATGGTGGCCAACTTCCAGGCCGTGGAGTATATGCGCGCCTTCTACGGCGGACGGGTTGGCTTCAGCCTGCTCAACTGCCTGCTCATCATTTCCGGGGCGTTCGGCCTGTTCAAGCGGGAAGCCGTGCTCGAGGCGGGCGGCTTCGAGCATTCCACGGTCGGCGAGGACATGGAGCTGATCGTCCGCCTGCACCATCACTACTTGGACCGCCAGCAGCCCTACCGTATCGTCTACTTGGCCGACCCGGTCTGCTGGACCGAGGTGCCGCAGACGCTGAAGATCTTGCAGCGCCAGCGGCGCCGCTGGCAGCGCGGCACCGTCGAGAGCCTGTGGCGTCACCGCGAAATGCTGTTCAACCCCCGCTTCAAGCTGGTCGGCATGTTCGCGTTCCCTTATTTTCTGTTCTTTGAGATGTTCGGCCCCGCGGTGGAGCTGCTGGGCTATGTGCTCACCGTGCTCGGCCTGGTGTTCCGCATCATTGCGCCCGAGATCGGCCTGCTGTTCTTCTCCGTGTCGATCGTCTTCGGCGTGCTGCTGTCGACCAGCGCCGTCCTGCTGGAGGAACTGACCACGCTGCGCTATCCCTCCTGGCGGGATTCGCTCAAGCTGTTTGCGGCGGCCATCCTCGAAAACCTGGGCTTCCGGCAGCTTCTCACCTGGTGGCGGGTGCAGGGCCTGTGGGAAGGACTGAAGGGAAAACGCGGCGGCTGGGGCATCATGGAGCGGCGTGGATTCAAAACTGCCGCCCCGCCCGCAGCCAGAGCTTCCGGCTGAGCAGGCGCGGCCCGCCCCGCGTTGGCGGAAGCCAGTGGGGGTCGAACCCACCCGCGATCGGAACGACCGCACGCTGGTTTTGAAGACCAGGCCCAGCACCGGCCAGGATTGGCTTCCGTCGAGAATTGTAGCAGGCAGGCCTCGGCGGCCGTTCCGGCCAACAACCAAGGAAAAGGGCGGAGCGCCCGCGGCCGACCTCCGCCCTTTCGCGGCAAGGCGTTACTTCTGTTCGATGCGCATTCCGTAGAACGAACGGTGCACGAACACCAGCGAGATCACCAGGAACACGCCCGCCAGAACGTAGCTGAGCGTGCGGCCCTGCTCGCCCGCCAACGACACCGCCAGTTCGACCGCCAGCAGGCCGAACAGCGTGGTGAACTTAATGATCGGATTCATCGCCACCGACGAGGTGTCTTTGAAGGGATCGCCCACCGTGTCGCCGACCACGGTGGCGGCGTGCAGGTCCGACCCCTTCTGCTTGAGTTCCACTTCCACGATCTTCTTGGCGTTGTCCCAGGCGCCGCCCGCGTTGGCCATGAAGATCGCCTGGAACAGGCCGAACAGCGCGATGGATACCAGGTACCCGATGAAGAAGTAAGGCTCAAAAAATGCGAACGCCAGCGTGGAGAAGAAGACCGTGAGGAAGATGTTGAACATCCCTTTCTGCGCGTATTGGGTGCAGATTTCGACGACCTTCTTGCTGTCGGTGACGGAGGCTTTGGTGGTTCCCTCCAGCTTGATGTTGGCCTTGATGAACTCCACCGCGCGGTACGCGCCCGTGGTGACCGCCTGAATGGAGGCGCCCGTGAACCAGTAGATCACCGCGCCGCCGGCGATCAAGCCCAGCAGAAAGGGTGGATGGAGGATGGAAAGGTTGGCCAGCAATTCGGGCTGCAAGCCGTTGGTGAGCAGCATGATGATCGAGAAGATCATCGTCGTCGCGCCGACCACGGCCGTGCCAATCAGCACCGGCTTGGCGGTCGCCTTGAAGGTGTTGCCGGCGCCGTCGTTTTCCTCCAGATAATCTTTGGCCTTATCGAAGTTGGGCGCGAAACCGAAGTTCCTCTGGATGTCCTCGCGGATGCCGGGTTGCTCCTCGATCAGCGAAAGCTCATAGATCGATTGCGCGTTATCGGTGACCGGGCCGTAGGAGTCGACCGCAATCGTCACCGGCCCCATCCCCAGGAATCCGAAGGCGACCAGGCCAAAAGCGAATACCGCCGGGGCAATCATCAGGTTGGCCAGGCCCAGCGTGCTGACGCCAAAGGCGATCGACATCAGCAACAGCACGGCCAGGCCGAGCCAGTACGAACTGAAGTTTCCCGCCACCAAACCAGAGAGGATGTTCAGCGAGGCGCCTCCCTGCTGGGAGGCAGTCACCACTTCCCGCACGTGCCCGGACTCGGTGGAGGTGAAGACCTTGACGAATTCCGGAATGATGGCGCCGGCCAGCGTGCCGCAGGTGATGACGGTCGACAACTTCCACCATAAACTCGAGTCGCCGCCCAATTCCGGAATCAGGAAGTAGGAGACCAGGTAGGTAAGGGTGACCGAAACAATCGAGGTCAGCCACACCAGCGACGTCAGCGGCGACTCGAAGTTCATTTTGTTTGCGTCGCGGTACTTGCCGGTCGCGATCGCTTCGTTGACAAAGTAAGAGAGGCCGGAAGCGATCACCATCACGACGCGGATCAGGAAGATCCAGACCAGCAACTGCACCTTGATCCTGGGGTCCTGGACCGCCAGCAGGATGAACGAAATCAGCGCGACGCCGGTGACGCCGTAGGTTTCGAAACCGTCGGCGCTGGGTCCGACCGAGTCGCCGGCGTTGTCGCCGGTGCAGTCCGCGATCACGCCGGGGTTGCGCGCGTCGTCTTCCTTGATCCGGAAGACGATCTTCATCAGGTCCGCGCCGATGTCGGCGATCTTGGTGAAGATGCCGCCGGCGACGCGCAGGGCGGCTGCGCCCAGCGACTCGCCGATGGCGAAGCCGATAAAGCACGGTCCGGCGTAGTCTCCCGGCACGAACAGCAGAATGAAGAGCATAATCAGCAACTCGACGCTGATCAGCACCATGCCGATGCTCATGCCGGCCTTCAGCGGGATGGCGTAGCAGGGGAAGGGCTTGCCGCGCAGGCTGGCGAAGGCGGCGCGGGAGTTGGCGAAGGTGTTCACCCGGATGCCGAACCAGGCCACGCCGTAGCTTCCCCCGATGCCGATCAGACTGAACAAGAGAATGATCAGCACCTTAAATGCCTCCATATGCTGGAGGAAGCCGAAATAAACGACAATCACCGCGCCGATAAAAATCTCGAGAATCAGCAGAAACTTGCCTTGCGTCACCAAATAGGTCTTGCAAGTTTCGTAAATCAGCTCGGAGATTTCCCGCATGGAAGCATGCACCGGCAGATTGCGGAGATGAGTGTACATCCCGAAGCCGAACAACATGCCCGCCGCACAAACCAGCAAACCCAGCATGAGAAGCGTGCGTCCGCCGACGTCCCCAAAGAATACCGCCTGGTTCAGGTCGGGCAGGACCAGGCTGGCCTCGCCGCCGGAATGCGGTTGGGCCAGGGCAGGGACGGACGCGCTCGAAAGCAGCAGGAACGCCAGGGCGAAGAGCGCGAAAACGCGCCGAAGCCCGGTGGCAGGTGCGCTCTGGAAACCGCCAGCGAGCGCTTCGAAGACAGAAAACATGATCGAGGAATCCTCCTTAGGACTCAGCAAAAGATGGCTGATGATCACGGATGAGACGCCAGACGGAGGCAAGACCGCCGCCGGCGCCGAGAAACAGGATATCAAAGGAGCAGGCTTGCGCAAGGATGGCTCATCTGCATCAGGCATGGCTTCTCCGCCGCTCCGCCAGTCCTGGCCCCGCCACCACGCCCGCGGCAGCCAGCAGAGAGCAGGCCAGCAGCAGCACCGTGGTCTCCCAGGACAAAGGATTGCCTTCCAAAGGGACCGGGGTGAAAAACACGGCGCGAACCAGGAGCGCCGCGGCGCCAAAGGCCTGCACCGCCAGAAACGCGCGCGTGCCCGCGAAGATCGAAAGCAAAACCGACGCCAGGGCGTATAGGCCCAAGACCAGGACGCTGTAGGTAAGGGCCGCTCCCTCCCAGGGCAGCAGGTCCAACCGCAGGGTGTGCTTGCCTGACAGCAGCGCGACCAAACCCAGCCCGGCCAGAAACAAGCCGAGCAGGCTATGGAAGATCTGACAGAAAAGCAGTAGCAGACCGCGGAGCACCGGGCCCATGGGTGCGTCTCCTTGTGAGCAGGTTCAAACTGTCCAAAACTCTCTAGTGTATCAGTTCTCGCGCGCGGCTTGCGTGTTGCCAGCGCCCGGCGGGTGTGATTCAATGAAGGCAAAGTTTACTACTGCAAGCCCCGGGCCCCGCAGGGCTCCGCAAGCAAGAGGAAGGATCAGCGTGGATTCCGTCAACCGGAAACTTATCCGCCCGTCCCTAAATGAGATCAAAGAACAAGCGCCACCGCGGCGGGCACAGAAAAAACCAACGCCACCGGACCAAACGAACGCGGAGAACTTCTATTATGTGAAGCAAATGCAGGCGAAGACGCCGATGGTTTTCGTCCTGCGGGATGGAGAGCTTCTGCGCGGCGTGATCGAGTGGTACGACAAAAACTGTCTGAAAATCAACCGCATCGGCGAACCCAATCTACTGCTGTATAAACCGTCCATCAAGTACTTGTACAAAGATGGTTAGCCTGCCGCCCCCGGGGCCGCGCCCCGCAGCTGTGGCTCCTTTCGGGTGGCAACGCGGATAGCGGCGGTGTCAGCCGGGGCGGCTACGGCAGCACCAGGCCCCACGATTCCGGCGGAGGCAGGCTCTTGGTTTCGCGCATCTCCTGGGGGCCGCGGCGACGACGCGTCCGATCCGCAGTCAGTACATCGCTTCGTGGTCGCGAGCGCCGCCACGTCCAGCTTGCGCACGCGATCTCCACGTCGATCAAGGGAGCCCCGCGGCCGCCCAGCATGATCGCCGCGAATCCATCGCCGTCCGCCTCGGAGGCAACGCCGCTCGCCACCGAGCCCTCCACCACGTATTCGAGGGGGCCGGTGGTCACCGATTGCGGATAAGGAATCAGGCGCGGTTCCTGCGCGCGCCAGGAAACGGCCGGCCGGCCCCCAGAAGAAGGCGAAAAGGTAGATCGCGGCAGCGGCGCTCCCCGCCAGCCTTTACGCCCGCAACGCGTGGGGCGCAAGGGTGGTGGCGCGCGGGCGCGTCGCCGCGTGGACAAAACGGCCGCCGGGGACACCCCGTCCGCCGCCGGCTGAGGTAGAATGAGGGCAACTTTGCACACGCGAGGTGGTCCATGACACGCAGTCTGAACTCATTGGAGACCGCGAAGCGAACGCGCCCCCCGGCAGTCCTGCTGCTGGCGGCGGTTCTTGGAGCAACAGCAGGATTGGGGCAGGAGCCTCAAGGAGGCGCCCCGGCCGGCGGCGCGGCGGGCGGCGCCGGGGGGACCGGGGGGGTTGGGGGAGCTACGGTGCCCGGCGCCGGCACGGGTGGCATTGGGGGCATCGGGACCACCCCAGGCCGTCCCGGGCAGCCGCAACAACCTGGCCAGTTCCCCGAGCGCACGCCCTTCCCCGAAATGCAACGCATGATCTTCCTGTCCGGAAAAGTGGTGATGGAAGACGGTACGCCTCCGCCCGAGCAGGTCGTCATTGAGCGCGTGTGCAACGGGCAGCCTCGCCCGGAAGCCTATACGGACCAAAAGGGGCGCTTCAGTTTTCAGCTCGGCGGAAACCAGGCCGTATTCTCCGACGCCAGCTATGGCGGTTTTGGAGATACGATCGGCGGAGGGAGCAACGATCCGTTCAGCGGCCAGCGCAGCTCGTCTCCGGCGATGGCGGGCATGGGCGGCGGCCGGCAGATCAGCGAGCGCGATCTGATGGGCTGTGAGTTGCGGGCCGTGCTGGCCGGCTTCCGCGCCGACCCGGTTCCCCTGAGCGGCCGGCGGTCCCTGGACAATCCCGACGTGGGCACCATTATTCTGCGGCGCCTGGCGAACGTCGAGGGCACCACGGTGAGCGCCATCGCCATGCAGGCGCCCAAGGACGCGAAGAAGGCGCTCGAAAAGGCGCAGAACTTTGTAAAGAAGAACAAGGCGAACGAGGCGCTGCGCGAATACGAAAAGGCGATTCAGCTCTACCCCAAGTACACCACCGCCTACTACGAGATGGGGCGGGTGCTGGAGATGACCCAGCAGACCGAACCCGCCCGCCAGGCCTACCTGAAGGCCATCGAGATCGACCCCAAGTATCTCCACCCGTACCGCCAGTTGGCGGCCATCAGCATCCGCGAGCAGAAGTGGGAAGACGCGGCCGAGTATTCCGGCAAGGCCATCAAGCTCAATCCGGTGGATTTCGCCGATCTCTACTTCTACAACTCAGTCGCTCACTATTATTTGAAGCATTATGACGAAGCTCAGCACTCCGCGTTGGAAGCCAGGAAACTGGACACGCGGAACCGCATCCCAAAGGTGCATCAACTGCTGGGCGCGATCTATATCGAACAGGCCAACTACGCCGCGGCTTCCACCCACATGAAGGACTACCTGAAGTTCCTGCCCGCCGGCCAGGAAGCCGAGCAGATGCAGCGGCAGATAGAAGAACTGGACAAAGCCGCGGCCGCGCGGTCGGACAACCGGTAGCTTGACTTTCTTTTGGGGCCTGCATTATCGTCGGAACTTTGGATCCCGGGGCGACCTGACCTCATGGCACTGAACACGGGCGGGCACGCGCGTAGCGTTACGCGTGTCTACGACTCCACGCTCCAGAGTGTTGACGACGCGGAAAGACTGGCGCTGGAGGTTGCCGCCCAAACGGGGTTTCGCGAGGATGACGTGCACCGCATCGGGATGGCGGTGCGCGAGTGCATGGTGAACGCGGTGGCCCACGGCAACCGCTACAGCGCGCATAAAAAGGTGGAGTTTTCCCTAAGCACAGACGGTGGCCGCTTACAGATCCGGATCGTCGATCAGGGGGCGGGGTTCGACGTGGAAGCTCTGCCGGATCCCTTAGCCGAAGAGAACCTGCTGCGGCATTCAGGACGAGGCATTTTTCTGGTGAAATCGTTCATGGATGAGTTTCTGGTCCGCCGCCTGGATCCCGCCGGCACCGAGGTGGTCCTGGTCAAGAATCTCGACGCGCCCACCTGAAAAGCTTCCCGCGAGGGGCTGGCGCAAGCGCCCTGGGCGGCCAACCGGAAGTTTTGGAGTTCACGAAGGAGAATTCATTTGAGCGTTAAATTGACAACACGGCAAGTCGGCGACGTGAGCGTTATCGATGTCGCGGGGAGAATCACGCTGGGCGAAGGGTCAAGCGCATTGCGGGATTGCATGCGCGACCTCATCTCAAAGGGCCACAAAAAAATTCTGCTGAACCTGAGTGAAGTGTCCTACATCGACAGTTCCGGCATCGGAGAATTGGTGTCCGGGTTCACCACCGTCACCAACCAGGGCGGCCAATTGAAGCTGCTAGGTCTCACCAAGCGCGTCCAGGATCTGCTTCAGATCACCAAGCTTTATACGGTTTTTGACGTGCACGAAGAAGAGGCGCACGCGATTCGCAGTTTTGTCTAGCTGGACGCCGGCGGGCCAGCGGAGGAAGCCGGGGGCCCGCCGTGGTACACTGCGCGAAAGAGGCACCGTTGGTTCGGACCAGAGGTAGTTGTGGACCGCCTAACCCGTAAAGAACTGAAATCCGACAAGTTTGCCCAGGAAGTGGGGCATACGCTGGAGTACGCTTCCGAGCACCGCAAGCAGATCCTTCGCTACGGCGGAGCGGCTTTGGCCGTACTGATCGCCGGCTGGGGGTTCTGGAGCTATCGCGGCCAGCAGCAGGCCGAGCGCTTTGGGGTGCTGGCCTCCGCCATCGACGCTCACATCCGCCCTGCGGAGGGCGGCGACGCGTTCGAGGCCGAGCGGCGTAAGAACGCCGAGTCGGTGAAGCGTTTCCAGGCGGTGGTAGACAAATACCCCAACACGCGGGAGGCGTGGGTGGCGCTGTCCTACCTCGCTTCCATCCGCGCCGAAGAGGGCAACACCGCGGAAGCGGAAAAACTCTACCTGCGGGTGATCGCGAGCGGAGAGGAGAGCGTGGCTTCCCTGGCCCGGCTTTCCCTGGGCCAGTTGTACGCCACCGCCGGCAAATACAGCGAGGCGGAGAAAACCCTGCGGCCTCTGATCGACAAACCCACTCCCTTCGTTAGCAAGGAGCATGCCACCCTCGCGCTGGCCCAGGCGCTGGCCGCCAACAAGCCTGACGAAGCGCGCAAGCTGCTTGAGCCGCTGAAATCGATGAAGGGCGCCGCCATCACGGAAGCGGTGGTGAACCTGTCGGCGGAGTTGAAGTAAGCGCGGCCGGTTTTCCGGCGCATACGGATGCTCTCCCGACTTCGATTTCCCATCGCCGCCAGCCGCGGCCGGCGGTACCCGGAAGCGGAACATCCGTACCGGAATCCTTTTCAGCGTGACCGCGACCGCATTATTCACACCCGCGCCTTCCGCCGGCTCGAAGCCAAAACCCAGGTATTTCCGCCCGGGATCAGCGATCATTTCCGCAACCGTCTGACCCACACGTTGGAGGTCGCGCAAGTCGCCCGTACCGTCGCGGGCGTCCTGGGCCTGGACGAGGATCTCACGGAAGCGCTGGCGCTGGCCCATGACATCGGGCACCCGCCCTTCGCGCACGCGGGCGAAGAGGAACTGGACCGCCAGATGCTCCGCTACGGCGAGCGGTTCGATCACAACCTCCACGCCTTGCACATCGTCGAGCGATTTGAACAGCGCTACGTCCGCTTCCCGGGATTGAACCTTTCTTTCGAAGTCCGGGAAGGCATCGTCAAGCACTCGCGCGACGTGAGGGCGGGCGAGGATCCGGCGCTCGACGAGTATCTCCCCGGGCTACAACCTCCCCTGGAGGCGCAATTGATCGATCCGGCAGACGAGATTGCCTATAACACGGCCGACTTGGACGACGGCGTCTCCGCCGGCCTGCTCTCCCTGCGGCAAATCGGGGATGCGGTGCCCGCGATGGCCGAACTGCTGGATATGGCGGCCACGCAGTACCCGGGCGCGGCCGAGCGGATCCGGTTCCAGGAGGCGCTGCGCCAGTTGATCGACCTGTTCGTCTCGGGACTGATCGCGGGCACGGCGGAGGCCGCCCGGAAGGCCGGAGTCCAGTCGTGCGAAGAGGTCCGCGGCGCGGGCGCCCGGCTCGCCTGCTTTCCGCCGGATACGGCGGAGATCAACCGGCAGTGCAAGCAACTGCTCCACCGCCTGGTCTACAACTCGGACGCGCTGCTGGCCGAGCGGCGCCGTTCCACCGCCATGATCTCCGAACTGTTCCACCTGTTCCTGCGGCAGCCCGAACGGCTGCCCGCCGCCTACCAGGAGCAGGCGCGGGAGGAACCCTTACACCGCGTGGTCTGCCACTATATCGCCGGGATGACCGATCAGTACTTCGCGCGCGTCTACGAGCAGAACGTCAATCGTCCCTGGCGGTAACGCCGGCCACTTCGGCTTCCCGTACGCCATGCCATTTGCGGAGCTGCCGGCAGAGCTCCTCGGCCAGCCGGTGAGGGTCCTCCTCGGGATCGTGCTCGATCTCCACCTTCAGGTACAAATTCGTGCGTGCCATCCATCGCGCTCCCCGCCGCGGCGTCAACTTGCGCCTTGATTAAGGATCTCGTCGGCGACCTTGACCACCGCTTTCATCTCGGCGACGTCATGCACGCGGACCAGGTGAGCTCCGTGCAGCACCGCCGCCGCGACCGCCGCCGCTGTCGCGTAGCGAGTGAGTTCCTCGGTGGGCTGGGCCAGGAAGGATTTGCGCGAAGGGCCGACCAGCACCGGCAGATCCAGGGAAGCAAGCTGCCGGAGCCGCGCGATCAACTGGGAATTCTCTTCGCGGCGCTTGCCGAACCCGATGCCGGGGTCGATCACCAGTTGCGTCAGTTCCACTCCCTGCCGCCGGGCGCGATGCACACAGGCGTCCAGATCCCGCGTGACCGCCGCCGCGGCGTCCGGCAACGCGCCCAGCTTCGCCCACGTCTCCGGCCGTCCCCGCATGTGGTTCAGGATCAGCCCCGCGCCGTGATTGGCCGCCACCCGCGCCAACTGCGGCTCGATCGTGAGACCGCTGGGATCGTTGATGATCTCCGCGCCCAGTTCCAGCGCCTTCTCGGCGACTTCGGCCTTGTAGGTATCCACACTGATCGGAATGCCAAGCTTGTTCCGCAGCCGCTTTAACACCGGCACCAAGCGGCGCAACTCTTCCGCCGCCGGGACCGGCAGGGACCCCGGCCGGGTGCTCTCCGCGCCTACATCGAGAACGTCCGCCCCCTGCTCTTCCAGTTCCAGCGCGCGGGCGAACGCGCGGTCCGGGTCGGAGTACTTTCCGCCGTCGGAAAACGAATCCGGCGTGACGTTAAGCACTCCCATCACCAACGTACGCGGCCCTAGATGGAGTTCGCGATGTTTCAGCTTCCAGTAATAGAACTTGCGCGTCATGTCCGGGTTGCTTGAGCTGCCCACGCGGGCCGGGGTCTGCCTTTATTGTAGGAGGCGCGCCGCTCAGCGGATCACTTCGTGCTGGATCCGGTAGCGGGCCAGTTTCGCCGGGTTGACCGCGCACGCCCGCGGTTCCAGGTTCCCGCCCGCCGCCAGGCCTAGCGGCGGCTCCACCACATCATCGACGTACCAGCGTTCTGAGGCTTCGACGTCGGTGGGATACACACAGTTCGGCAGGGTGGCCAGATGCAGCGCCTCCAGGCTGGCGATGCCGAGTTCGGGCATGGTGCCGATCCAACACGCCAGTCCTGCCTCGGTGGCGCGCTGGTACATGCGGCGCGCCTTGCGAATGCCGCCGACGCGCTGAATCTTGATGTTGATAATCCGCGCTGCGCCCAGACGGATGATCTCTTCGAGCATCTCGAGCGAATCGGCGGATTCGTCGGCGCACACCGGCGTCCGCACGCTCCGGCTCAGTTCCGCCAGGCCCGCCAGGTCGTTCCGGGCGAACGGCTGCTCATACATCATCAGCCCAAAGCGGTCGAGTTCGCGGAACACCTCGAGGTCGGCCAGCGAGTATGCGGCGTTGGCATCCACCATCAAGGGCAGGTCGGGATACTTCTCCCGGATGCGGGAAACCGGCTTCACGTCCCAGCCCGGCTTGATCTTGATCTTCACGCGCTGGTAGCCGTCGGCGACGAACCGCTCGACGCGTTCGAGCAACTCTTCCAGCGTGTCGTACAGTCCGATGGCGGCGCCGGAGGGCACGGCGCGAAATGACGAGCCGAGCCATTCGTACAGCGGCATCCCCAGGCTTCGCAAGTGGCAGTCGACCAGCGCGCCCGTTAGGCCCGCTTTCGCGAACGCCTCCCCGGCGATGAGCGTATCCAGGTCGGCGTCGGGATTGCGCATTACCGCCGGGGCCATGTGCAACAGCGCGTCCCAAGTGGATTCCGGGGTTTCCTCCGAATAGAAACTGCCCGCCATGGGGGAGGCCTCACCCCACCCGGTGATTCCGCCGTGGGTAAACTCAACCACGATCGCATCCTTCACCGCGACCGAACCGTTGGAGATCCGGAACGGTTCGTGGAGGGGAATCTGGACCCAATGCAGTTGCAGACAGTTCATGGCGTTCACCTCGCAACGTACCGCGCCGCGGGGGACCGAGGCAACTCCCCACGCCAGCGCCCCTGCCGCACGGCTAAAATATAAGAACCGCATGCCAAAGAAAATCGCGATCGTCGAGGACGAGCCCGAACTGGCATCCTTACTCGAATACAACCTGGCGGGACAGGGATTCGGAACCCGGGTGTTCCCCGGCACGCAGGACACCATCGCTTCGTTAGCGGATTACCGGCCGGACCTGATTATTCTGGACGTGATGCTGCCGGATGCCGACGGTTTTCACCTGTGCCGCGAAGTACGCCGGCACTCGGCCCTGGGATCGGTGCCTGTGATCTTCCTGACGGCGCGCTCCGACGAAGTCGACCGCGTATTGGGGCTGGAGATCGGGGGGGACGATTATGTCACCAAACCGTTCAGTCCGCGCGAACTGATGGCGCGCGTCAAGGCGCACCTGCGGCGAGGGGATCCGGCCGAGGAAACCGCCGCCAACGGCGCGTCCAGCCGGGGCCCGTTCCGCCTGGACCGCGCGGCGCACCGCGTCTACCACGACAGCCGCGAATTGCCGCTTACTTCGACGGAGTTCCGGTTGCTCGAGTTCTTCCTCACCCATCCCGGCCGCGCCTACAGCCGGGAACAGTTGCTGCAAGAGGTGTGGGGAGAGCAGCATTTCGTCACGCCGCGCACCGTGGACGTGCATGTCCGCCGCCTGCGCGAGCGCATCGAAGAAAAACCGGATTCTCCGGTCTACCTGACCACCGTGCGCGGCTTCGGGTATCGATTCGAAATACCGAATCAAGAATGAGTTTTGTTTATTGAGGTCTGCCCGTGACTGCGCGCATCTTCTTCAAGATCCTGGCCGCTCTGCTGCTGGTGCTGCTCGGCGCGATGGCCGGCGTCGACGGGCTGGCCTCGCGGGTGGCCGAGTCGACCTACGTCGGCAGTTTGCAGCGGGAGCTGGCCGAGAAGGCGCGGGTGATGTGTGTCGCCGCCGCATCGGCGCACCGGCAGGATCTGCTCGCCCCCATGGCCCGCGAGACCAACGGGCGGGTCACGCTGATCGACGCCGGCGGACGGGTCCTGGTGGACACGGAAGCCGATGCGGGCCGCATGGAAAACCACCGCACGCGGCCGGAAATGAAACAGGCGCTGGCGGGATTCACCGGCTCGAACGTGCGGCGCAGCGCCACCACCGGACAGCAGTATCTGTATGTTGCGGTGCCGTGCGGCGGCGGGGGCGCGCTGCGCCTGGCGGTGCCGCTGGAGGAAGTACACGCCCAGGTCGAGTCGCTGCGCATGAAAATGCTTGGCGCCACCGCCCTGGCTTTTCTCCCCGCGATCCTGATCGCGGCGCTGCTCGCGCGCCGGATCTCCCAGCGCCTGGGCGCCATCATCGCCTTTGCCGGAGAACTGGCCAAAGGCAACTTCCGCGCCCGGCTGGCGGCGCCCGCCAAAGGCGAACTCGGCGTGCTCGCCGCCCAGTTGCGCGAGGCCGGAGATCATCTCCAACGCGCAGTCGAGCAACTCGAGCGCGAACACGCGGAACTGGAAAAACTCGAGCGCGTCCGCCGCGACTTCGTCATCAACGTCTCCCACGAACTGCGCACCCCGCTGGCCTCCATTCAGGGCTACACCGAAACCCTCATGGACGGGGCGCTCGATGACGAGCGCAACCGCATGCGCTTCCTCGCCGTCATCAAGCAGAACGCCGAGCGGCTGGCGAGCCTGACCTCAGATCTGTTGACCCTCTCCCGCATCGAAATGCAGCGCCGCGAATTCCAGTTCCATACGAATTCGGTGGACGAGATCCTCCGGGAAGCGATCGATACCGTGCACCCCGTCGCCGCCAGGAAGTCGGTGATCCTGCGGACCAGGATTCACCCCGACGCCGTCGCCGTCCATTGCGACGCGGAAGCGATTCACCAGGTGTTGATCAACCTTTTGGACAACGCCATCAAGTACACTCCTGACGGCGGCGAGATTGAGGTCGGCGCGTACCCGCTGCCCGGAGAAGGACCGCCCCGGACCGAGTTCTATGTCCGGGATTCCGGCGTCGGCATCCCCGCCGAGGATTTGTCGCGGCTGTTCGAGCGCTTCTACCGCGTGGATAAAGCGCGCTCCCGGGAATTGGGCGGTACCGGCCTCGGTCTCGCGATTGTGAAGCACCTTGTCAAGGCGCACGGCGGCGACGTGCGCGTGGAGAGCGAACTCAACAAAGGTTCTACCTTTTACTTCACTCTTTCATCCACTGTTTACGACTCCGTAACTGCCGTGTAACAAAAAGGGCGCTAACCTCGTGAGAGAGCAGGTTTCGCCTGCGATCAGCTTGGGGAGAGAATACCGGGCGACGGCTTATGAAAAAGATCCTTCTGATTGAGGACGACGCGGATTTATACTCCTTGCTTCAGTACAACCTGGAGAAGGAAGCTTTCAAGGTCTTCGGTTCGCAGACCGGGCGCGGGGCGCTGGATCTGTGCCGCTCCATCAAACCTGACCTGGTGATTCTTGACATCATGCTGCCGGATTCCGACGGACTCGATATCTGCAAGGCCATTCGGGCGGACAGCGATTTGGCGAGCTTGCCCGTGATCTTCCTCACCGCCCGCGCGTCGGAGACGGACCGGATTGTCGGACTCGAATTAGGGGCCAATGATTACATCGTGAAACCGTTCTTCGTCCGGGAACTGGTCGCGCGCGTCAAATTGCAATTCCGGACCCAGCAGGAGCCCGCGAACCTGATCCGCGTGGCGGGAATTGAACTGGACCGCAACAGTTGCCGCGTCAAGCTGCGCGGCCAGCCCTTGCAACTGACCGCCACCGAATTTCGCCTGCTGGACTTCCTGATGTCGCGGCAGGGCGTGGTGTTTAGCCGGGAGCAACTGCTGAACTCGGTGTGGGGCAACGACCGCGCGGTGACCGACCGGGCGGTGGATGTCTATGTCCTCCGTTTACGGCAGAAAGTCGAGGAGGATCCCTCGGCGCCGAAGCTGATTCACTCGGTGCGGGGCTTCGGCTACACCTTCGAGCCGCGTAACGTCGAGGCGGTGGCGAGTTGATCTCACTGCGGCTGGCGCAGCCCCGTCAGCCGGCCCTTTCCCGGTAGAGACGGACCTCGTACACCCGGGCGGAGCGTGCGCCGTGGGTTTCATGCATCTCGAGGCGTACGCCACTGGTTTTCACCTCGGGAAAATCCAGCACGCGGTGGCGAAGATAGCTATCGGTTTCTCCGGCCACGCGCCGCCTCTGGCTCCCGTCTTCTGCCAGTACGTCGTTCCGCCGGACGCAATCCGGGTAGACGAACAGTGGGCGGCGGGAATGGCGGTTCGCGTCGGTATCGAAGCAGATTGAGAGGCGATGGACGCGGCAGGCGGGATCCCCGCCCCGCCGGTAGCGGCTGGTTGGGATCCGCACGCCACGCGCAGCCAGAACATCCCCAAAGCTATTTCCGGCTCTGTGGGAGATTTAACGGTAGCGGCCCGCCCAATAATTGCGCAAGACCCGCCAGATGTCCACAAACCCGTTCAGCCCGGCCAGCAGGCTCACCTTCGAGCCCTCGACGTGATCCCAGCGCACCGGCACTTCCACCACGGGAATCTTCATCAGCCGCGCGATAAACAGGATTTCCACGTCGAAACCGAAGCGCTCCAGCAATTGCCGCGAAAAGATCTCGCGCGCCGCGTCGCGCCGGAACAACTTGAATCCGCATTGCGTGTCCTTGAACGGCAAGCCGGTGGCCAGCCGCATGACCAGGTTGAAGAAACGGCCGGCGGTCTCCCGCAGGCCGGGCTGGTGCACGCCGATCAGGGCGGAATCCAGGCCCCGCGAGCCGATCGCGGCGGCGGCCCCGGTACGCGCGATGGCGGCTTCCAGCCGGGTGAACTCTTCGATGGGCGCCGACAGGTCGGCGTCGGTGAACAGGATCCAGTCGTAGCGCGCCTCGAGCATGCCGTGCCGTACCGCATACCCCTTGCCGCGGTTGCCCGGGTTGCGCAGCAGCCGCACCTGGGGCCAGCGGGCCGCGGCGCTTTCCGCCGCGGCGGCCGTCGCGTCGCGCGAACCGTCGTCCACCACCAGCACCTCGAACGCGTCCAATGGCTGCTCCGCCAGGAAACGCATCACGCGCTCCAGCGTGGCGGGGAGTCTGTCCGCTTCGTCGTAGGCGGGAATCACAATGGAGAGCGACCGGATCATGCGGCGGGGAGGTTCCCGGGGGGCCCCCGCTATAATAGCGTATTCGCCGCGGCCGCCTGTGCTCACGCGTTTCGAGGTCTTCGTCGCCCGCCGCTACCTGCGCGCCAAGCGCAAGCAGGCGGTGATTTCTGTCATCACCGCGATCTCGGTCCTCGGCGTGGCGGCGGGCGTGATGGCGTTGATTATCGCGCTGGCCATCAACAACGGGTTTCGCAACACCCTGCAACGCAACCTGCTGGGCGCCACCGCGCACGTCAACGTGGTGGAAAAAGAGCCGGGCTTCGGCATCGAAAACTGGCGGGAGGCGGTGGCCCGGGCGCGCCGCCTGCCTCACGTCCAGAGCGCGGCCCCCGTTCTTTACGGGCAGGTGTTTCTCTCCGGCCCGTTGCAGAGTAAGGGCGCGGTCCTGAAGGGAATTGACCTCACGAGCGAACTGGCCGCCAGCGATACCCTGAAACGGCTGAAAGAAGGCTCGCTCGACCGGTTGAACGTCCCTGGCGAACTGCCCGGCATCATCCTCGGTTCGCGCCTGGCGGCCGACATCGGCATGATGCTGAACGCCGTCGTTACCGTCATCAGCCCGCGGGGAGAACTGACGCCCTTCGGACCGCAGTTGAGCTACCAGCGGTTTCGGGTGGTCGGCATTTTCGAATCCGGTTTCTTCGATATCGACGCCAACTGGGCTTACGCCGCCCTGGAAACGGTGCAGCGCGCCTTGTCGCTGAAAGACGTCATCAACGCCGTCGAGATGCGCGTCGACGACATCTACCTGGCCGACCAGGTGGCGGCGGAAGCGGAAGCCCAACTGGGGCCCGGTCTGGCCGCGACTTCCTGGATGGAGCAGAACCGGCAACTGCTCAACGCCCTGCGTATGGAAAAAGCCGTCACCATCATCACCATCGGCCTGATTCAACTGGTGGCCGCGCTGAATATCCTGATCGCCCTGGTGATGATGGTGATGGAGCGCTACCGGGACATCGCCGTGTTGATGTCGCTCGGCGCGCGCCTGCGGCAAATCCGGCGCATTTTCATCCTCGAGGGCGTCTTGATCGGGATCGCCGGCACGGTGCTGGGACTGGCGGCCGGCCACGTGTTGTGTTATTTCGCCGACCGGCACCGCTGGATCCAACTGGACGAACAGGTCTACGCGCTCAGTTTCGTGCCGTTTGAACCGCGCCTGCTCGACTCGCTGTGGGTGGCCGGAGTCGCCATCGGGGTCAGCTTTCTGGCGACGATCTACCCGGCGCGGAACGCGGCGCGCATCGCGCCGGCCGAAGTGCTGCGGTACGAGTGAGGCTCAGCGGGCGGCCGCGGCCAGTTTGGCCCGCCGCTGCACCTCTTCGATCATCCGTCCGCGCGGCATGGCGGGATCGAGATCCGCCGGACGGCGTCCGGTCCCGTCAACCATTCCGGTGCGGTTCCACTCGCCGTTAAGCAACGGCGGAATGTCCGGCCATTCGTTGGTGCGCGGCGCGCTCGCCCGGCAGAAGTACACGTCTCCACACCCGGCGGAGGGGCTTGTCATTTACGATGAAGTCATGACACCTGGGTTCGCGACCGCCGCGGGCACGTCCCGTTATGCCGGACGGTTTCCGGCGCAGCAACGGCAGGGTTTCTACCGCCCGCTGAGCGAATGGACCGCGGCCACGCTGGGGTTAGGGACGTACCTGGGCGGCGTGGATGAGGCGACCGACGACGCCTATACCCAGTCCATCGTCGCCGCGGTCTGCGGCGGGATCAATGTGCTCGACGCCGCCATCAATTACCGCCACCAGCGCTCGGAGCGCTCGATCGGCGCCGCGCTGGATTACCTGTTCCGGTCCGGTGAGTTCCAACGTGACGAAATCATCGTCTGCACCAAGGCCGGATTTTTGACGCCCGGAGCGGTGAACCCTTCCACCTTGCGCCCCGAGGACGTGGTGGGGCAGATGCACGCCATGACGCCGGAGTTCCTGAGCGACCAAATCGACCGCAGCCGCGCCAACCTCGGCATCGAGACGATCGACGTGTTCTACCTGCATAACCCTGAGACACAGCTTGGCTACGTGGAACGCGCCGAGTTCGAAAACCGCATGCGCCAGGCTTTCGCGCGCGGTGAGCAGGCGGTCCAGGAAGGCCGGGTGCGGTGGTACGGCGCCGCGACGTGGAACGGCTTCCGGGCCAAGCCGGACTCCGAGCACGCCCTGCAATTGGAGCGCCTGTTGAAACTGGCCCGCCAGGTGGGCGGCGAAGAGCATCATTTCCGGTTCCTGCAATTGCCGTTCAACCTTGCCATGACGGAAGCCTTTCGCCTGCGTAACCAGCTCTGGCAAGGCGAGATGTTGACGCTGCTGGAGGCGGCGGGGCGCGCGGGTATGCAGGTGGTGGCGAGCGCCTCCCTGCTCCAGGCGCGGCTGGCCAAGGATCTTCCCGACGCCGTGCGACGCGCTTTGAATGGCCTCAAGACGGACGCGCAACGCGCGATTCAGTTCGCGCGCTCGGCGCCAGGCGTGCGTGTCGCCCTGGTGGGGATGAGCAACCCCCTGCACGTGGAGGAGAACCTGTTGGTGTCCACCGTGACCCCGTTGACGCCAGAGGCGTTTCGCGGCCTGTTTGCATGACGCGCCTCGGGTGGGACACGGAACCGCCGCCGGTGGAGCTCGACGGTACGGACCCCGGCGCGCTGGACGAGACTCTGGCAGCCCTGCCCAACCGGCCCGCGGTCTTCATCTTGTGGCCGGGCGAGGGCGCGCCGCATCTGGCCCGCACCGGCCAGCTCCGGCGGCGGTTGCTTCGCCTGCTCGGACCGCGGGCGTCCCGGCTGGCGAACTTGCGGGGAGTGGTGACGCGCGTGGAGTGCTGGTGGACCGGTTCGCTGCTGGAGGCATGGCTGCTGCACTACCGGCTGGCCAGACGCTGCTATCCGGAGACCTACCGCCAGGTGATCAAGCTTCGTTTTCCCCCCTACGTGAAGATCACGCTGGACAATGCTTTTCCACGCACGCAGATCACCAGCCACCTGTCGCGCGGTCCGGGCCTTTGGTTCGGCCCCTTCCGCTCGCGCGCCACGGCCGAGCGGTTCGAAGCGCAAGCGCTGGATTTGTTCCAACTCCGCCGTTGCCAGGAGGATCTGACGCCGGCTCCGGATCACCCGGGCTGTATCTACGGCGAGATGGGCCGTTGTCTCCGTCCCTGCCAACAGGTGGTGGGGCCGGATGAGTACCGGCACGAAGCCGGGCGCGTCGCGCACTTTTTCCAGTCCGGCGGGAAGTCTCTGCTCGAGCCCACGGCAGCCGCGCGGGACCGTTTCAGCGCCGAGCTGGATTTCGAACAGGCTGCCCGGCAGCACCGCCTCCTGGAACGGATCGAAGCGGTGCTCGCCCTGCGGGACGAACTGGCGGCGGATGTCGACCGCTTGCACGGCATCGCCGTGACCGCGTCGCACCAGCCAGACGCCGTGGACCTCCGCGTGGTTTGGCAAGGCGTCTGGCAGCCCGTTTGCCGCTTCCCGGTGACGGACGCGGGAGGACAGAACCTGTCCCTCGACCGGCGCCTCCGCGAGCTGCTGCAAGATTTCCCTCTCCATACCACCTCGGCGCGAGAGCGGCAGGAGCACCTGGCCCTGCTGGCCCGCTGGTTTTATTCGAGCTGGCGCGACGGCGATTGGATTCCGTTTCCGTCTCTTGAGGCCGTCCCGTACCGGAAGCTGGTGCGCGCCATCTCGCGCGCGGCCGCCAGGCGCGCGCCATGAAGGCATGGACGCTGGGCTGGCTGCTGGCGGGTTCGCTGGCCGCGCAGGTGGTCCCCGAACCGCTCACCCGGGCGGTGTTGGGCGAGATTTCCGCCCGCGACGCCATCTCCCATGCCCGCGCGCTGGCTGGTTACCACCGCCTGCCCGCGTCGCAAGGTTTCCGCGACGCCGCCGGCTACGTCATGGAGCGCGCCACCGCGTTGGGCCTGCGCGAGCTGCGGCTGGAACGGTTCCCCTGGGACGAACCGGGGTGGGAACCGCTGGAAGGCGAAATCGACGTGCTCGCGCCGGAGCGTGTGCGCCTGGCTTCCGTTTCCGGCAACCCGCTGATCGCCATGACCGGCAGCCGCGCCGGGGAGGTGGCGGCCCCGGTGGTGGATGCCGGCGCGGGAGAGGACTACGAGGCGCTCGAGGTGCGCGGCAGAATCGTCCTCACCCGCAAGGTTCCTTCCGGCGGGCAATGGCGCCGGCTGGCGGGACGGGGCGCGGCGGCCCTGTTGTGCGCCGAATCACCCGCTTTTTTCGGCCGCCAAACTCCTCGCGAATCAGTTTCGTGGCTGACCGCTCCTCCCGGCGCGCTCGCGATGGCGGTGAGTCCTGCGCAAGCCGGCCGCCTGGCCGATTGGCTGCGCACCGGCAAGCTGGTGCGGCTGCGCCTCCGTTTGAGGGTCCGCGAGACCCGGCCGGGACAACTAATGCAGGTGACCGGCGAGATACCCGGCATGGTCTCCGGCCAGGATGTCGTGCTGGTGGCGCATCTGGATCACCCGCGGCCCAGCGCCAACGACAACGCCTCCGGCAGCGGCGCGCTGCTCGAGTGCCTGCGCGCCTTGCAAGCCCTCGTCGCCAAGGGGGCCGTGCCTCCGCCCCGCCGGTCCATCCGCTTCTGGTGGTCCACGGAAATCCTCTCCGAGCAGCGCTATTTTCAGCGGCGCCCGGAACAGGCCAAACGCATCCTGCTGGCGATCAACCTGGATCAGGCAGGCGGCGACCGCCAGGCCGAGAATCACTTCATCGTCATTGGCGGTCCGGATTGGCTGCCTTCCTGGGCCGATGACCTGATGCACGATCTGGTGGAGGACGTGGCGGCGCGCTACGCGCCGGCCGAATACGCGCCGGACGCCCTGGCGGTGGCCGAGGGAGGCAGCGCGCAGCCGCTGCGGCCGCTCTTCTGGCCGTACGCCGAATTGAGCGATCACGTCGCATTCGCCGCCCCCCAGGTGCGCATTCCCGCAATCAGCCTGGCAGTGCCGTCGTTACACGTCATCCACACCGATTTCGACTCCGCCGACCGCCTGGACCCCACGTGGATGAAGCGCTCGGCGGCTTTGGCCTTGACCGCGGCCCTGTTTGCAGCAAACGCCGGCGCCGAGGAGGCGCTGGCGCTGCGCGAGGTCGTCTTCCGGCGGGCGGCCGCGCGGCTGGCGCACGCGCCCGAGCCGTCCCGGCAGTTGCCGCGGGAACTCGAGCGGCTGGAGTCGCTGAAAACGCTCGACCCGGACCTCGAGGTAGCCGCGCACGGCGAGCGGCTCAAACGGATCGCCGCCGCGCTGACCGCGCCCTGAGTGCGGCCTCGCCGGGGTCGCCCGCTGGCCGCCCGCGGATGCGCTGGCGGATCCCCGGCCGGCGGCCGCGCGGATCAACTCAACCGCTCAGGGAAGGATGGGCCAGCGCCCGCCGCTGCCGCATCAGGTTCTCCATCAGCCGCAGGCCGCACTTGTCCTTCGCGCTCAGGATCGACTCCGGGTGAAACTGCACGGCTTCGATCGGCAGCTCCCGGTGGCGGATGCCCATAATGACGCCGTCTTCGGACTCGGCCGTAATCTCCAGGCACGCGGGCAGTTTCTCCTTGATCGCATACAGCGAGTGGTACCGCCCGACGGTGAACGTCTCCGGCAAACCGGCAAACACGCCCTGCCCGGTATGCCGCACCAGGGACGGCTTGCCGTGCATCGGGTAGCTCAGCACTCCCAATTCGCCGCCGAACGCCTCCACCGCGCCTTGCAGTCCCAGGCAGACGCCAAAGGTGGGAATCCCTTGGGCTGCCAGGTAGCGGACCAGGTCCGGAACGCCGAAATCCGCCGGGCGGCCCGGTCCCGGCGAGATCAGCACCACGTCCGGCGCAATCCGTCCGAGCAGTTCCAAGGGAAACCCCGTGCGGTAGGTGACCACTTCCGCGCCGGTCTGGCGGGCGTAGTTGGACAGCGTGTGGATAAAGCAGTCGTCGTGATCCACCAGCAGCAATTTCAGCCCCGCGCCGGGGCGCTCTTCCCCTACTTCCACCGCCGGCGTCTGCCGCGGAGCGCCCAGGATCTCGAAGAACGCCGTCGCCTTCATCCGCGTCTCCTGTTCTTCGAGCGCGGGCACGGAATCGTAGAGCAGCGTGGCGCCCACCGGGTAGCTCGCGAATCCATCCCGCAGATACGTGGTTCGAATCGTGATGCCGGTGTTGATATCGCCATTCAGCGAAATCATGCCCACCGCACCGCCGTACCAGCCCCGCGCGCCTTTCTCCAGATCCTCGATCGCCTGGGCAGCCGCTTTCTTGGGGGCGCCGATCATGGTCACCGACCACATGTGGGTAAGAAACGCATCCAGGGCGTCAAAGCCTTCGGCCAGCGTGCCCTCCACATGATCCACGGTGTGAAACACGCCGGCGTAGGATTCAATCAGCCTGCGCCCGATCACCTTCACCGAGCCCGGCACGCAGACGCGCGACTTGTCGTTGCGGTCCACGTCGGTGCACATGGTCAGTTCGGACTCCTCCTTGGGAGAAGCCAGCAAGTCGCGGATGTTGTCGGCGTCCTGCATCGGGTCGCCCGTCCGGCGCGCGGTGCCCGAGATCGGGCACGTCTCGACCCGCCGCCCTTCCACCCGCACAAACATTTCCGGCGACGCCCCCACTAATTGCTCCTCGCCAAACTGAAGGAAAAACTCGTAGGGGCTCGGGCTGCGCTTCTGCACGCGCGCGAACAGCTCGGAGGCCTTGCCGCGGTAGGGCGCGCGGAAGGTCTGCCGCAGCACCACTTCGTAATAATCCCCGCGGCGCATGCCTTCCCGCACCCGCTCGACGTTGGCCATGTACTCTTCCGGCGTGTGGTCGCTGACGATGGCGAGGGAATCGCCGCCTTGCCCCGCCGGGGCGGGCGCCGGCTCGCCGGTGCGCGGCAGCGCCAACGTGCTCAGATGATCCTTCTCGAATTCGTAGGTGTAGCGCTCGATCTGCTCCTTCTTGCGGTCCATGAAGTAAATGTCGTCGCAAAGGAACAGGTGCAGATCTTTCTGCCCGTGGCGGGGGTGTCTTTTCCGGATCGGCTCAAACTGGAAAAGCAGGTCGAAGCCGAACGCGCCGATCAGCGCCAGGCGCGGATCGTGGCCCGTCCGGAACTCTTCGATCAGCGTGCGCAGGACCGAAAATGCGGAAGGCTGCTTGCTGCGCTCTTCCTCCGGGAACAGTTTCGGCAAGGGACGCAACACGCCGTGCAGCAGCGGGCCGCGCCGCTCGAAGGAATCCCAATAGGCGCCCTCTTCCAGGATGGGCGCCAGAAGCTGATTCAGGATTTCGCCGCGCACATTGAGCGGGCGGAATTCCACCACGCGGTCCCAGGCTACGATTTCCAGCGGCGGCCGCACGGAAGCGATGTCCCAGCGCGAGTACCGCCCGGGGTACTCATATCCAGACGAAAGATAGATGCCCCGGTAGGTGTCCAGCTCGCCGAGCAGCCGCTTCAATCCGCGTTTGTAGTGGATGCGGGAGATGGTGCGCAGAACGGTGATTCCGCTCCGCGTGATGTACTGCGCGGTCGGCATGAATGGAAACCCTCGGATTGCCTCAGGATATCACGCGCCTTCCGGACGGCGTCCGCGCGGGGCGCCACGGCGGCCCAAAGCCTTCAATTTGCGGTACATGGTAGTCTTGCCGATCCCCAGGAGGCGCGCGCTTTTCGACTTGTCGAACCCGGTCACCTGGAGCGCGCGCAGGATCGCCTGGCGCTCGAGGGCGGCCAAATTCAGTTCGCTGGTCACAAAAGGCGCCGGCGGCGGCGGCGCGGCGTCTCTCCCCTCAATCCACATAGGCAGGTGTTCGGGCAGAATCCATTCATCCGGACAGTGCAGCACGGCGTGCTCCACCGCGTCGCGCAATTGGCGGACATTGCCCGGCCAATGATACCCGGTCAGCGCCCGCATGGCTTCGGGGGAAATCGCCATCTGGCGGAGGCTGGTGTTCTGGCGCGTCAGAAACAGGCGCGCCAAGGCCGGGATATCCTCCACGCGCCGGCGCAGGGGCGGGATCTCGATAGTGAGCACGTTCAGCCGGTAACAGAGATCTTCGCGGAAGCGTTTCCACTGGGTCAGCTCCTCGATGCGCCGGTTCGCCGAGGAGAGGAAGCGCACCTCGCCTTCCCCTTCCCCGGGATGGTCCAGCAGCCGGACGAGCTCCTGCTGCACCGCATAGGGCGTCTCGCTGACCTGGCGCAGGTACATGGTGCCGCGCTGCGCATGCCGCAGCAGCGGGCCGCGCGCGTTGCCCGGACCGCCGAGTAGCGCCCGCAGCACTTGCGGCGACAGCGAAGCGCAGTCCACGGTGAGGATCAGTCCTTCGCGCTGCTTGCTCAGCAGGTGCAGGGCGTGCGCCACCAGCGCCTTGCCGGTTCCTCCCTCGCCGAAGATGTGCACGGCGCATTGTAGGCGGGCGGCATGCCGCACCTGCACGAACAGGTCCTGCATGGCCGGGCTCTCGCCCACCAGTCCGACCTCGGCCAGCGTGGCCCGCGCTTCGTCGCGGTCCGAACGCCCGGCGCGGAGTTCGTCCACGCGGCGGCGCAACGTCTCCAGCAGGTCCGCCACCTCGCTGGCCAGAGGACGCCCGGGCGCCGCTTCCACTACATCGTAGGCGCCGGCGCGCATCAACGCGGTGAGCCCGCGGGTGGGCGGCGCTTGCCGGAAGACGACCAGCACCTGGAGTTCCGGCTGCCGGGTCAGCCAGGAGCTCACCCGGCTGGGGAGCGTTTCGTCAAACTGCCCGGCCACCAGCAGCAATCCTTGCGCCCCCGAGCCGCGCAGCGCTTCGGGAATTTGCTCCGGGGCGCAGCACGACAGTTCCTCCCCGCCGGGCGGGGGAAGCAGCCCCGGTTCGCTGGCGACGATGATGAGCGGAGTGGCGCCCTGCACGTGAACGCTCTATTCTCGCGCACCCGCCCCCGCCCGCGCCAAGCGCTCCCCTCAAGGTTTCCCGCGCGCCGCCTGGACGATCCCGTACTGCCCGGTATCCGCCATGCCGATGGCTGCCCACACCACGATAGCCGCGGCAGCGGGACGAAACCAACCCCAGCGCCGCCGGCTCAGCGCATCCGGGCTTGGTTCCACTCTTGCTGCCCGGCCAGCACCGGGGCCAGCGCGCGCTCGAGTGCGTCCAGGCCGCCGGGTTCGCGAAGCTCCACCCACCAGCCTTCGTCGCTTTCTCTGACCTGAGCCGCTGCTTGCAGCGCGGCGCGGTCGAGATGCAGGGTGAGCGGACGGCTCAGCCAGATGAGATCTCCAACCCCGCGCAGGTAGCGGCCGCACCATTCCTCGGTCAGCAAGGACGGTCCCCCGAGGCCACAGGCGGTCTCGTACAGGGTGGCGCCGAGCGACAGCGTTTTGAAGTTCCAGCGCGCCAGGAACGCCTGGAGCGGGCGGGCCTGCGCGGTAAGTCCTTCGAGAAGCGTGCGGAGCGCAGCGCCGGCTTCCGGCGGCGCGGAGGCGATCTCCGCCCAGCAGCAAAACTGCGGCGCGACGGCGCGCGCCGGACCGAAGGGCTGGCGGGAGGCGTCGAGCACGAAAGCAGCACGGCCGATGCCGGTGCGGGGATCGGGATCGATCGTGCCATACAACAGATGGCAGGAGGTGACCGCTTGGAGAATCTCCTTCCAACGTTTGCTCTTGCCCCGCCGCACACTGTCCACGCGTACGGGTTTCCAATCGAAATCCATGGGGTCGCGTTGAAGGGTAACCACCCACTCGCCCGGCGCCGCCTCCAGCCAGCTATCGATTGCCGCGCAGACCGCGGCGGCGGAAGCGTTGCGGTCGGGGCCTAGCGAGGCCATGGCAAAAACGACTTGCGGATCGGCCAGCTCGCGCGCCGCCTTTTCGTGACCCGCGGCGGCGCGCAGGGGCAGGCGCGGCCGCGGGGCGATCTCGACCGGAATCGAAGCCAGCGCGGCGCCCGTGGAATCGCCGGCCGGCGCGATGACGACCGAGAGCGAGCCAGCGCCGGGCGCCAAGGCCTGGCCCGTGAAATGCACATGCACTGAAGCCACACGCCAACCGGCGTTCACCGCTTCCACGCTGCCGGAACGAGGCGCTCCGGGGACCTTAAATTCGGGGAACACCGCCTCCAGCGCTCCGTCCTCCGCCGCTGCGGGCGCTTGCGCGATCCGCTGCGGGGGAGCATCCTGCGGCAGGACGCTGGAGAAATGGACCACCGCAATCTCGCGGATTTCCAGTCTGCCCGCCGAAACCTGATCGCCCGCTACGGAGACGCGCAGCCCATGCGCCGCGCCGCCGGTGTTGAGCGCGCTCACGCTTAGGCCAGTCAGCCCCTCGCCCACCGACAGTTGCACCGGCGCGGGCGGGGACATCAACCGGAAGCGCGGAGGTTCCTCGGCGGCAGGGGCGGGGGTGCGAAACAGCAACCGGCGCGCGCCCGGCGGAAGATCCGCCCGAAAGTCCTCGGCGGTGCGCAGGCAGCGCTGCGAGTCGATGCCCAGCAGAGTCGCAAGGGCCCCCACCGAGTGCTCGGCGAAATCCGTTTTTTCCGACAGCAGAGCGGTTACCTCCTCCCGGCGTAGGTCCTTTGGCATCAGAGCCAGCCAAGCGCGGGAGACTCTCGGGACTCCGCGGTGAGCCGGGCCGCCCGAGAGCCGCGCCGAAGACTTGCCGTGCTCAAACAATTCCAGGGAGTAAATGTCGCTGTCAAGGATATGAAGGCTTACCGTCGGCAGCCCCGGATCGCGCGAAAGACTTGCCGACAATGCCTCGGCCTGTTCCATGTCGCTGTCATAAATCGAGATCCAACGACCTTCCCCGGGTAGAATGACCACAGTCCGCCCGGCGACGCCGGGATCATCGACAGGGGTAAGAGCGCGCGCCTCGAGAAACCGCCGGACCGCAGCGTCGACGGCGGCAAGCGACTCCTCGTGGGACCGCCCTTCAATTCGGCAGTGAATGCTGTGCGCGGTGAGTCCCATATGTCAGTCAGCCGGTCATCGCGGAGACCCTCTGTAGTGTATCCCAAGGCCTCGCCGCGCCGCCTCGAGAGAACACCGCAGTGCAGAACGGCTGTCGAGAGCGTCAGCAGAGCAATCCCGCGACCGACACAGCTCTCGGCGAGGCATCCCCGTTAGAAAACGATTTGAACCCCGCTCAGCAGCGTTCGGCCGAAGATCTCCGTGCGGCGCTGCACGCCGCCGCGGAGAAAAATCTCGTCCCGGTTCCGGTCCCGGTTCGTGAGATTGTTGCCTTCCAGAAATAGACGAACCGGGCGGCGCAGCCGCTGATACAACGCGACGTCGATGCTGGTGTTGCCACCAAATGAGGTGAGATCCCCGTTGGTTTTGAAATCGAAACGGCGGCTCACCAGATTGGCCATCACGGAAAGGCTGGTGCCAAACTTTTCGTCCGTGTAGTCGCCACCGAAATTGGCAATCCAGCGCGGTTGCTCTTTGAAGCGGCGGCGCTGGCCGAATGCATCCCTGAGTTCGGAGTCCAGGAGCGTTTGATTGGACCAGAAGCTGAAATTCCTAGCCCAGACGGGCAGGAACCGAGGCATCCGCAGCCGCTGCTCGAACTCGATTCCCCGGGTCCAGCCGTCGCCGGAATTCCGCACCTGGAACACGTCGCGCCCGTCGCGAAACTCGCCCGTGGCCACCTCTTCGATGAATCCGCGAACGCGTTTGTGGAAGCCGTTGACGCCAAAGGTGACCGCGCGGGCAGCGTACTCGAATCCCGCATCGAAATTCC
>Ga0272446_1001586_pt1 | contig 32770 bp, 27 predicted proteins | sample YNPCB0061_FD_194587 | JGI IMG/M metagenome (GOLD analysis project Ga0272446, IMG submission 194587) | Hot spring microbial mat communities from Yellowstone National Park, WY, United States - YNP-CB-006-1 | ecosystem: Environmental > Aquatic > Thermal springs > Hot (42-90C) > Sediment | place...
GGCGGGGCGGGGTGCGCAGAAAAGGTTTGGCTCCCCAACCCAAACAAAGGGTATTTTGTCTGGTAGAGAAGCTCGCCAAATAATTGATTTCACAGCTGCTTACTCAAATCACGCACCCCATACAGATTCCGCTCAATGCGGTGGCACCACTTCGACGGTCGAGACCGTGACCGTGCCTACAACCACCCGGGAGTCGAAAAGCGCTGTATGCACATAACCTTAGGTGCGCCGTTGTCATCTGCATCAGTGTGATCGAGGCTGTGGGCAACGCTACGTGGATCGTCGTTTCCGTACCAGGACTGCGATCCACACAAGCAAACTCGGTGCTGAGCCGTAGTCCACCAGCAACGGTATCCACCAGAAGCGACTCAAGGATGGTTCCGGTGCCATAGCGAGACCTATCGCACCCAGGATACCTCCGATAAAGGGAACCACCGAAAACGATTTACGGCTAAGCAAATAGCGCACGAGGCAGAAGCCGTGCCCGAGGGCAATAAGCCCGAACACCAACATCATTGCACCTGGAAGTAACCACCCATTGGTCATGGAATGAAGAGCCTCTGTCCAAGTAGAGCTTTGATGGCTCCTAGACCCATTTCCTTGAAGATCGGCAGACGGATTGTTGACTGCGGCACATAGTACTCAGCTCCGGAGGCGAAGCGTGCGAACTGGTTTCCCAGCCCAGGCTGCCATTTCCCAGAAAGGGCATAATTAATCCAGTTCTTACCGCCCTTCATCACCCAGTCGCCAGCTTCAAGGCCAGTTCGACCCCATCGAGACACCAGAACCATGTTCTCGGTTGTTCCCCCAAGAGCCGTGGTCATCTGAAAACCGCTTGCACCAGTGACGCCAAGTGCATTGAGGCCAATTCCACCGAGAGCTGAAGCACCGTAAAAGGCGGCGATGAACCTGGGGTCAGTCACCGTCGCAGAATTCTGGATTCCTTGTGCGGCAGCCTGAGCCAGCGGCGTGTCTAGGTCGACATCGGTCTGCTTGTAGGTGCCAGTTTGAGTTCGGGAGCCATCATCGTTGATGGCGAAGATCTTGCCACCGACAAAGGCCATCTTGCCTTTGTTGTCCTTTTGGAACGCGCTGAATTGTTTGTCCGAGAGCTCATTCCGCTGGGTCGTGCAATTCGTCTCCTTGCCTTCCTCGTCGAGCTGGCAGATACGATAGGACATGCCATCTGGATCTGTGTACAGGAGCGGGTTATTGCGGGCGTACGCATACATGTTCCAGCTCTGAGGATCGTTGCGATCGCCGAAGATTGGGTCGGCTCCTGTGAATCTTCCCTGGGCGGCGGACATGTACCGGGCAAGAGAATAGTCGAGGCCCGTCTCAGGATCCCTCTCCTTCCCCGTAAACTTTTGCAACAGCCCTGCGTCGGCGGCCCACACGCTCGTGCGCCCGCCCAGCGGTGGCGGAATCTCCTCGCCGAACGGCAGATAGTCCCGCCGCGCGAGCACCGTCTTCTCCTGGCTGGTCACCGCCCGGATGCTGCCCAAGTGGTCCACTGTCAAGTACCGCGTGCCGGAGTGCGCGAACTGCTCCGTCGTGTACTCAGCCGCTAACTGGCCCATCGCGTCGTAGATGAACAGCGTCTGCTCGCCGCTGGCCAACAGCTTCTTCACCCGGCGCCCCTCGCCATCGTAGAAGTACGTCGTCGTGTAGCTGTTGATCGTGCTGGTCTTCAGGCGGTTCTCGGCGTCGTAGGCGAACGTGAAGCCCCCGATCGCCGTCAGGTTGCCCGCCGCATCGTACTGAATCCCCAGCAATGGATTCACCAATCGATTCTTCTCATCAAACCATGCCGGCGAGGTTGGCGTGAAGCTGCCCGGCGCCCAGCCGGCGCCTGTCGACCACGAGGGCCCGTAGCTACTGGCGCTCTCAATCCTTGCGGCAGGCTCACCAAACCCTTTTTGCCTTCGAAACTGCCGCATGAAAATAATCCAAAAACTGTCCAAGAAATCGGGGGCGGTATACACGCTGTCCCCAGCCACAGCGCCCCAAGACTGGTTGACAACGGTTGACACGGTTGACAACCCCGAGCCCGGCAGCCCGGTTGTCAACCTATCAACCTGTTTTCGGAAGCTTCCGCTGCACTCAGCGTGCCATTTCCCCACCCGCCGCCCGCAGCGCCGGAAGGGTCCCATGCCGGTGGGACCACTTTGCCGGGTATACAAAACTTTGTATACTGTAATTGTGGCCGATTCCAAACCGGTCGAGTTTCGGGGCACTTCCCTGGAAGACCTGCGCGCCTTCCCGCTGACGGCCAGGCGTGAGGCCGGCCATCAGTTGGACCAAGTGCAAAATGGCCGGGAGCCGGACGACTGGAAGCCCATGAATACGGTGGGCCGGGGTGTCAAGGAGTTTCGAATTCGGGATGAGGCCGGCGCGTTCCGCGTGCTCTACGTGGCGAAGTTCGCCGATGCCATCTACGTGCTGCACTGCTTCCAGAAGAAGACCGGGAAAACCAGCAAGGCGGACGTGGAGCTTGCCGCCAAGCGTTACCGCGAGTTGTTGAAGGAGCGAGGGCAATGAAGAAACAACGTTTTACCAGTGTGTGGGACGCCATCGAAGACACGCCCGAGCAGGCCGCCAACATGAAACTGCGCTCGGCGCTGATGATCGCCTTGAAGGATCACATCACCCGCGCCGGAATGAGCCAGGCGCAAGCTGCCCAGTTGTTCGGCGTGACGCAGCCGCGCGTCTCCGACCTGATGCGTGGCAAGATCAATCTGTTTGCCCTCGATGCGCTGGTGAACATGGCAACGGCCGCGGGCTTACGCATCGAAATGCGCGTGCGGAAAGCCGCGTAGCCCGACCGGGTGAATGACCTGGCGCCAGGCGCCCCAGCCATGCTCCTTCACCTCGCTGCCGACTTCGTCTGCGCCCGCTGGTTCCTCCGCAGCGTCAGCGGCGCCGACCGCCAGTACTGCTGACCGTCGTGCCGCATGCGCGCCTAGCGGGCAGATCTGGCAACCTGACGAGGATCTCCACTCCCGACGGAGGCACGACGGACCCTAACGCCGGAGGGCCGATCGACGCCTGCAAAGACATTCGTTCTGACCGTTCTCACCTTTCGGGCGCTCGCCCGCCACTTCGCTACTTCAACTCGAAGTAGCTACACGTGTCGAGACCGGCTGGCCTGATTACGAGATGGAGGCGCTTCTTGGCGCGGGAGCCCGTGTGCACTCGGATCTTCGCGTTCGCAGAGCAGAAACCTTCACACCTCGCCACCAATCGGTAATCACCGTTGGGAACGCCTCTGATTTCAAACCGTCCTTCGCTGTCGGTTTCCGTCGCCTTTATCAGCCTGTCGCCAGTCGGCGTGAAGATCCCAACGCACACGCCCGGAACTATCACGCCCTCAGCATCCTTCGCGATGCCGCTAACCGTGGTCAGCTTGATCGGGCCGTAATCAGTCTGGTTCCGGTTTTCGTAGCCCATGGCTGAACAGGCAGGGCCAGACTCCTGCGCAACCGCATAGCGAGCCAACACGAGTATTGCCACTGAGACCAGAAGTGATCGCATGTCACCCTCACTTCTTTACTTGGCTGGCCTTTAGCTCGCCGTTGATGATTTTCTCAGCCTGCTGGGCAAAGCGTTCAGTAGGAATCAGCGCTTTGTCAGCAGCTTGCATCTTCTGGAGTACGTCGGGTGGGAGCGGATACCGGCCTTTGGCGGGAAGGGCTTGGAGGGTGGCATCGCGCTCGTTCAGGAGGCGCTGAATCTGTGTCCCCTGTTGGAGGTTGTCGAGCGCAAAGATCCCGTGGAACGCCTCATGTCCAAAGGTCTCAGCGAGGCGCGGAATGAAGCCGTTCTTCCCGAGCAGTCCTTCGTACTTCATGAAGGACGGATCGAAGTCCCCTCTGGTTGTGGAGTTGATGCCTTTAATTGTCTTGAAGTTCAGGGCGACCTTGGCCTCGCTGAAGTCGTTGGGCCCATTGAACTTCGTGATCGTGAACTGCCCTGCCGTACCCGGGCCGAGGTTCTCGTTTACGATGACGAACGTCCGGGAATCAGTGTCCAGGCGCGCGTAGGCCTCGTGAAGCTTGGCGTTCACGAAGTTGCCGTTCGCATCCTTCTGATTCGCAAGCGCCTGAATCTGCGCCCACTTCTTCTTGTCCTCCTCGCTCAACTGGCTGAGATCGATGATCATCCCAGTCGGGTCCACGTACTTCAGAGGATTGTTCCGGGCGTACGCGTACAAATTGAGTTGCTGGGGATCGGCGACCCGGCCAGGTGTGACTGTGATGGGGTCGGGCGAAGTGAAGCGGCCTTGCGCAGAGCTGAAGTACCGCGCCTCGAAAAAGTCCAGCCCCGTCTCCTGATCCCTCTCTTTGCCGGTGAACCTCGTCGTCAACTCCGACAGGGCTTCGCTCGACTCGTAGCCGTCGGTGATGGCCCGTCCGTTCACGCCGGCCACCAGCGCTTCCCCGAACGGCTTGTAGTCGTACCGCCGCACCACGCCGTTCTCGCCTTCCAGCAGCCGCACGTTGCCCAGATGGTCCTGCACCAAATGGACCGTGCCCGTCAGAGCCGCCGTGCCTCCGTATTCCGCCACCAGCCGCCCTAGCCCGTCGTAGACGAACGCCGTTGTCTGCCCCGCCCGCGTCTTCTTCACCCGCCGCCCTTCGCCGTCATAGACGTAATTCGTCGTGATGCTGTTCAACGTGCTTGACACAAGCCGGTTCTCGGCGTCGTAGGCGAATGTGAAGCCTCCGATCGCAGTCTGATTACCCGCCGCGTCGTAGATCGAGTTCTGAATCAACAACTGGTTCCTGTCGTTGAAATTCGACTGCGCCACCGGCGTGAACGGGTGCACGTCGTCGTTGACGCCGCCGCTTCGCCACAGGTTGCCCCAGCGGTCGTAGCCGAACGAGCGCGCCCATTGGCCTGAGTTCCACGCCGTTTCGCTGGCCGAAACCAGCCGGTTCAGCCCGTCATAACCGTAACTCTGCGCCCAGCTCTTGCCCGGAATCTCGATCTGCTGGCTCATCACGTTGCCGTTGTTCGACGATGCCGTCCCGTAGCCCAGCGTCAGGCGCAGCCGGTCCCAACCGCTCTGCGCCGTGCCTACCATCACCTGCCACGCCTGCAACCTCTCATTGTACGTCCGCGCCTCCCACCGCTGCCAGGATCCGCCGCCGCGCCTCACCTCTGCCAATTGCCCGGCGGCCGTGTAGCGGGCCTGGCTGGCGTAAGTCTTGCCCGCTCCCGCCAGCACTCCGCTCACCGAGACCGGCCGGCCCGCCACGTCGTAGCTGGTGGTCAGCGTCCGTCCCGAAGGCAGCACCGTCTCGATTTCCGCCCCGGCCAGGTTCCATTCGTGCCGAACCTCGTAGGTGACGCTGTCCTGAATCTGCCTCACCTTCCGCACATGTCCGTGCGGGTGATACTTTACGTAGCGCCGCTCGATGCCGCCGCTTGTGACCCGCGTCAGCCGCCCGACGGTGTATCCCTCGAGGGCTTCATCGTAAGTGAAGCTGACCGGCGGAGTTGCGTCTGAGTAGGTCTTGCTTATGATCCGGTCGGCGGCGTCGTAGCTCATCTGCACCCAGCGGCCCAGCGCATCAGTTTTCCTGGTCAAGTTGCCATTGTCGTCATATTCGTACTGGATGGCGCCGCTTTCGGGGTTGCTTGCCAGAGTGAGGCGCGAAAGGGAATCGTATTGGAACGACCGGTTACGGGCCGTATTCGGCGGAGAGTACGTCACACTCACCAAATTCCCGGCGGCATCATAGGCATAGAGGGTGTCGTTCGGACCCGGTTCGGTGACCTTCACAATCTGGCCGGCAGCGTTGGCGACGCGAGCGATCACTCTGCCGGCTGGATCCGTCGTGCGGGTTTCCGCGCCAGTGTATTCGATGCTGGTCTGGGCGTTTCCAGGGTGGGTGATGAGGATGGGACGGTCGAGGGCGTCGTATTGGTATGTGGTGCACGCCAACGGCTCGCCGGGCAGCCGAGGATTGCACTCTTGAATCAGCCGGCCCAAGCCATCGTAAGTCTTCTGGGTGGCCGCTTCTCCTTCGGGGGCCAAGTAGGCGGATAGGGACGATCGGCCGAGGCCGTCCCAGCAGTTTCTCGATACTTGGCGCGCGTCGCCGGTCACGATCTGATCCTGGCGGGCCGTGACGCAGCGGCCCAGATCGTCGTAGTCGAACGTGGTTTGGCTCTGTTCCACGCCTGTAGCACGGGTGATCCGCTTGAGGCGGTCGAGAGGCTCCGGCACCCCCGACGAATCATAAGAGTAAATGATCGGCACACCGTTGGGATCGGTCTGGGAAGCCACTTGGCCCGAGCCGGTCATATAAGTCCACAGCACGCTCTGCGCCAGCGGATTCGTCTGGCGCGTCACGTAGGCGTACTGGTAAGCAGAACCATATTCGAACGCCGTTGCATAGCCGCGCGGGTTAATGACCTTGACGACATTGCCCAGTTGGTCGTATTGCAGGGCGGCATTCAGATAGCGGCTTTGCTCGGCCAGCCACCATTTCCATGTCGTGACATTGCCTCTGGCTCCCGGCGGCGCCTGATAGCCCGCCGGGGACGAGTAGGTCAGCAGCGGCGCGTGGCCGTTCAGGGTGTCGTATTGATCGTATTCGAGCGAGTGGCGCGCCTTCACGACGCCGCTTCGTCTCACCTCGACCGTATCCACAAGAGAGCGGAGGTGCGCCACTGGCGTTCCATCCGGGACGCCTGGCGCGCTGGTCCCGATGGCGGCGGCCGTGTAGTTGTAGCTCGTCGCCGTGGTCCGGATCTCGGCTCCGCCGTAGTCGTAGAGGGTCTCCGATGTGACGTTGTTGTAAAGGTCGTAGCTGAAGGTTTGTTGCGAAGACGGGTTGCCGGCCGCATTGAGCCAGGTCTGCGTGCGGCTGTTGACGTGCGGGTTGTATTCGGGGCGGTGGAGTTCACTCATGGACTCAAACCAGCAGCCCGCACAGGCATTCTGACCCCATTGCTGCTGGATGCGCTGCAATGCCGGGTATTCAGTCTGGAACTCCTTTCCCTCTTTGAATCCTGCGTACCCGATGGCCGAGCGGTAGACGGATTGTCTCGGAGAGGCATGGAAGGAGTGGACCTCCCGGCGCAATTCAACGCCCCCGCCATTGCGATGAACCACGGTCACCACAGTTTCTCCGAGGGTGGAGCTGCCGGGGTCCGTGTCAGCGGCCGAATACTCGGTGTCGAGCAGCAGGCTTCCGTCGGCGTTGTACGCGCGCCGCCGGACGACCCGGCGGTAGACGATGTCGGCGTCCGTGCTGACGGCTCCCGGAAAAACCCCTCCGTCCACGCCGCCCGTCAAGCCATTTCTCCATTCGTACTCGTAGCGGCCCCCGGTCGGCAAAACGATCTTTGTCACTTCCCCGTGGGCGTTGTAGTAGAAATCATACGCCGTGCCGTTGGGCAGTTCCACCCGGCTCACCACCCGGGGATTGTAAGGCCCGCCGGCGTCGATAATGCCGTGGAAACCATCCGGGAACAACTCGGATAACTTTCTCGTGGACGCGGCGCCGAACAGGCGGTTTGACAGCAGGTCGTATCGAACCACAATTGCCTTGAGGGCGCCGTTGGCCCCCGGGTAGCTGATGGTCCAGGTGTCAGGTCCGGCAATCCATCTCACCTCCCGGCCGCGTGGCGACCGCGCACCAACGATCTGTCCGTTCTCGACGATCGCCGAGAGCACGTTCCCGTTCCGGTCCCGCACCGAGGTGACCTGCGAGTCCGTTACCCGCAGCACTTGCCCGTTCCGGCTGTACAGGTATCCGCTAACTGGCACGTAGACATCTCCGGCCGTGGCCTCCAGCGCATCTGCCAGGCTTGTGTCGGCGATGAAGCTCATCGCAGAACCATCAAACGCCTCGAAGATCCGCCCGCGGTCAGCCCCGCTGGCCGTGCAGTACAAGTTGTTCTGCCGCGGCTCGCCCTTGTACTTCTGATCTCGCAGTTCCACCTCGCTGCCGTCGCCGGCCTTGTACGTCAGCCGCAGCAACGTCGTGTTCGGCTGCGCCGTCTGATAGGAGCCGCAATCGAGCACGCTGGCCGCTCCGACCCGCCCCTGGACACGCCCGAGGCTCAGGTTCAGGCCGCTGTCCAGCCAGGCGCTGTCATAAATCGTCATGAGCAAGCCCACCCCGTCCTGATACTGCTTCTGCGTGACCCAATTCCTCTGCAGTTGCAGCATGACCGTATGGGAGACCTCGCCTCGGTCGCTGAGCGTGTACAGGGGTAGGCGCACGTTGAGCTTGCCATTGAATAGATTGATTGTTTCGATGTCGCTGAGCGCGTAGCTTCCAGCCGGAGTGCCCGGCTCGGCGGCCCGGGGAGTGTAGCCGTCGACGATGGTCTTCCACGGCTGCGCCTGCACCGTCATCGACGCGGCCAACACGGCCAGCGCGAGAATGCGCGCCCTGGGGTGGTCAATGCGAATCTTCAGGCTCTCTCTCATCGCGCCGGCTCCTTCATTCGACCGCGATCACGCACCGCTGCTTGGCGGATGCACCGAGCTGCAACACGTACTCTCCTTTGACCAGCCGCAGCCTTCTCTGCAGCCCCGCCAGCTTGGTTCCGGCGCGCTCCGGCGCCAGGACGCTAACGCCGCTGCGGGCCAGGCGGAGTCCTTCGAGGGTTGTTCCGCCCCGGCTCCTGACCTGGAGAATAACGTCGCCTTCCGCTACTCGGATCGACTGCGGCAGGCAACCAAACTCGTCGATTTCCATCCAGACAAACTGGGGCTGCGGCGGTGGCGCGGCCAGCGCTGCCGCACCGGCGGCCAGCAAGCATGCTGCCCATGCCAGCCGGGCCAGTCCTCTCGCGGCCGCAAACCTCACTTTCGTCACTCCGCTGCCGCCCAATAGCATCGCGTCCGCACCATCAAAGGATTGAGAAAATCGTCTCGTCATCGGTCTTGCCTCGCCCTCCTACTTCTTCCCGCTCACCTGCACGCGCAGCTCTTTGGTTTTCGTCTCGCGCGGCAGCTTCAATTCCGCTGTGAGGCCGTCGGCGGCGGCCGAGAATTCCGCCCGCCCGGTGGCCGCCTCCGCCAGCACGACGTCGCGGCTGGCCACAGTCAGCGTCAGGGCGGTCTCCACCGGCACGGCCAGCCGGTATTCCCTCGCCGCGCCGGACTGGCCGGCCAGCCGCATCGCCAGCATCGGTGTGCCCGGCCGGTAGACGCGCAGATCCAGGGCCGGCCGCTTCTGCGCGGCTTCGTCGATTTTCATGAGCACAGCGCCCGGATCGGCCACCCGCACCGTCAGTTCGGCGCCCTCGGCAACCGCCACGCGCAGCCGCTCCGGCGCCGCCGCGCCCGCCTTCACTTCCACTCCGACCGGGAATCCGCCCCACAGGCACGGGTCCAGCAGCGCGCCCTCGGCGAACGGCACGCAGGCGCGGTACTTGCCGTCCGGCACTCCGCTGATCGAGAAGCCGCCCCGTTCGTCGGTCCTGGCCATCAGATTCCGGGCCACCAGCACGCCAGGCTCGGCCGGCACCAGCGAGACGACCGCTCCGGCCACCGGCCTTCCCTCGATCGTCTCCACCGCGCCCGACACCGTGCCGCCCGCAGCTTCCTGCGCTGCGCCAGGCGCTTGCGCCGCCAGCAAAGCCGCCGCCAGCAGCATCGCCCGCATCGCTTTCCAGGCTTTCATCGCTTTCATGCCTCCTTGATTGGCTCCGCCACGCCGCGCCTCACTGATAGGTCTGGAACCCATCCACGTCCACCCAGTGCCACTGCGACGCCGACTGCTTCGTTCCTGACACGTAAATCCGAATCGTGTGAAGGCCCCGGGCCAGACCGCCGAACATCCGGCTGGACTGCCACTCGATGGTGGGCGAGTATTGGTCCACGGAGCCCACGTATTGGCCGTCGATGTAGACATAGGCGATGCCCCGGTTGAAGGCCTTCGTGTAGTAGTACTGGATGCCGGTGCCGTAGAAGGAGAATTCGACCGAGGCCCAGGCCGTGTCCGAGTAGCTGATGGTGCCGTTCTTGGGCTGGCTGAACTGCGTGTCGTGATACCAGTTCGAGGCGTACAAGACCTCCGGATGGAAATCGTCATAGAAGCCGGGCGGAGGCGGCGGCGGCACGCAGGTGACGTTGGTCACCCGGAAGCCCCAGCCGTTGCCGCTGGCATTCGACACCAGTTGCAGGAAGACCGACGAGCCAGGCACTGAGATGGTCTGTCCGGCGAGCGTGGAGCCGCTGAACGGGCTGCCGGAAATGGCGTAGCCGTTGAAATCGGTCACATACAGCCAGTCGCCCGACTGGAGGAAGGTCTGCGAGTCAAACGTCACGTTCAGCGAGCCGCAGCTGCCGTTGTAGTAGTAACTCCAGGTCTGATTCGTGCTGTTGGGATACGGGTGCGGCGACTCCGGATACGGCGTCGAGGTCACCGTGATTGACGCGCTGGCCGTCTGCCCGAACGCCTCCACCCCCTGGTACAGCATGCGCCAGTCGAAGCTCTGCGCGCCGAGCGTGTAGGGCGCGGTGGCATTGATCAGGATCGTCACATCCTGCCCGGGCAGCACCTGCTGCACCGGCAGTTCGATGCTCGACACGCCCCAGGTGCTGTTGCCCTGCGGGTTCCAGCTCACCAGCCGGTGCGGCTGGCTCGAGTTCAAGCCGCTCGATTGCCAGATGTTCTGGCCCGTGTTGCGCACCGTGAGCGCCACCTGGAACGGCTGCCCCGGATAGACCTGCGAAGGCGTCCAGAACTGGATGATGGACGACTGGCTGGTCCCCGTGACGCCAGGAACGAGCCACTTGCCGACTTCCTGGTAGCCGACAACGTTGCCCGCGTAATCGCTGGCCGCCGCCAGAACCGACTTCTGGCCCGAGAAGATAGGCTTGAATTGCAGGTCGAGCGTCAGCGTGAGCTGGTTGCCGCTGCGCGCCACCGAAGAAGTGGCCGCATAGAGCGTGCAGTAGGAGTTCGTGGGCGCCTGCGCCCCGCCCAGAGGCACGTCGGTCCAGGTGCCGTTGTCCAGGCGGAAGCCGAGCAGATTGAACTCCGCGTTGAAAGAGATCTGGCAGGTATAGGCCCAATCGGACAGGAACACCGTCTGGAACCCGCTGATGTCGCCCTCGCCCTGCGCGTCGCTCACCGTGAAGGCAAACTGCTGCCGCGTGCCGCTGCTGTTGTTCGGCGACATCGTGTACAGCGTTGGCGGCTGGCTCGGCTGGATCGTGATCAAGGCCGTGGCCGAGGCCGAGGAGCCATTCACGCTTGCCTTCACGGTCGCCGTTTGCGTGGAAACCACTCCCTGCGGGGCCGTGTAGGTGGCCGTGAGCCCGCTGGCGCTCAGTGTCCCTGCGCCGGACTCGAGTGTCCATGTCACGCCCGCTTCGCCGCAATAAATGGACTTCGATGCCGAAAAGGTCTGCTTCCGGCCCGAGTACACCGTGGCCGAGGTTGGGCTGATGTTGACCGTGCAAGGCGGGATCACCGTTACTGTGGCTGAGCCGAACTTGCTCGTATCGGCCTGACTCGTAGCCCGGATCGTGAATTGTGTCTGCGTGGAGACTGTCGGCGCCGTGTATAGCCCATTCTGATCGATCGTGCCGCCACCGCTCTCCACCACGCTCCATGTCACGTTCTCATTTGAAGTTCCCGTGACGGTTTTGGTGAACTGCACGGTGCCGCCGGACACCACAGTGGCCGTGGGCGGACTGACGGTCACCGTGACCGGATTCACCGTGACGGTCGCGGTGCCGAACGTCGTGGAATCGGCCTGGCTTGTGGCCCGGATCGTGAATTGTGTCTGCGTGGAGACTGTCGGCGCCGTGTATAGCCCATTCTGATCGATCGTGCCCCCACCGCTCTCCACCACGCTCCACGTCACATTTTGATTTGAAGTTCCCGTGACGGTTTTGGTGAACTGCACGGTTCCGCCGGACCCCACAGTGGCCGTGGCCGGATTAACGGTCACCGTGATCGGATTCACCGTGACGGTCGCGGTGCCGAACGTCGTGGAATCCGCCAGACTTGTGGCCCGGATCGTGAATTGCGACTGTGTGGAGACTGTCGGCGCCGTGTATAGCCCATTCTGATTGATCGTGCCGCCGCCGCTATCCACCACGCTCCACGTCACGTTATCATTTGAAGTTCCCGTGACGGTCTTGGTGAACTGCACGGTGCCGCCCGAGGCCACCGTGGCCGAGGAGGGAGACACCGTGACCACGATCGGCGGAGGCGGCGGATTCTCAATCGCGATCGCCCGGCCCCCGAAGTAGATGTATTCCCTCGTGGGCGTCTGCCCGGCGGCCGCGGCCGCCCAGAGAATTCCGATGATCAGGCATCCGAGCCGCCTAGCTGAGAGGGGATGATAGCAGGAGGGCATAAGAGTTCTTCTTGAGCCGTCGCTCTTGCGAGTACGCACGAGAACCGTACTCAGCGGCAAAGAACAAGCGGAATCGGCGGCAGATTTCTTTCGCAATCCGTGCTGCTCGGTTCTGCTATTGTCGCCGCTGTGCTCGATTATTGCCTGCTAGCCTACGCATTTCTCGATTGGCAAACCCATAGGATTAATCTGATACTGGGCGAGTAATATACCGAGCACAGCACGAACTTGCCTGTGATTCACGCATGTTTATTTGACTTCCGGAACCGTATTTCAATGATCAAGACATCGAGGACGTATCCGTGCATGGCTGTGCCATCAGAACGTCAAAGGATTCGATTCCGCGGCCATTCCGTAAGAAACCTGTGCGCCGGCGCCGCCGGATTGGAATGTACGCTTGATTTTGATCGGACATGCCAGAAGCAGCGCGCCAGCCAAGGCGTGATATTTAGCTGGGGATGTTCTCCCCGCCCACCGGACGCGCCGCGCGGTCCAAGGCTGGGCCCTAACCAGCATTGCGGGGAATCCCCTATCTGGCATTTCAGTCTTGCGAAATACAATCAAACACAGGCTCGAATCAGCCGAAATGGCCCTATATTGGTGGTGTGCAGGTGAAGCGGTCCCCGTGTTGGCAGTCTGCGCCGCGCCAGCTGGATGGAAACCTCCGTCCGCCCATGCGAATCGCCGTCGAGGCAGCTGCGCGGCAATCAGGGCATCGGCCGGAGATGCCTCGCCTCCATCGTCTTGCGCTTTCGAATGCTGCGATTGCGCGCGGGCATTCCTTCACCTGTGGCGCTTTCCGTCAAAGGCGCCCGGGGCCATTGGGAAATCGCCTGGACTGCACAGTACTACGCAGACGACTCGATGCTTACGGTAGGGGAATTGCTTCACAGCCACCTCCGTGGCGGGGAAGACAACCACTTCCTATGGATGGAAAGAACGATGTTGGTTCCCATTCCTGGACTTGGGATCGTGCACCGCTGCGACCAGACCGGTGCTGGTTTCGTCTTGCACCTGGAAGGAGTGCCGGCCGCGCTCCGGCCCCAGGATGTTCTGCCGACCGGCGAGCGGGCGGCGTTCGCCGTGTGGCAGGCCGTGCTCGGCGGAGGCGTGCGCCTCGACGAGCCGCAGATCGACGTCCTGGCCCAGTTTATCGCCGAAGGGATGTGAGAAATTGGTGAACCAACGGCAGAACCCTCGCACGTCCCATCGCGTTGAGGGCAGACTGCAAGTGCTTGGGGCCGGACAGGCCCCCATGCCATGCGTGGTCGAGTCCATGGCGGGCGGCGGCGTGCGTGCCTCGGCGGCGCATCCGGTCAGCGCCGGTGCGCCGGTGATGCTGGAGATGCACGAGCGGTGGCTCACCGGCGAGGTGGTTTCTTGCAGGCCGTTGCTCGAAGGTTACGTGTTGAGCTTGCATCTGCATGGGGACGGCAGCTCCGGGAGCGGGGAGGGGATCTGAGCCAGGCTGCGGCGCATGGCAGCCAGCCGCCCGCGCACGTCCTCTGCCGCGAGGATTCACAAGCGGCGCGGCGCCTGCATGAGACGACTGAATCCCGCCGTCAGGAGCCTGCTGTTGGCGTGCAGGCGTCCGCGAGGCTCGGCTGGGCCGCCGGCGCGGCCTTGCCCGGAGGCCTTGCCCTCCAATTCCGGCCGCCGGTATGATCGAAGCGTGGCAGGCAGTCTGATCTTCGGCGCCGTCGCTGTCCTGGCGATCTTCCTGCTGCTCCGTTTTCTCCACCTGCTCGGGTTTCTCGGCTACTGCATTCTGGCGGCAATCGCCGCGGCTGTCGCTGGCGGTTTCCGTCTGCTGCCGCGCCTGATCCGCGCTTCCTTCTGGCCATTGCTGAAACTGGCGCAACTGGCAGGGTGGATGCGCAGGCAGTGCGCCGGCGCTCATGGATGATCCGAGAAGAGCGTCGCAGAGGCAAGAGTTCGTTCCTCATCCACTCCCGCCTCGATCGCAGAGTTAAGCTCGCCTCCCGCAGCCGGGCCGCTGCGGACAGATTGGATCCTCATGGATTTGAGTAGAGCAAGACGTAGCCGAGAGTGGCTCCGTCGGGCGTTTTGACTTTGATCACTCCCACCCACCCGGACGGGTTGCTGGCCGCGCCGAGTTCCGCAAGGCGGTAGCCATTGCCGGAGCCGCCCGCGAGGATGAGTTCGCCGTTGGCGGTGAGCTCAAGGAGGGTGCTGTCAGCGAGGTTGGAGCCGGGGCCGTGGATCTTGAGGGGTGAGGTGGTCGAGTCAGGGGCGCCGATGACGGCGGGGCCGGCGGCGAGGCCGGAGGCGATGTGCGGCGTTTGAGAGGCCCAGGTGCGGGAGTAGGCTTTCTGTGGATCGTTCCCCTGTTGGAGGCAGGCGCCCCAGAGGTGGATGTCGCCGGTGGTCCAATCGTCGCCGTTGGCGGCGTACTGGCGGACGACGATCCACAGGCCGGTCTGGCCGCTCGCGAGGGTGCCGGTGATATTGAAGCGCTGCCAGGAGGTCGTGAGCGTGATCTGAGTCGGACCCGCCAGGTAGCTGGCATAGGGGTTATCGACGATGGCGAGGGACACCTTTCGCGTGCCGGAAGCGACACGCGCCCAAACGTAGAACGTGTACGTGCCGCCGTCGGTGAGGCCTGCGATCTGCTGCTGGATGACGGGCGTCGAGGTCACGGCGGTGATCACGTCCGCGGTCTGGTTGCCGTCTGGCGCGATGATCGCGTTCGACATCACGGTACAGGATCCACCGTTCTTGTCCCAGGTGGATGCGGCGAAGTCCTCCGAGTGCTTCGCCATGTTCTCGAGCGGGCCGCCGATGGTCTGGTGCGGGCCGCAATCGATGGGCCCGGTGAAGCGCTCGCCCGCGCGGTTGGCGGGGATGTAGCCGAGAGCGTTTGTGATCTCGCCGGCTTCGGGCGCACTCGCGCTGATGGTCACGCTCACGCGGTCGTTGACCGGGTCATCGGCGGCCGCCAGCGAGACACGCGTGCCCTGGACCAAGTTCAGCGCCCGGCGCGTCCCTACGTCGGCGCCGTCCTTCTGGACCTTGTGCGGGAGTTCGCCGGAGACGATATCGGTGGCGGCGTGGGTGTGGGCGGGCAGGTCGCCTGCCGTGAGATTCGCTCCGGCGGTCACCCGGCCCTTGGCATCGACAGTGATCTTCGGATACGTTCCCGGCGTGACTCCAGACGGAGGCATCGAAAGGACGCCCGACTCGACGGCGAGTCCCCCAGCTGGGTCGATCTGCACGATGCCCTTGTTGCCGTAACCGGCGTCCGGGTAGGAGAACGCGCCGAAGGTCTGCTCGGGCGCGAAGTCGATGATCGCGTCCGCGGCCAAGTGGTCATTGGCGTTCAGCGCCAGGCCCAGGTCGCCTGAGCCGTCGGACTTGCGCCACTTCACCGCTCCGGTGTTCGGCAGCCGGACCAGCCCGGTGGCGGCCTTGCTCCCCGAACCGAACTCCGCCCCGTCGACGAAGGTCTTGGCTCCAGTCACCATCACCGGGCCGTCCTTGCGGACATAGTTGCGGCTGGATGCCGTGCCGAGCTCATTCTCGATGGCGACGACGGCTTCCTGAAGCGCCTTCAGATATGCCGAGACCATGTTGGCGCACACGGTGGCGCCGGAGGTGTGCTGCGCCGCGACGGTGCCGAACGCTCCACGCTGGCAGCCCGTGAACTGCGTGGCGTTCTTGCCCGTGTAGACGATCAGTTCATCGTCGATCGAGAGAATGCCATACTCGTCCGAGAAGCCCACTCCCGTGGACTCAACACCGATGGTCGTATCGCCAGCGTAGACCGGCATCGTGGTGATCGTTTCGAGCGGCTTGGCCGAGAAGGCATCCGCGGGCGAGTACAGGCTCGATGCATCGTCGATCGCGTTCGGGTACTGGCTCATCCGTTCAACCTCCTCGCGTTCAATCGGAACGTGTTCAGGCGGCTGCCGGGCTCAGGCGCATAAGCCACGGCAACGGGCGCTTCGGGCGAGCGCGCGGCGCGCGGCCGGCGATAGGAGACAAGCGTTGCCGTGGACTGCACGAGCACTTCGAGTGGCAGCGGCCGCGAATTCAGACAGAACTGATCGAAGGCCCAGAAGCAGAACGAGTACAGCCCGCGATTCCGCCACATGCCGTACGCCTCGCGCATCGGCGGGTCGGGCGGGCCGTAGATGCCTGCCAGGTACATGCACTCGGACGCCGGACGTCCGAGCTTCAGCGGAAACTCGAGCGTCTGCCGCATCAGCCGCGCGTTCTTCTGACAGACGTCGTAATCGAAGCCTTCCGAGCGGAAGTACTTCACGCCGTAGGCCGAGGTCTTCCATTCGTTGGGCAGGTTGACGTGGAAATTGAGCGCGCGGAAGGCCGGATCGGGCGCGGGCTTGCCCTGGTTGGCGTCGAGCGGCCAGAGGCACTCGAACACCGCTTTTGGGTGAAAGCGCCGGACGTAGCCGATGACCTCGGCGCAGTACTCCCAGATGCGGTCGCGCAGGAAGTCTGCCGATTCGATGTCGTCCTGGGGCGAATCGGTGTTGCGCCGGAACGGCCAGATCTGGCGGCCGTATCGCTGCTGAAACGCTTGAATCGTCTCCGCGTCGTAGAACGGCATCCCGCCGTTGGGGTCGAGGCCGTCCTCCGAGGGGCCGATGTTGTTGAAGTACCACCACTGCGTCTCGCCAAACTGGAGCACGACGGGCAGACGCGCAGCGGCCAGCTCGTCGGCGCACTCCTTGTACATCTGCTTGAGGTAGTCCCGCACCCGCGCACCGAAGTGCATCTGATGGGACGGAACGGGAAGGAACACCTCCTGCCCGGGCGAGGCCACGCCGTTTTCGTAGTGCAGATAACGCGCCCTCATCTCGGCCGGCGGCCGGTAGCACTCCATCGAGAAGGCAAAACTCGAGCCGATGCCGGCCTGCTTGAACTCCCGTGCGAGATCCCGGATCCAGTTCCGAACCCCTTGTGTCATCACGGGCGAGATCGAGTCGATCATCTCCCAGTCGCCCTCGGCACCCGGCTGGCCGAGCGGCGGAGTGCCGTGGAAGACGGAGAACTGCGTGCTCGTGGAGATCGAGAAAGCGTAGCTCGGGGCGCGGGAGTGGAGGTCAATGGTATTGTCGTCGCTTGTGCACCAGACGCCGGGGAAGGTGACGTTGATCATCGCACGCAGGTACGCGGTGATGTCCGCAGTCGCGAGGCCCGCGCCGGGCGAAAAGTACAGCGTCGTGCCCGGTTGCTGCTCGAGCGGGTCGCCCAGCGTGATCCAGAGCGGCTGGTCGGGCTCCCAGGAGCCGAGCACGAGCGTGCAATTCGGGTAGGTCGCCTCGACCCGGCGGCGCTTGTTGTTCCAGAAGACGCCCATGTAGACGTCGGCGTGGCCCATGAAGCCGAGCTGCTTCAGGTGCCAGACGTGCCATGCGGGCGGCTTCTTGTAGCCGTGGTCGGTATCGAAGTCGATGGCCGCGGAGACGTCGGGGTAGACCTGGGGAGGATCCGGCGGGTCTCGCGGTTCCAGCGGACAGAGGTAGTCGAAGTAGAAGTAGTAGCCGTTGCTCGCCGGGTGCTTCGAGAACAGCGCGCGGATCTCGACCGTGTGCGTCCCGCCAGGCAGTGCGGCGGCAAGCTTCCTCATCGCCGCGAGGCCGTTGTAGTCGTTGAGATAGAGATCGTGAACGGCGGGCGCGCCGCCGTCGATGCGCACTTCAATCCGGCCCGCGTCGCGCCCGAGCCAGGTGCCGAGGTAGAGATCGTGCTCGCGCGGGTAGGAGTAGCGGATGGTGACCACACGCTGGTCTTGGGCGTCGTTCGGTGCGCAGCGTTTGGGGTGGCCGAGCGACCACCACTGCGTCGGCCACCCTGCACCGTAACGGTAGTCCTCCCAGAAGCCCTCGTAGCGGCAGCGGCCATCGGATTCTTCCATGCGCGGCGCATCGCCGCCGACCTTGAGCGTCCGGTCGCCGGTGACGATGAGGTTCGAGATCCGCACCTGCCACTCGATGTCGGAGCGCGTGCCAGTGATCGTGGAGATGCGCTGCACGCGGGTGCCCGGCGGCCAGGGCTGCGGCATCGACGAGTCCTCGCCGCGGCGCACCAGTACGCGGTAGTACCAGGTGGCCGGGTCGTCGGGATCGGGCTTCACGAGGCCGAAGTTGGCGAGGCAGGCGATGCGTTCTTCGACCTCGGGCGTGCCGACGTAATACTTGCGGCCCGCAACCATCTGGTCGGCGTCCGTGAGGCGCCACTCCTCTTCGGTCCCAGACGGAACGGCGGTGACAGCCTCCTTCAGCCGCCCGCCCTCGCGCAGGCCCGCCTCGACATCCTCAAATCGAGGGGCGAAGGTGAGGTGGATCTTGACGATGTCCGTGGCGGGCACGGGCACGAGCTCGCTGCGGTCGCCGTTCCTGTAGCCGGTGAGAGAAGCGAAGGGGAACGTGAATCGGTAGATGCGGTCGTTGCTCGCGCACTGGACAGCGGTGGCAAACACAGCCGCGCCATCCTTCAGGCCCACGATCTGATTGTCTGGAGCGACCGAGACGTGCACGGGCATGCCGTTGGCGTCGCGGCCGTATTCGCCGAGTTGGTCGGCAAGTATGAGTTTGAGCTTTGCGGACGTGTTGGTGGTGCTGAACTGATCGACAGCCAGACTGTTCGGCTGCACGCCGTAATCCGGCTGCGGTGAGTCCACCGTGCGGCTCTTCAGCACGCGCCCGAAGTGCCGGGCGCGAGGTAGCACCCGGCATACCGCTCCGGCCAGGTGGCGTTTGCCGAAGTGCGCCGTGAAGCTCCCGCTCGACACCGAGAGGACCTTGACGACCTCGTCGTTGGCGCCTCCGATATCCAGCCCCACATAGTCGCCCGCGCGAATCTCGCCCGATGACGCCACGCGCGCCGTATAGACGCCCGGCACAAAGCGAGTGAGCGTCGCCGGCGCCGACCCGCTGTTCGACCAGACGACAATGGGGCCGTTCACGCCGGGCTTCAGCGTCACGGTGACGATGTTGCCCGAGGCCGAGCAGGTGACCAGGCCGTTGACGTTCGGATCGTTGTTGAACCAGTTGACGAAAAACTGGGCGATCTCCGAAGCGTCCGTGAATCCGCTCTGAGGTCCGACCGCGACGGTCGTGTTGTTGATGAAGAAGTTGTGCCAGAACCACGGGTCGTCTTGCCACCAGATGGCCTGCTCGCAAGAGGGGGCATCAGGATTGCCGATGTCATGAGTGAGTTCTGTCTCGAGTTCGCAGAAGGTGATCGCCTCGGCCGAGGAGCAGGACCAGCGCGCGCCCATGAAGTACACGTAGGCCTTGTCGGTGAGCGCCGGCGTGGGCTTGCCGACGAGCAACTCGTCGAGCGTAGCGGCGTCTCGATCGTGGAGCGAGAAGCCGAAGGCGCCGGGCGCGTATTCCCCGGAGACGGCTGCCGCGTGGTGCATCAACGGAACTTCGTAGATGTCGCCGGCGCCAGTCGTGATCGTGAGCTTGTCCCATCCGACCGAGGCGTAGCGCACGCAATCGGGCCGGACGTTGCCCTCCTCGCCGTTGACCGGCAGGATCTCCATGTCGTATTGAAGTGCCAGCCCAGAGAGATCCGTCACCGGCAGCGGCTTCAGGCGCAGGTGGTTGAAGTAGTCGTAGGCCGAGAAAAGCTGGATGTTGGCAAAATCCTCGGCCGCCTGGAAGATGCCGGAGGTCTGGAAGCCGGTCTCGGTGGCATCGTGGATCGTGGTCGTCGCCGCGCGGCCGGAGAAACCCTGGAGTTGGACCGTGCGTCTGGCGTCGAACAGGCGCAGGAGATCAGGCATGGGGGGGTATGTCAGAATGGCGGGAGTATGTTGGTTTGGCTCGGTCTCATCGGCTTCATCTTCGCCGCTGCTTTGTTGCTTACGCTCCTGCCTGACAAGAAGAGCCGAGAAGATCGTGCTGGCGAACGCGAGCTGAAGTAACACTGCGACATCATTGACCCCAACGTCAGGTCTGAATCACCACGGTCAAATCGCTGCCCGGATCCGGTGATGCGACGGCCAAGACGTTCGAAGAACAAGTCGTCATAGTCCTGCCTCATGTCCTATGCCGCATGTGTAGAGACTCATGTTGCCGCCGGCCACAGGATGTTGTCGATCAAGCGCACACTGCCGAGCCAGATGGCAGCCGCGAGAAGCACCTCCCGTTCGACACGGTCCACCGGCTGGAGCGTATTCGCATCCACGACATCGAAATACTCGACCCGGATGTCCGGGTGATCGAGGATTGTGATACCTCTGTCCCGGATCGCATCAGGATCGCGTTCACCGGCTGCTGCCAGATCGGCTGCCGCACGGAGGGCTTGCCAGAGTCTCGGGGCCAAGGTGCGATGCTCCCGACTTAGGCGAGAATTGCGGGAGCTTAGGGCGAGGCCATCTGCTTCTCGCACGGTCGACACTGCCCTGACCTCGACCGGGAAATCGAGGCCGCGCACCATCCTGCGGATCACGGCCAACTGCTGCGCGTCTTTCTGCCCAAAGTAGGCCCGATCCGGCTGCACGATATTGAAGAGCTTGGCTACCACAGTTGCGACTCCACGGAAATGTCCTGGCCGGAACTTGCCGCAGAGATGTTCAGTAAGTCCGCCGACGTTCACCCATGTTCGAGCTTCGCCAGGAAACATCTCCTCAGCCTCTGGCGCGAAGACGATGTCTGCACCCCATTGGTCGCACAGCGCCACGTCCGATTGAAGACTGCGCGGGTAGAGTCGCAAGTCTTCCGAATCATCGAACTGGGTCGGGTTCACGAAGACACTGACGACCGTGCTGCCGCATTCAGTCGCCGACTGCCGCACCAGTGCGCCATGTCCTGCGTGCAGGGCCCCCATGGTGGGAACCAAGCCTATGGGGCCCGAGGTTGCGCGGCATTGCCGGACTGCATCCCTTACATCCTGCACCGTCTCAACCACGTGAATCTTCATGATGATCTTCCCTGTGTACCTCTGTGCGACCGGGTGACGGCGGCTGGGAATGTGCCCGTTTTTACCTCTGCGACGTAGCTGGTCGCCGCTTCCACCACTGCCTCCGCCAGTCGTGCGTAACGTTTGACGAACGAGGGAGCATCATCGGTCAATCCCACTGCGTCATGCGTGACCAGAATCTGGCCATCGCAATGAGGCCCAGCGCCGATCCCGATCGTGGGCACTGCGACTGCTTGGGTCACGCGGCAGGCCAAGCTCGATGGAATGGCTTCCAAGACGATCGCGAACACGCCGGCCTGCTCGAGCGCTGCGGCATCTGTCAGCAGAGCATCGGCCTCCTCGGCCGACCGGGCCTGAGTGCGGAAGCCGCCGAGTTGATGAACACGCTGAGGGGTTAGCCCCAGATGTCCCATCACCGGAATGCCCGCGTCTACAAGTCTGCGGACGACCTTGACGACCAAACCTCCTCCTTCCACCTTCACGGCGTGCGCACCGCCCTGCTGGACCAATCGCCCGGCGTTTCGCACAGCTTCCTCCAGGCCGGCGTGACAGGTCAAGAACGGCATGTCAGCCACGATCAAAGCCCGGCGAGTGCCTCGAACAACCGCTTGCGTGTGCCGGATCATGTCCTCCAAAGTCACCGGGATCGTAGTCTCAAATCCCAGCAGCACCATGCCGACTGAATCGCCTACCAGCAAGACGTCCACTCCTGCCCTTTCCAGCAGGCGTGCCGTGAGGGCATCGTAGGCTGTCAGCATGGCGATCTTCTCGCCAACAGCTTTCATCAATTTCAGATCGGTAATTCGCACACGCGTGACGCTCGGGCTCACGGCAGCCTCTCCGAATCCCGCGACAGGTTGACAGCCCAATTCCACTCCTTGCTCTCGCCGCGCCTGCTCCCTGCCACAGAGAAGAGCACGAATGCAATAGCGCGGTACAGCTCGCGCACATCACCCTCGCACCCGGCGAGGGCTTGCAAGTGCTGGCCCAAGGTACCAAGATCCCCGCGCGCCACAGGACCGGTCAGCGCCGCAGGCGGCCCCAGCGAAACTGCATTGCTCAGGCTGGCATGCATGAGCGGTTGCAGCAGGCTGCGTGCTTCTGCTTCGGTGAATCCGCCTCTCGAAAGAATCCTTTCCGCTGCTGCGACCAGAGCAATCACCCCGTTGCCAGCCAATGTGGCGGCAGCGTGATAGAGGGGCTTCGCCTGCGGCCGGAGGAGGAGGATCTTCCCGTCTAGGCGGCGGGCAATCTCCTCTGCCCATTTCACCGCAGCCGAGGCCCCCTCCACAGCGAAGAGGCTCCCGGGCAACAGTTCCACGCCCCGCTCAGGCGAGGGCACAGTCTGCAAAGGGTGAATGGATCCGCACGATGCTCCCTTTTCAAACAGGGGGCCGAGCGCTCGCCAATCGAGTATGCCTGACGTGTGCAACGCGATTTCGGTGCCGTCGGCTCCAGCGGCCACTCGCTTCGACACTGTTTCGGTGGCGTCGTCCGAAACGGCGATCAGCAGATGCGTGGCATAGCGTGGAAGCTCTTCCAAAGATGTCACTTGCGTGGACGGAGAGATGAATGCCGCGGCCGCTCGAGCCTTTGCCTCATTCCGGGACCAGAGGGCAGTGACAGGCATTCCCCGATCGGCGAGCAAGCGTCCGAGAGCTGTGCCGACGCGACCGGCGCCTGCAACGGCCACCGCAACATCGCGCAGTGAAAGGTCCGGTTCGCTCATGGAGTGGCCGCCGTGTTCCCGTCCGGCATCAGCGAGGACGCTCCGCTTGGATCGAAATTGCTTGATAAAGCAGGTTTGAAACGATGTTCGCAGGCAAGATACACCCCTTGCCTCCAGGCCCATTCCGCTTCCAGGCAACACAAGGCTGAGGTTAAAGCGATCAGTAAGAACGTCCAGGCAGCCCATCGGCTCTGAGCTCTCACCGGCTTCGGCGTGCCCGGGCCAACGGCTAAGCAGTCATTATAACGCCAAGCCGAGAAATGGGGTGGCAGGAAGACAGGAGGGTGTCGTTAACACGTGATCTGTCCGCTCGAATTAGCACATGATCTGTCCGCTGGAGATGCGGGATGGGGGAGGCTGGCAAGGTGGAACCGAACCAGCGGATCCCTGCCCGGGAAGTGGAGCGAATGATGAAACTGCAGGATGTGCTGCTGAAAGCGATGGCGAAGAAGATCACGTGGCTGGCGGCGGCAGAGATCATTGGCGTGACGCCGCGCACGATGCGGCGCTGGCGGGAGCGGCTGGAGGAGCACGGCTACGATGGGCTGCGCGACCGGCGAAAGGGCAAAGCGAGCCCTCGGCGGGTGCCGCTGAAGACGTGCGAAGAGGTGCTGCGGCTGTTTCAGGAGTGCTATTACGACCTGAACGTGCGGCACTTTCACGAGAAGTTGCAGGAGGAGCACGGCATTGACCTGAGCTACAGCTGGGTCAAGCAGGCGCTGCAGGGGGCGGGTCTGGTGGCGCGGGCGCGGCGGCGCGGGCCGCACCGCAAGCGGCGTCCGCGGCGGCCCATGCCCGGGATGCTGCTGCACATCGATGGCAGCACGCACCGCTGGCTGCAGGATGAGCGCTACTACGACCTGATTGTGATTCTGGACGACGCCACCAGCGAGATCTACTACGCCCAGCTGGTGGAGCAGGAGGGCACGCGGACGGTGATGGCGGCATTGAAAGAAGTGATCGGGCGCAAGGGGCTGTTCTGTGCGCTGTACAGCGACCGGGGCAGCCATTTCTTTGTCACGCCCAAGGAGGGCGAGAGGGTGGACAAGAGCCGGCTCACGCAGGTGGGCCGGGCACTGAAGGAACTGGGGATTCAGATGATTGCGGCCTACTCGCCCCAGGCGCGGGGCCGCTCGGAGCGCAACTTCGGGACCTGGCAGGGACGGCTGCCGCAGGAACTGCGTCTGGCCGGGGTGACCACACTCGAGGAGGCCAACCGTTTTCTGCGCGAGCGCTATGTGGCCGAGTTCAACCGGCGGTTTACGGTCCAGGCGGCGGAACGCGGAACGGCCTTCCGGCCCTGTGCCCGGCGCGACCTGGACTGGGTCTTCACCGTGCAAACCGAGCGCGTGGTCAGCAAGGACAACACGGTGGCGATTCGGGACCGCTGGTGGCAACTGGACAAGTGCCGGTGGCGCTTCAGCCTGGCGGGCACCACGGTGACGATCCATGAACACCTGGACCAAAGCGTCTCGATCCGCTACGGCCCACACATTGTGGGCCGCTACGATCCGGAGGGTCACCCCCTGGCCGGCCCAACGCCGAAAGGCCGTGGAAAAGCCGGGGCCGGGCAAGCCGAGGAAAACCGCTCCGCGGTTTCCCACCGCTCACCCCGCCCCTTGGAAATCGCCGCCGGCGATTCCCACTTTCCCACAGCCTCGAACCCGATTCATCCTCTCTCACCAAAACCCAAGGCGAAGAGGGTAGCCTGAAACCTAAGCGGACAGATTCAAAAGTTAGTGACAGCAGGAAGACAGGAGGGGCCTCTTATCGCATGCGCGACAACTACTTCCAAACCCCAGCTCCGCCTTCTGGATTGGTGCCGACGGACCAGCCATCATGACTTGTCCTCACAACCATTGCAGATCCAAACGCGGTTCCATTTTCATCGGCGCGTCAAACCAGTTCAGAGGTGCAACAGCACAACTGGATTGCTGCCAGCTCTGGACAACGGAGACGCCAAAGATAAGGATGTCTTAACCTTGTCGAAAGACCGTGAATTTTGTCGCCATCCGGACGAAATGCGGATATACTAGAGTCACTGGCAAAACTTGACGTCTGGATATGGCTAACAGCAAGACACACCATTATCGATTTCGCTGCCTCGCGTGCGGAAGGCTTGGCGAAGAACCAATGATGGGAGTGCTGATGTGTACCGATGGCGGATGTTTTCCCTCTGAGCGGAAGCTCGCGCGAGATACCGCGTCTTGCCATTGGTACTCCACACCTTTGAATGATGGTTTGCTTGCTGCACAAGGAACCGTCAGAACATCTCCACGGCGGACCACCTTCGTGGAAGCGCAATTGTCGGCGGCACAGTCGCCCCGTCGGGTGTTCACCGTTGATCTCGGGAAGGGAGGGTGCGATGTTTGTACCAATTCCCGGCCTCGGAGTCTTGCGGAGCGCGGACCGGGACAAGCTGCTTCTCGAGCCTGATCTCAACCCTGACGGAACCAGTTTCGGGCCGCAGGACGTACTGCCGTCAGGCCAGAAGGCTGCCTTAGCTGTCTGGATGGCTGTGCTTAAGGAGGAAGTCCCTCTTGATGGAAAGCAAGTTGACGCGTTGGCTCAATTCATCTTAGAGGGGCTTTGAGGTGGAGGCGGACCGGCGGTAGTTCGATTGTACCGCCCCCGATTTCTTGGGCAGTTTTTTTGAATTATCGTCATGCAGCAGCCTCGCAGGCAAGCAGGGCCTGATGGGCCTGCCGCGGGGATTGGAAGCGGAGCCGTTCGACCAGCCACTGTTCGTTGTAGCGCTGGCGGAATTCTTCGAGCGCTTCGGCCAGTTCTTCCAGGGTTTCGAAGTGCCGCACCCAGAGTAGCTGCTCCTTGAGGGTGCGGAAGAAGCGTTCGATGCAGCCGTTGCCTTCCGGCTCGCGGACGAATGCAGGTGAAGACTCCAGGCCGAGAAAGCGGATCTCGCGCTGAAAGTCGTCGCTCATGAACTGCGAGCCGTGGTCATGACGGAGCTTGACGCCCAGAGCGATGCCCTCGCAGAAGCCTCCGAACTGTTCACGCACGGCATGGCGCACCGGTTCGAGCGCCTCGAACCGCGTGCCGCGTCTGGCGACGTGGATCCCCAGGCAGCAGGCCGAGCAGTGGTCGATCATGGCGAAGATGGGGACCTGTCCGTCCCGGAGAGTGAAGCCGGCCGTGGCGTCGATGCCCCACATCTGGTTGGGCCGCCCGGCCACGATCGTTCCTTCGTGCCGCTTCGGCTCGACCGGCTGCGGCTGCCGCTGCGGCGCCAACAGTTCATGCTGGCGCATCAGGCGCAGCACGCGCCGCAGACAGGTGCGCACGCCGGCCAGCCGCAGCCGCGCCCACACCTTGCGGTGGCCCTCGCCATGGAAGGGCGAGGCCTGGATCGTGCGCCGGATCTCGCCAACGAGCTGCTCATCGGTGTAGCGCGTCTTCGGGCCGCGCCTGGCGGGCAGGCGAGGCGAGGCATGCAAGCGGCGCCGCTGGTAAAACGTCGACCGCGGCAGGCCCCACGCTTTCAACACCCGAGCCCGCCCGTAGCAGCGCCCTGTGGAGGCCGACCGGGTACGGCCCATCGCTTCGACCTCCACCGCAGAAAAGGCTTCTCGTCCTCCGTGCGCCGGATGCGCTCCCGCAGCAGCTCGTTCTCCATCGCCAGCTCGGCGATCACCGACTTCATCCGGCGGCCCTGCTCGTCGACCAGATCTTCCTGCCGGATCTTGAGCCCCTCCTCGCCGGCTGCCAGGAAGGCCCCGCGCCACTTCGGGAGAGTCGTTGCTGTGGCGCCGTGCTTGCGGCTCGTCGACTCCAGGTCGGCGCCGCGGAGCAGTTCCAGCACCACGCTCACCTTGCGCTTGGCCGAGCAGCGGCCCTTGCCGCCGCAGCCGGATTCCGGCCCCGCTCCGGTTGCCCTCCGGGCTCCTTCCGTGGGCCGGAATCCGCTTGTTTCGTGTCGGACATCCTGAGACTCCCTGTTGCAAATCAGTGTCCAAAGAAAATGTGGGGCGGCGGAAGCGAGCGCAGCACTTTCGTCATTCACCAGGGAAGAATCGCGAAGATGTTCCGCAAGGTGAAGGTGGACGGGCACACGGAAGAGGTGCTCAAGGCGCTCCGTTCTCTTCCCGCCTGAGCGCCCCCGCGATGGAATGTCCGACCGCCAGATGTCTGTTGGCGCAAACGGCCAGCTATTCATCCTTGGCTGCCTCGGCGCGTGACTCGTCAGGCAGCCCGGCGATGTATGTTCCAAGACGCCCGGCCCCCTCGCCTGCGAGGTAGAGGACCACTTGGCCGGTTGCCGAGATTACAGCGATTTGGGGCGCGTTGCCCAATTTCAGCATCTCTCCGCCCAAGCCCTTGGGGGAGTAGAAGAAAGCCGCATTGCGCGGCCTCGCTGCGGAACACCCATCTGGCGGCGCGCCGTCCAAGCAGACCCCCACGAAATCGAGTTGGCTGTCGGCAGAAGCATGAAGCGACTCGATCCATGAGCGGCGCGCTTTGCACCATCCGCATTGTTCCGCGACCGCGTAAAGAATTGTCGGGCGTGACTGGACGAACGAAAGAGCGACATTGCGGCCTTGTGGATCCACAACGGACATCTCGAAGACATATTTGCCCTCGGCGAGCTGGTTTTCCTCGCGGATCACATGCATGGTTCTGCTGAGCTTCAAGGTCTGCACGGCGAGCAGCACGTTCGCCGCCAGGGAAATGGCGCAGAAAAGAACCGGAGCCCATGGGATGCCGCCTGCGCCAGTGGTATTTCGACTGGTGAATGTCAATGCACCTTTCAGTTCCTTCATTGGGCTAGCATCCAGCTACCGTGTTCCAAAAGCCTGAAAGAATTTGCTATACGCAGCCAAGACCGGATTAGGGGAACGCTGGCAGCGCTCTGCTATGGCGTTCCTGTAATCCTGATTTTCGTGCGGGCCCTCAAGAATGGGGGCCATGTGGCAGAACCATTCCGCCTTGTCATGCAATTGTTCGTAAGACTGTTCCATGTGGTGGAGAAAGTCCGCCAGAACCAGGTTGCGGGAGGCTCCTGTTGTCAGCTCAATCGCCTTTAAGTACAAGGCCGATTTCTGGTGAAAGTGATCAACGAAACTGTCTTCGGCTGTCGGTTTCCATCCATCCAGGTCTTTCAGGAAGGCTGTGACCCTGTTGACCCACTCTTGCATTTCTACTGGATCGGACGACTCGCCGGGGCGGCTGCTGGAAAGCTTCCGGATCTCCAGCAGAAGGCGCCTGGCGGAGGGGGAATGCCAATAGGGAAAGTCTTTGCTCTCTCGGCCCAGCTCCTGCTGTCTGAGATCATCAGCGGAGATCTCTGGAATCACGCCGGCGAGCCCGGGAATCCTGCGAAGGTCCTGATTGAAGGATTGGACCATGGGCCAATCCAAAGCCTCCGGTACGCGCTTCTCAGGCCTGCCGGGTGGATCGGGAGCGATGTCAGAGGCCGCCTTCCGGCGGCCTGTAGGCAAGTCCTTGCAGTGCTCGCTGTTGAGGTTGTTCACTACGTAGGTCCGTAGGGACCGTCCAAGAGGAATGGCCGTTTCCGCATCCTGCGCGCGGAGCAGCAGATGGTAGAAGTTGTCGGATCCTTTCTGGAAAAAGTAAACGAAAGAACGTAAATCGCTTGGAACGGCCTCGATTGAGCCGCCGTAAGCGGAGATCAGTTCGATGAGAAGGTCTCGACGTGCCGGAAGAGTGACGAGCAGCCTGGCCGCCGCCGTGGCCTCGGAGTTGGAGCGGATGCGGGCGATGCTGCGGTGGAGCGCCTCTTCCAGAGTTTGACGCACCCGTTTGCTCGGCGGCTCGGGCAGTTGCGTCAGCTTTGTCAGAGAATCGAAGTAGATGGCGAGATCGGGGGCAGAGGCAGCCTCGCAACCGGCGTGCGGGATCTCCGGCCAATCGACCTCGGTCAGCAGCCCGATAGCATCACTGACGCTGATCGCGGCTAGCGCATCGATTGCCCTGCACTGCAAGGTCAAGGCGTCCAGCCCAAGTTCAGAGGCAAACTGCGCGTATCCCGCGCGCGTATCTCCGTTGCGTCCCAGATAGACGGTGGGGAAGCGGCGGAACGCGCCAGAGGCCATCCTGAAGGCGTCCACCAACATCCCACGCCTTTTGTCTCTGGCAATCGATGGCTGTCTTGACAGACGAATCAGCAAGTCCGCGCCGAACTCCGGTGGCAACCCATAGGCAACTGCGGCGAAGTCCTGGGCCCCGGCTTCGGCCATCCCCTCCTCTTTGGTTGGCGGCTGGACAAAAGCAGCCACACGGAACGCAGCGTAGATGGCGGCACACGCAGGCAGGATCACCATGGCAGCCGTGCGACAAAGCTTGGGTGATAGAAACACGAAAGGCTCCAAGAAGCGTACGCTCATTGTCCGGCTGCTAATCCCGGGAGGCGAACTCCGAAGTAACCTTCAATAGCGTCCTTGACAGTGCCAGTGTACGCCCCGATCCAATGCCGCACTACCTGCCCTGAAGTTGACACGACTACGGTCTGGGGAGTTCCGCCTCTGACAATGAGTTCGCTTGACTCGTTGGACGATCCGCAGTAGACCGGAACCGGAAGTGCATGCGTTGCGGCATAGCGGCCTACCCCGAGGCAACTGCCGGAAACCGCGATGAAATCGAAGGCGCTTCTTGAAGCATAAGCGAGGCTCTTCATGTTCAGCTGATTCCGCTTGCACCAGCCGCAGGTGGGAGAAAAGACATAGATGATAGTCGGTTTGGGGCGAACGAACGAGAAGGCCTCTACGCCTCCATCTGCGGCTCGACGAAACACAGCCGTAGAGAGAAACCGGCCCTCAAACAGCCCAAAGGCCCGCTTCATGGTGTCGATGCGAGTTTCCAAGTGCCGGTTGTAAGCGATAAGGGCGTAATTCACCGCTACTGATGCGGTGAACAACAACCAGATGACCCGGCCGGGGCGGCCCCGGCCGGTCTCTTGGTGCTCTTTGTTCATCTGCCAGCTCAAATCCCCGAACTGTGACTACTCGCAATACCGTGGCTTGTCCGCCGAACAATAGTTGCCATTCTCGCAGATCTGGCCTCCCAGCGGGCAATCAGTAGCATACTTGCAGCACGACTTACCCACGTTCGCCTGCACTCCAGGCGGTGACGCCGTCTGCCACGCTGCCAGCGCAAAAGCGAAAAGGGAGAGCGCGTACAGCAAGAACGACTTGACTTTGCCAAGATTGGTCATTTTGCATTTCTCCTTCCAGAGCCAGTTCTAACGTCACGGACATGCTAAAGACATCGTGGACGGATGGAAGGCATCCCTGCCGGGCCGCCATGCGGCTTCCACCCCGTTTGATGCATGGAAACAGCTTAATGTCGGAGGGGGCGCATGTCAAGTGTTTTTCCGCTACCTCGACCTGATAGGCGGCAGAAATAAGCTGCGTGGTGACAAGGTGGGACCAATAAGCAGTTGAGTGTTGTGGGTCTTGAGCAACCTACTGAATCTCGCCTAATATAGTGTCACTTTCCCGGGGTTTCTGCATCTACTAGTGACCGGCTCCCCGGAAACTCGGCCAGCGATAATTTAGAGAGTCCTCGAATGTAAAGCGAAGAGGAGCAACCCATCAAGCGAAGCCGATACACGGACGAGCAGATGTTCGAGGCCGTCAAGCAGATGGAGGCTGGACGGCCGGCGCGGGATGTCGCGCGGGAGTTGGGTGTGACCGACCAAATGCTGTACAACTGGCGGAGCCGCTACAGCGGGATGGAGGCGAGCGAGGCGCGGCGTCTGCGGGCGCTGGAGGAGGAGAACCGGTGGCTGAAGACGCTGGTGGCCGAGCTCAGCCTGGACAAGGAAGCGCTGAAGGCGGTGATCCGAAAAAACGGGTGGAGCTTGTGAGCGCGCGCAGGGACGTGGCGTTCATGATGGCCGAGTACGGGCTGAGCGAACGCCAGGCTTGCAAGCTTCTGGAAGTAGACCGGAGCAGTTATCGCTATGAAGCTCGTCCTGATTGAAACGGCGAACTGCGGAAGCGGCTGGGGGTGCTGGCGCAGAAGAAGCCGCGCTACGGCTACCGGCGGCTGTGGGTGCTGCTGCGGCGGGAAGGGCGCGGCGTGAATCTGAAGCGCGTCTATCGCCTGTACTGGGAAGCGGGAAGCGCGGCTGGGCGTGCGCTTGGCGGTGCGGAAGCGGCTGGAGCGGCCGGCACCGGCGGGGGCGCCGCTGCAGGCGGCGAACCAAGAATGGCCGCTGGACTTCTTGAGCGACGCGGTGGCTCCCCGGCAGGCGGATCCGGATTCTGACGGTGCTGGACGGGCACACACGGCAGTGTCCGGGGATCGAAGTGGGGGCCAGCATCGGCAGCCGGAGAGTGACGCGGGCGCTGGAGCGGATGATTGCCAGGTGGGAAGCGCCGAAGCGGTTGCGGTGCTACAACGGGGGGGGAATTCACGAGCCGGGATTTTCTGGCCTGGTGCGAGAGGCAGGGTATCGAGGTCGTCCACATTCAGCCGGGGCGGCCGATGCAGAACGGCTATCTGGAGAGCTTCAACGGCCGGCTGAGGGACGAGTGCCTGAATGCGAACTGGTTCGCGAACCTGGCCGAGGCGAAGGAGGAGATCGAGGCGTGGAGAAAGGAGTACAACACCGAGAGGCCGCATAGCAGTCTGGGGCATCGCACGCCGGAGGAGTTTGCGCGGCAGTTTTCAGAGTCCACCGGCAGGATGGCAGGACAGGTAGAATGAAACCCGGGTTCCCAAATTACGGCTGGCAGAGAAGAAGGGGGCAGGTCAGGCACACCCTCCGCCGACGGCACTCCCTTGGAGATCAACCGGAACAGCCTGTAGTAGCCGCAAGGCGGATCTCCGTCGAAGGTCTCGCGGGCCCGCAGGTAGAGCGTGACTTGGTGCCGCCAGACGTCGACGCCGCCGAAACTCGAGGGCTGCGTTCCCTGCCAGGCCGCCATAATCCCAGGAGCAGGCATCTCGTGGATCGCCGCCGCCAGGCTCGCGCGCCTCGGATACTGGTCGTGGTAGGCGAAGATCCGCTGCTCATCGCCGTTCATCTCGGTGACCAGTTCCGGGATGTCGCGCAGCAGGGCGACCAGACTGTCGACGAGTTCCGCTGGGTTGATCATCGCTGCTTCCCTCCCAGGGCGCGCTCGACGAGCAGGCGGGGCTTGATGGCGTCGAGCATCTTCAGGGCTGCCTCCACGACCGCCGCCTTGTTCTTCGGCGAGAATACCATCCATTCCTCGCGCTTGTGGTTGGCCCAGGCCTTGATCCGGTCCTTGCGGGTCGAGACGTTGGCCTTGGCCCGGTTCTCGCTGACCGTGCGGACCTGGAAGTTGCGCAGCAGGTCGCCCGAGAAGGTCAGATTCCGGCGGTTGCCCTTGCCCTTCCGGGTCTTCCAGATCGCGTAGCGCTTGGTGAGCGGCTTGGCCGGGGAATCCTCCGGGCCCTGGGCCGCGGCGAGCCGCGCTTTCACCGCCGCAACGCCTGCCGCGCCCAGCTCATACATCTGCCGCTGGCGGAAGTTGAGCAGGTCGAGACGTAACTGCTTCTTCTGGTAGACACGGACGCTGGGCATCGATCGCCTCAAAGGAACTTGTGAGCAATTGCCCACAAGTCGCGAACCTCCGCCAGATTTGGCGGAAGTCCGACTTCCGGAAGATTTTCCGGAAGTTGAGCCTGCCGCGCCGGCCTGAGGAGAACCTTCGATGAGTCAGCCGGCCTTGCGCAGCCGGAGCACGGCGGCGCCCTCGGCGTCAGCTTCGATATCGAAGACCTTGTAGCGAACGCCTTCGATCTCGACCTCGTCGCCACGCACGGGCG
>Ga0272446_1001587_pt1 | contig 32762 bp, 27 predicted proteins | sample YNPCB0061_FD_194587 | JGI IMG/M metagenome (GOLD analysis project Ga0272446, IMG submission 194587) | Hot spring microbial mat communities from Yellowstone National Park, WY, United States - YNP-CB-006-1 | ecosystem: Environmental > Aquatic > Thermal springs > Hot (42-90C) > Sediment | place...
GGCTGGATCCGCGAGGCAAGGATCGTGCTGGCCGCCGTGGTCGCGCCGCTGACCTCCACCTTGAGACCGGGCTTCAGGTCGGCGAAGCCCTTCAGCGTGCCCAGATACTTCGTGTTTTGATCCGTCACGATGGCCTGCGCGACGCCGGCAATGGTGAAGGAATTCGCGCCCACGGTGGCGATCACGCCCCGGATTTCAATCTCCGCCGATGCGGGCGTGCCGCTCACCGGCGGCGGGCCGGCAGGCATGGCGAAGCCGGAGACGAACATCGTGGCGTTGTTCCTTTGCAAGGCGAAGAACAGCGCATAGGCGGCCGCCGGGGCGCGCCATTCCAGGTCCGCCCTCGCATCGCCCTTCGCATCCGTCTGCACCGGGCCGATCGCCGCGCAGCGGTCGCCGGCCTGAGAGAGCCGGCACGCGAGCACGGTGTACTGCGCTTCAGGCGCGGCCCCTTCGAGTTCGATGCTCACGAAACCCTTGCCGCGCACCTCCACAGAGCCGTCCCTCAGAGGATCGTTGCTCCACGGGAAGGGAATGATAGAGGCGGCGTCGGCGGGCAGCATCTCGGTTCGCACCAGCTCCGCTTCGAACAGTTTCGGGCCAAGGTCCTTTTTGTCCTTGGCCCCGGCCCGTTCGGACGCCAGGAACAGCACTGCGCCGGCAAGAGCCACGCAACCTGTAATGAGAGCTTTCATTTCTGCCTCCTCGCATTGTCAGCGGCTTCACAGATTTCCAGCGGGGACCGCAAACGGAACGTCAGCAGGGTCTCGGCGGGGACCGAGACGTGTTTCCGTCCGGTCGCCGCAGCGCCTGCCAAACCGGCCGCCGCGCCCGCGCCTGCGCCGATGGCGGCGCCCGCGCCTCCCCCCGCCAGCGCGCCGATCAGCGCGCCTGCGCCGCTGCCGCCGCCCATCCACGTCAGGTTCCGGCGCCGGTGGCGGGCGCTCGCGCGCGTCCACGCCCGGGTGTCGATGGCGGCAGAGTGGTTCGCCCACTCAAGCCGCTCAGGCGCCAGCGTCAAAACCGCCTGCCCTTTCAGCCGCCCTGAGGGCGCAGCCTGGCGGAGCCTGCCCGTGAGGCGCGCGCCTTTCGGGATGACCACCCGCCCGTCCTGCACGACCGGTTCAGCCAGCGTCGCCGTGAACCGGTCCCCGGCGCGGTGCGTTGCGGTGGAAACGGCGTGGTCCAGGCGAACAGCCAGCCGCGTTCCTTCCGGCAGAACCGCGCAGGCGGGAGTCCCGGCAAAAAGGCAAGGGGCGGCCGCCAGCACAACGGCCAGCCGCGGCAAGACGTTCCGCATCACGCCGGGATTGCTTGCAATCGCGTTGCCGGAGCGAAAAGCCCGCAAAAACAGGCGCGCGGCGGCCACGCGGACGGTAAATTCGACACGTCGCCGGTAAAAATTTCCGGTCTCTGGCATCAGATGCAAACCCGCACGGCAGGGCGGCGCGAACCTGCCCCGCGTCCTCCGCGAGGCCGCGCCCTGGCGCCTCTATAGCAGACAAAGGGATCTGATCCTGCCGCAAACCTCGCCTCCTGCGCCGCTTTGATAGACTCACATTCGATTCACCCATGCCGGAGCAGACCGTTTACCCGCCGCCGGGCGATTTCTCCTCACGCGCCCACGTCAAGAGCCTGGACGAATACCGCGCCCTGTACCAGCGCGCCGCCGAACACCCGGAAGACTTCTGGGCCGAGATGGCGGAGAAGGAAATCTTCTGGTTCGAGAAATGGCATCACGTCTTCGAGTGGCATCCGCCGTTCGTCAAGTGGTTCGTCGGGGCGAAGACCAACGCCTCCTTCAACTGCCTGGACCGGCACCTGGCTTCGCGCGGCGACAAGCCGGCGCTGATCTTTGAGGGCGAGCCCGGCGACCGCCGGGTGCTGACCTACAAGGAACTGCACGAGCACGTCTGCCGCTTCGCCAACGTCCTGAAGGGCCGCGGCTACAAGGCCGGCGACCGGGCCATCATCTACATGCCGATGGCGCCCGAGGCCGTGGTGGCGATGCTGGCCTGCGCGCGCATCGGCGTCACCCATTCCGTGGTCTTCGGGGGTTTTTCCGCCGAGGCGTTGAAGGCGCGCATCCAGGACCTGGACGCGCACCTCGTCATCACCGCCGACGGCGGCTGGCGCCGCGGCAAGGAAGTCCGCCTGAAGGACGCCGCCGACGAGGCGCTGGCCGAGTGCCCGGGCGTGCGCGACGTGATCGTGCTGAAGCGCACCGGCGGGGCCGTCCGCATGACCGAAGGCCGCGACCTGTGGTGGCACGAGCTGGAAGCCGCGGCCGGCGCCGACTGCCCGGCCGAGCCGCTCGACAGCGAGCATCCGCTGTTCGTGCTTTACACGTCGGGCACCACCGGCAAGCCCAAAGGCATCCTGCACACCACCGGCGGCTACATGACCTTCGTCACGTGCACGATGAAATGGGTCTTCGACCTGAAGGAAGAAGACATCTACTGGTGCACGGCGGATATCGGCTGGGTGACCGGCCATTCCTATCTCGTCTACGGGCCGCTGTCGGCCGGCGCCACCTGCGTGATGTACGAGGGCGCGCCCGACTACCCGGCCTGGGACCGCTGGTGGGAAATCGTTGCCCGTTACAAGGTGACCATCCTCTACACCTCGCCGACGGCCATCCGCGCGCTGCTCAAGCAGGGCGACGCGCTGCCGGCCAAACACGATCTTTCCTCGCTGCGGCTGCTTGGCAGCGTCGGCGAGCCGATCAATCCGGCCGCCTGGGAGTGGTATCACCGCGTCATCGGCAAGGGCCGCTGCCCCATCGTGGACACCTGGTGGCAGACCGAGACCGGCGGCATCCTCATCGCCCCGATGCCGGGCGCGACGCCGCTGAAGCCCGGCTCGGCCACGCTGCCGATGCCCGGCGTGCTGGCCGAGGTGGTCGACTTCCACGGCAACCCTGCGCGGCCCAACACGGAAGGCTTTCTCGTGATCAAACGCCCGTGGCCCTCCATGCTGCGCACGATCTGGGGCGACCCGCAGCGGTTCGAGCAGCAGTATTTCTCGCGCATCCCGGGCATCTACTTCACCGGCGATGCGGCGCGCTGCGATGAAGACGGCTATTTCTGGATTCTCGGCCGGGTCGACGACGTGATGAACGTCAGCGGGCACCGGCTGTCGACCATGGAGGTCGAATCGGCGCTGGTGCGCCACCCCGCGGTGGCGGAAGCCGCCGTGGTCGGCAAGCCGCACGAGATCACCGGGCAGGCGGTGTGCTGCTTCATCACGCTGAAGCAGGGCTGGCAGCCGGGCGACGGCCTGGCCAGGGAACTGCGGCAGTGGGTGGCGCACGAGATCGGCGCCTTCGCGCGGCCCGAGGAGATCCGCTTCACCGAGGCGCTGCCCAAGACGCGCTCCGGCAAGATCATGCGGCGGCTGCTGCGGGAAATCGTCACCTCCCACACGGTGACCGGCGACGTGACCACGCTGGAAGACCTGGGCGTCGTCACGCGGCTGGCCGCGCAGGAAGAGGAAGACTGACGGCGGGCGAGCCCCTACAGCGGCTCGCCCAGCTCCTTTTCGGTGATGACCAGAGGCCGGATGGCGCGCGCCAGGCCCGTGTCCTCATCGGCGTCGATCACGGTGGCGTGCAGCTCCACCATGCCGGTGGCCGCTTCGAAGCGGGCCGGCAGTTGCGTCAGGAAGCGGTGCAGGATCGTTTTCTTGTCCACGCCGATGACGCTGTCGTACGGTCCGGTCATGCCGCAGTCGGTCTGGTAGGCGGTGCCGCCGGGCAGCAGGCGCGCGTCCGCCGTGGGCACGTGCGTGTGGGTGCCGACGACGGCGGTGACGCGGCCGTCGAGGTACCAGCCCATGGCTGTTTTCTCGCTGGTCGCCTCGGCGTGGAAGTCGACGAAGCGGATGCGCGTATCCGGCGGCAGGCCGGCCAGCAGGGCGTCCGCCGTGCGGAACGGGCACTCGATGGCCGGCATGTGCACGCGGCCCTGGAGGCACAGCACCGCACAGGGGGCGCCGTTGCGCGCCTTGCCCGTGTACAGCCCGGCCCCGGGCACGGCGCTGCCGTAGTTGGCGGGACGCAGCAGGCGCGGCTCGTTGTCCAGATAATCGTAGATCTCGCGCTTGTCCCAGATGTGGTTGCCCGACGTCATCACGTCGATGCCGAGGCTGAACAGCTCCTGCGCCAGCGGCGGCGTGATGCCGAAGCCGCCCGCGGCGTTCTCCACGTTGGCGATGACAAGATCGATCTTCTCGTCGCTGACCAGGCGGCCCAGGCAGGCGGCGACGATGCGGCGGCCGGGCGAGGCGAAAATATCGCCGATGAAAAGAATGCGCATGAAGTTGAGGGAAACAGGAGCGCACCACAAGAACCGTTCCAGCCTCGGAATCGACCCCGATCGACCACGGGGGGAACCCGCCGGGCGCCTTCAGGCTTCTCCTTGCGGAGCATGCTCACCGGCGCCTGAGTTTCGAGCCAGGCTCCAGATTCATTTGCATCGGATCAATTATGGAGACCAGTGACGCGTTTCGCAGGAACGCTCCTGTCATGCCAGCATACCCTGTCCGGCCCCCTCGCGCCAAACAGGCTATTTCTCGATGACCGCCTCCCAGCGGCAGGATGGGTCTTTCCCGCAGCTTGCCGCCGTGCCTTTCAGCGTGCGGCCATCCGGCTGCACCCAGCCTTCGTAGGTTTCCTTCGAGCCGCGGTTGAACAGGCGCACGTAGGCCCCGTCCCAGCGTTGCAGCTCCAGCGTGCCCTCGGCCCTCGCCCCGCTCTTGCGGTCCTTGTAGGCGAATTGCACGACCTCGTTGCGGAACGTCCACGTGCCCTCCCAGTGATAGCCGGGCGTGGTGAGATCGACGACCCGCCACAGCGTGCCGGGGTTGGCGCGGATGCCTTCGCGCAAGGGGGAAGCCGGACGCGGCGCGGGCCTGGCGCCGGCGACCTCCGCCACGCCCTTCGGCGCGGGCTTCCAGTCGGCCACCACCTTGAAGCCGCAGGAGACGGCGTTGCCGCACCACTCGGATTTGCCGCGGATCGTCCGGCCGTCGCTCTGAATCACGCCCGTGGCGTTGTAGGTGCGGGGCCCGCCGGACAGCGGCACGGTGATTTTCATGCGCACTTCATCGCCCTGGATGGAGAGGATCTCCACCGTCCAGGTGGCCGGGCGGCCCTTCGCGTCGGCGTAAAAAACGCGGAACCGCGCCGTGTCGCCCTCCCGCACCCACTTGCCTTTCAGGAAAAAGCTCTTCGAGTTCCACTCCTCGGCCGCCCACTCGCGGCCGAGATCGCCGCCGCGGGGCAGGGATGAGTTCTGCGCGGCGGCCAGCAAACAGGGAAGAAGCAGGAAATTCAGGCCCCGTCCAGGCACTCTGCGATCTCCCGTTCCGGAATGCTTCCTTCGCGAATGATCCGCCATGCCGGTTCGGTGATGTCCACCGTGGTTGCGCCGGCGCCGACGCACGTGCCGCCGTCGAGCACCAGATCGATGCGCCCGTCGAGGACCGCGAACGTTTCAATCCCGCTGCGGCAGGTGGGCTGGCCGCTGACGTTGGCCGACGTGCCGATCAGCGGCTGCCCGAGCCAGTCGATCAGAGCCTGCGCCACGCGGGAGCGCGGCTGGCGCAGCGCCAGGCGGCCCGTGTTGCCGGTGACCTTGAGCGGCACGCGCGCCGAAGCCGGCACGATGATCGACAGCGGCCCCGGCCAGAAGCGCCGCGCCAGAAGAAAAAAGCGCGCGGGCAGCTCGGCGGCCAGCTCCTCGGCCATGAAGAAATCGCTCACCAGCAGCGGCAGCGAGCGCTGGGTTTCGCGCCCCTTGGCGGCGAACACGCGCCCGACGGCGTGCAGGTTGAAGGGATCGGCGACGAGCGTGTAGAGGGCGTCGGTGGGAATGGCGACGATCTGGCCGCGGCGGATCGCGATGGCCGCGCGCTCGACGGCTTCCACGGCCGGCTGCTCGGCGTCGATTTCGATCAGGTCGGTGGCCACTCGATTCTCCGTCGCAAATCTGCAAGTCTAGCGCGGCCCCGCGGCGCGGGCAACCTCGATGGCGAGCTCGTAACGGCCGAACGGCGCGCTCAGCTGCACGCCCTGCACCAGCGGCCGCACGCGCCGCACCATTTCCTGGGCGATGGCCACGCCCTCGCGCCGCGCCTGCTCCGGGTCCTTCGCCGCGCGCATGCGCTCGATGAATTCCTCCGGCACCGGCACCCGCAGCTCGTTCACCATGAACTCGGCGTTCCGCAGCGAGGTCAGCGGCCAGATGCCGGCGATGACCGGGACGCGGAACCGTTCGATCCGTTCGAGGAAGCGCTCGAGCAGCGCCACGTCGAACACCGGCTGGGTGACGATATATTCGGCGCCCGCAAGCACCTTCCACTCCGTGCGCCGCACCTCCTCCTCGAAATTCACCGCGCCCGGGTTGGCGCCCACGCCCAGCACCAGCCCGGTCTGGCTGCCGAACGGGTGTCCGCCGATGTCGAGTCCCTGGTTGAGGTTGTTGACGATGTTGCACAGGCCGATGGAGTCGACGTCGAACACCGCGGTGGCGTTGGGGTAGGCGCCCATGCGGGGCGGGTCGCCGGTGATGCAGATGAGATTGCGGATCCCGGCCGCGTATGCGCCCAGCAATTCGCTCTGGATGCCGAGAATATTCCGGTCGCGGCAGCAGAAATGGAGCACGGTTTCGATGCCGGCCTCGCGCTCGATCAGCTGGCAGGTCACCTGCGCGCTCATGCGGGCGCTGGCGCGCGGGCCGTCGGGGACGTTGATGGCGTCGATGCCCGCCTCGCGGCACATTTTCGCGCCCGCGATCTCGCGCGAGGCGTCCACCCCGCGCGGCGGCAGAATTTCGACAAAAATAACGAATTTTCCGGCGGCGATTTTCGCCCCGAGCGGCGACTTTTTCTCGAGCGGAATTTTCGGCAGGGCCTGCTTTTTCGCCTCCGGCGCCTGCGCCGGCACGACCGCGTCGCGCAGCCCCGGCTGGAGGCTGCGCGCCTCGCTGGCGATGCTCTTGATGTGCTCCGGCGTCGTGCCGCAGCAGCCGCCGACGATCCGGACCCCCGCCCACAGCATGCGGCGCGCGTACTGCGCCATGTATTCCGGCGAGCTCAGGTAGATGTTGCGGCCTTCCACGCGCGTCGGGTGGCCGGCGTTCGGCATCGCCGAAAGCGGCTTCTTCGTCCAGGCCAGCATCCGCTCGAGCGTCTCGAACGTCGGCTTGGGGCCCACCGAGCAGTTCAGCCCGATCACGTCGGCCGGCAGCGCGTCGAGAAAGCGCGTGAAGGTTTCCGTGTCGGCGCCGTCGTGCAGGCGGCCCTCCTCGTCGGCCGTGACCTGCGCGATGACGGCCATCTCCTGGCCGGCGGCCTCGCGCGCGGCCAGCACCGCCTCGCGCAGCTCGCTGAGGCTGGAGAAGGTCTCAAAGATCAGCAGATCGACGCCTTCCTCGAGCAGCGCCTCGATCTGCTCGCGGAACATCGCGCGCGCTTCCTCGAAAGACGTCGGGCCGAGCGGCTCGATGTGCAGCCCGAGAGGGCCGATGGCGCCGGCGACGAAGACGCGGCTGCGCTCGCTGGCCGCTTCGCGCGCCAGCCGGACGCCGGCCCGGTTGATGTCGGCCAGCTTGTCGGCGATGCCGTACGTGGCCAGCCGCGCCCGCGTCGCCCCGAACGTGTTCGTCTCGAGAATCTCCGCGCCGGCGCGGACGTACTCGAGGTGAATGTCGCGCACCATGTCCGGCGCGCTCAGGTTCAGCTCGTCGAAGCAGCGGTTGATGAACACGCCCCTCGTGTACAGCATCGTGCCCATGGCGCCGTCGGCCACCAGGGCGCGCTGCCCGAGAAGTTCGCGGAATTCCGCCGCGCGCGAGACCTTGCGGGAACTGCCCATGCCCTGCTTCTATTTTTGGCACTTCAGGCAGCAGTATGTCGAGCGGCCGCCCTGGCGGATGCGCCGCACGGGCGCGCCGCAGCGTCGGCAAGGCTGCCCTTCGCGGCCGTAGACGGCCACCGGGTAAAACTCGCCCTCGGCGAAGCCGCCGGGCTTCTCGTACGCCTCGCGCACGGAGGCGATGGCGAGTCCCAGCACGTCCCGGATGGCGCGGTGCAGCCGCGCGATGCGGGCGCGCGAAAGACTCCGCGCGGGCCGGCGCGGGTCGATGCCCGCTTCAAACAGCGCCTCGGCCGCGTAGATGTTGCCGAGCCCCGCCACGGCGGCCTGGTCCATCAGCCAGATCTTGGCCGGGCGCGCCGTCCGGCGCGCCGACTCGTACAGCAGCTCCGGCGTGAAAGCGGGGTCGAGGGGCTCGGGGCCGAGGTCTCGAAACAAATCCTCCTTTTCCTGTTCCGGGTGGAGCGACACCCGGCCGAGCGCGCGCGGGTCGTCGAGCGCGAGGGCGCGGCCGTCCTCCAGCGCGAACCACGCGCGCACCGTCTTCGGCCGCAGCCGCGCGTCCGGCAGCACGCGGAGGTCGCCGGTCATGCGCAGGTGCACGCGCAGGAACCAGCCGCCGCTCAGCCGCACCAGCAGGTTCTTGCCGCGGCGGTCCACCGCCTCGATGCGCCGGCCCACGGCGCGCCGGCCGTCCCGCACCGTCGACGGCCGCTGCTGCCCGAAGCCCGTGATGCGGACCCACGGGGCGGCCGCCCGCAACCGTTCCGCAACGGCCTCCACTTCCGGCAGTTCCGGCATTCACCACACCTCGATCTCGACCGGCGCGCCGATGGCGACGCCGAGTTTCTTCGCCGCCGAAGCCTGTTTCATCGAAATCTCGACGGTGCCGCAACTGCCCGCGATGAGGAACAGCTCGCCGTCCGGCGCGGCGGCGTAGGCGTCCGCCACGCGGGAGATGCGTGCGAAGCCGGCCGAGGCCTGGATGCCGCGCACGGCCGGCGGCAGAAACTCCTGCGCCGGCAGGTTCGTGATCAGGTTGCCGAAGCGGTCGATGTGCATCACCTTGCCGGTCCAGAAGCGGCGCCCGGTGCGCACCGGGTCGAGCGGCGGCAGGCGGACGGGGTCGCGCACCAGCTTGCCCAGCTGCGACGGGCGCAGGCCGGCGGCGATGTGCGCGGCCGCGGGGGCGAAGACATCGCGCCCGTGAAACGTGCGGCTGACATCGGGCAGCATGGCCTGCGGGTTGGTGATGGCGCGAGCCTTGGCGCCTTTTTCCGCCAGCGGTTCGGTGAAGAGGCCGTTGTCGGGGCCGATGAAGACCTGGCCGCCGGCCTCGACGCAGAGCGCGCGCCGCTCCGTGCCGACGCCGGGATCCACGACGCAGACGAAGATCGTGCCTTTCGGAAACCACGGGCGGGAGGCGCGCAGCAGGAATCGCGCCTGGTCGAGCTCCTGCGGCTGCACCTCGTGGCACACATCGACGACGCGCGCCGCCGGCGCGATGCCCGCGATGACCCCTTTCATCACGCCGACGAAATGGTCCTGGAGGCCGAAATCGGTCAACAGTGCGATCAGGCGTCCGCCGCGCATCATAAAATCAGAATAGCGGGGCTTTCGATGCGGTATTTCGACCACAACGCGACCACTCCCGTCGCGCCTGCGGCGCTGGAGGCGATGGTGCGGGCCTGCAAGGAGAACTTCGGCAACCCGTCCTCCATCCACACCGCGGGGCAAAGGGCGCGGCAGGCGGTGGAGGAGGCGCGCGCCGCAGTGGCGGCGATGCTCGGCTGCGCGCCGCGCGAGGTGGTGTTCACCTCCGGGGGCACCGAGTCGGACAATCTCGCGCTGCTCGGCGCGCCGGAGGGGCACGTGATCACGACGGCCATCGAGCACCCGGCGGTGCTGGAAGCGGCGCGGCTGCGGCAGGCGACCCTCGTGCGCGTCGACGGGCAGGGGCGCGTGGACCCGGACGAGATCCGCCGCGCGCTGCGCCCGGACACGAAGCTGATCTCGGTGATGCACGCCAACAACGAGACGGGCGTTCTCCAGCCGCTGGCCGAGATCGCCGCTCTCGCGCGCGAGGCCGGCGTGCTGCTGCACAGCGACGGCGTGCAGGCGGCGGGACGGATCCCGGTGGACGTGCGCCAGCTCGGCGTGGACCTGTACACGGTCAGCGGGCACAAGTTCAACGCGCCGAAGGGCGCGGGCGCGCTGTACGTGCGCGAGAGCGTGAAGCTCCGCGCGCGGCAGGTCGGCGGCCGCCATGAACGGGAGCGGCGCGCGGGCACGGAGAACGTGCCCGGCATCGTCGCCATGGGCGCGGCGGCGCAGCTCGAAAGGCCGCAAACCGGGCCGCTGCGGGACCGGCTCGAAGCGCTCCTGCTCGAACGGATCCCCGACGTCGTCATCTTCGGCGCGCAGGCGCCGCGGGTGCCGAACACAACCTGCGTGGCCTTCGCGGGCATCGAGGCCGAAGCGCTCGTCATCGCGCTCGACCTGGCGGGCTTCGCCGTCAGCACGGGCGCGGCCTGCTCGTCCGGCGCCACCCGCCCCTCGCATGTGCTCGAAGCGATGGGCGTGCCGCCGGCGCTGGCCAAGGCGACCATCCGCATCTCGCTGGGCCGGGGCAACACCGTGGAGGACGTGGACGCGCTGGCCGATGCGCTGGAGGCCGCCGTGGCGCGGCTGAGAAAGCTGAGTCCGGCCTATGCGTGAGATTCCCCGCGACGCGCTGGTCGCCGTGGCGATGTCGGGCGGCGTGGACTCGTCGACCGCGGCCGCGCTGCTCCGGCGCCAGGGCTGCCGCATCATCGGGCTGACCATGCAACTGTGGAACCAGCGGCGGCTGCCGCAACTTCAGGCCGAGGGCGCCACGGGGCGGTGCTGTTCGCTGGACGACGTCTACGATGCGCGCGCCGTGGCGGCGCGGCTCGGCATCCCGTATTACGTCGTCAATCTCGAGGAGCAGTTCGAGCGCGCCGTGGTGGAGCCTTTCGTCGAGGAGTACCTGGCCGGGCGCACGCCGATCCCGTGCACGCGCTGCAACCACTACATCAAGTTCGACCGGTTCCTTGAGCTGGCCGCCGGCGCCGGCGCCGATTTCATCGCCACCGGCCATTACGCGCGCATCGGGTTCAACGAAGAGACGGGCCGCTGGGAGCTGCGGCGCGGCGTGGACGCGGCCAAGGACCAGACGTATTTCCTGTGGGGGTTGAAACAGGAGCAGATGGCGCGCACGCTGTTCCCTCTGGGCGGGCTGACCAAGCCGCAGGTGCGGGCGCTGGCCGCCGAGCTGGGCGTGCCGGTGGCGCAAAAAAACGATTCGCAGGAGATTTGTTTCGTCCCCAACGGCGACTACGCGGCCTTCATCGAGGCGTATTTCGAAGAACGCGGGCTGCCGCGCCCGCAGGCCGAGGGCGAGGTGGTGACGCTCGACGGGCGCGTGCTGGCGCGCCACCGCGGCGTGCATCATTTCACCATCGGGCAGCGCAAGGGGCTGGGCGTGGCGGCCGGCGAGCCGCTCTACGTGATCGCGACCGATCCGGCGACGCAACAGGTGATCGTGGGCCGCGAGGAGGACCTGCGCCGCTCGCGGCTGTTCGCCCGCGAGGTGAACTGGGTGTCGATCGCGCCGATCCGCGAGCCGCGCCGCGGCGAGGTGAAGATCCGCAACAAGCATGACGCCGCGCCGGCCACCATTTATCCCGCGGGCGATGATTCCCGCGTCGAGATCGTCTTCGACACGCCGCAGCGGGCGGTGACGCCGGGCCAGGCGGCGGTGATCTACGACGGCGACCTCGTTCTGGCCGGCGGCTGGATCGAGTAGCGCCCCGGCAACGCTACAATACCGCTTTGGCGCGCAGAACCGAGTTTCGCAACCGCGCGGAGGCCGCACTGGTGCGGGCGTTGCTGGCGGCGCTGCGCGCAAGCCCCGACCCGGTGCGCACGGCGAGGCGCGCGCTGGCGCTGCTCGATCTCGCCGTGCCGAAGCTGCGCCGCACCGCCTGGAGAAACTTCGAGCTGGCCCTGCCCGGCCTCGGCCGCGGCGAGCGCGAGCGCCTGCTGGAAGGCTGCTGGACGAACCTGGCGCGGGTGCTGGCGATGGTGGCGCAATTCCCGCGGATCCACAAAGGCAACGTCGGCGAATTCATCCGCTACGAAGGATTTGAAAACTACGCGCAGGCGAAGGCGCGCGGCCGCGGCGTGCTGGTGGCCACGGCGCACCTCGGCAACTGGGAGTTCTCCGCCTTCGCCCATGCGCTGATGACCGAGCCGATGTCGATCGTCGTGCGGCCGCTGGACAACCCGCTGCTCGACGAGCTGGCCACGCAATACCGCACGCTGAGCGGCAACCGCGTGCTGGGCCGCGGGCGGAATTTCCTGCGCCCGCTGGTCGAGGCGCTGCGCGCCAACCAGGCCGCGGGAATTCTCGTCGACCAGAACGTGACGGCGGACCGCGGCGTCTTCGTGGACTTCTTCGGGCGGAAGGCGTGCGTCGATGCGGGCTTCGCGCGCCTGGCCAGCCGCACGGGCGCGGCCGTGATCCCCGGCTATGCGCTCTGGTCGGAGGCCGAGCAGCGCTACGTGCTTCACTTCGAGCCGGAGATTCCCATGACCGGCGACGCGCTGGCCGACACGCAGGAGGTGCACGCGCGGCTGGAGGCGGCCATCCGGCGGGCGCCGGAGCAGTGGCTGTGGATCCACCGCCGCTGGAAGACGCGGCCGCCCGGCGAGCCGCCGCTGTATTGAGACGCGATGCCGCTGCTAGCATGGAAGCCATGATGGCGGCCAAAAGAGCGCTTCACGCGCACTTCCTCCGGGCGCTGGAAATCGACCCGAATTCAAAGCCGGCCGTGTACCTGCAACTGGTGCGGTCTGCGCGGGTGCTGAATGTGAATTACGCGCTCGAGCTGCTGTTGTCGGCTGGCATCGCCACCTTCGGGCTGGTGTTGAACAGCCCGGCGGTGGTGATCGGCGCGATGCTGATCTCTCCGCTGATGGGGCCAATCCTGGCCGCCGGGCTGGCGTTTGCCGCCTCCGACCTCTATCTCGGCATCAAGTCCTTTCTCGGGATCCTTGCCAGCGTGGCCACGGCGGTCCTGTTTGCGGCGTTTCTCGTCTGGCTGTTGCCGTTCCAGTCGCCCACGGCCGAAATTCTGGCGCGCACACAGCCGAATTTGCTGGATTTGGGCGTGGCGCTTTTTTCCGGGCTTGCGGGCTCGCTCGTGGTGTGCAGGGGCGGCGGCGGAGGCGGCGTGACGGCGCTTCCTGGCGTCGCCATTGCCGTGGCGCTGATGCCGCCTCTGTGCACGGTGGGCTTCGGCGTGGGCAGCGGCTGGAATTGGCCGATCATTTCCGGGGCGATGCTGCTGTTTCTGACCAACCTCGTGGCGATCGGGGCGAGCGCTTTCCTGGTGTTCTACCTGGAGGGCATGGATGAGCCTGAAGTGCGCGCGGCAGTGGCGCCTGCGACGCAGGAAGAGGCGCGGCGGGGGCCGTTTGCCGCGCTGATCGAAAAGATCCACATGCAGTCGGCGATTGGCGACATCGGCAAGCTCAGGTGGCGGGTGGTGATGCTGGCCATCACATTTGTGCTGTTGTTCATCCCGCTGCGCAACTCGCTGAATCAGCTTGCGGCGGAGACAGCGGCGCGCGGGGCGGCGCGGGAGGCTGTCCGGGCTCTGGGTTCGTCAAACATTCTGACGCAGCAGCTCGACATCCAGAGCGACAGCGTGACGCTGCGGGTAGTGGTGGCGGAGGCGGTGCCGCAGGAGAGGATTCGCGAGGCGGAGCGGATCCTGATCCGGAGAACGCGGCGTCCGGCTGCCGTGTTCGTCCGAAAGGTGGCGGGCGAGGAGGAGCTGGCGGCGCTGCGCGAACGATTGCGGCAGCCTGTCACGGCGCCCGCGCCCCCGCCGGAGCCGCGGCTCGAGGACTTGCAGAAGATGGCCACGGAAAGGGTGGGCGCGCCGGCGAAGGAGCTCTGGCCTGCTTCGACGAGCCGGCTTGTGGGGTACGAGTTCGGCTTCAACGAACAGGGGCCGGTGGTGCGGTTGACATACGAGGCGCCGCGGCCGCTGGACAACGCTTCGCGGGAGGTGATTGAACGCGCGCTGCGGAGCAGGCTGGGCGTGCAGAATTGCGCGTTTGTTTTCGAGTGGCGGCGCGGGCCGGCGCGCTGACGGGTCAATCAGGGAGAGGGCGGGCCTTCAGAATGCGGTCGAGACGCGGGAACCGGGCGTCGAGGTAGGCGTTGCCCTGCGCCTGGATGCGCGCCGCCTCCGGTCCCTGCCCCGGCGGCGACCATTCCCCGTAGCCCGCGTAGAGCTTCTCAAGGACATCCATGCCTTCCACGACGCGCCCGAACGGTGCAAAGCCATCTTTGTCGAGCGCCCGGTTGTCTTTCAGGTTCACGAAGACCTGCGTGCGGCGGCTGCCACTGCCGGCCTGCGCGAAGCTGACCGTGCCGCGCAGGTTCGGCTGCCGGACGGGGTCGTCGGCCAGCGGCGCGGAGTTCCACAGGGACTGGACCGAAGGGTCGCCGGCGATGCCGAATTGCACGATGAAGCCTGGCCTGACGCGATAGAAGCGCGAGTCGTCGAAGAAGCCCGAGGTGACGAGCTTCCAGAAGCGTTCCGCGCCACGCGGCGCCCAGTCGCGGCGCACTTCGATGACAAACGGCCCGCGGGTGGTTTCAAAGCGGGCTTTCCAGACGGCGGGCATTTGCGCGGGCAGAGCGGATGGTTTCTTCGGCTGCGGCGTTTGCGGGGCGGGCGCGCCGCATCCTGCCAGCAGGAGCAGCAGGGCGGCGGCGGTCGTCCGGACTTGCATGGCTTCCATTGTTCCGCCCGGCGGCCGGGCAGGGCAAGCGGCCGTTGCGGAGGTTCTGTGACCGCTTTTGCAGAAAAATATTCCGCGTGTTTTGTGAAAAATAGCGGCCTGTTCGGGGAAAAGGCGGGAAGGGATTCCGGTATTTCTGGCTCCGGCGGCAGGCAGCCCGGCTGGCGGGCGGCCTGCGGCGCGGTCTGTGCCGGTGAGGCTGCCGGCGTGCTCCCCGGGTGAGGCTCGCGGGCCGAGGGGAGCGGGGCACAGGCGGGGCGGAGGTGGCGAGGCCGCCCCGCCTGGGGGCCCGCGTGCGGGTGAGCCCGGCAGCCATGCCGGGCCGGGCGGCGGGAGGAGGCCGCCCGGCCCGGGCGGGGCCGGTTCGTATAATGAAGGGGTTCGAAAACAAGGAGAGCCCCATGTCGCAAGCCGCCACCGATTTCATCCGCGCCAATCGAGAGCGTTTCCTCGAAGAGCTGAAAGAATTTCTGCGGATTCCTTCCATTTCCACCGATCCCGCTCACGCCGCCGATGTGGCCCGCGCCGCCGAGTGGGTGGCCGCCAGGCTGAAGGCGGCAGGCCTCGAAAACGTCGAGATCATTCCCACCGGCCGCCACCCGCTCGTCTATGCCGACTGGCTCCACGCGCCCGGCAAGCCCACGGTTCTCTGCTACGGCCACTATGACGTGCAGCCTCCCGATCCGCTGGAGGAATGGGTGTCGCCGCCCTTCGAGCCGGCGATCCGCGACGGCAACCTCTACGCGCGCGGCGCGGCCGACGACAAGGGGCAGATGTACATGCATGTGAAGGCGATCGAAACGCTGTTCGCCGTGCATGGGCGCCTGCCGGTGAATGTCAAGTTCCTCATCGAGGGCGAGGAAGAGGTCGGCGGCGCCAGCGTGGCCCGCTATGTCGCCGAAAACCCGGAAAAGCTGAAGGCCGACGCGGCGCTGGTGTCCGACACGGCGCTGTATGCCGAAGGCATGCCCACGCTGTGCACCGGGCTGCGCGGGCTGGTGTACATGGAGGTGGAGGCGCGCGGCCCGTCGCGCGATTTGCACTCGGGCCTGTACGGCGGCGCGGCGCCGAACGCGGTTTACGGGCTCATTGAGCTGCTCGCCAAGGCCAAGGATGCCGAGGGCAGGGTGGTGATCCCGGGCTTTTACGACGACGTCGCCGAGCCGGCCCCGGCGGAACTGGCTTCGTGGAAGTCGCTGCCGTTTTCGGAAAAGGAATTTCTGGAAAAGGAGGTCGGCGCGCCGTGCCTGGTGGGCGAGCCGGACCGCATGGTGCTCGAGCGGATCTGGTCGCGCCCGACGCTGGAGGTGCACGGCATCGGCGGCGGCTGGACCGGCGCCGGCGCCAAGACCGTGATCCCGGCGGCCGCGACAGCCAAAGTCAGCATGCGGGTGGTGCCAAATCAGGATCCGGAGAAAATGTTTCAGCTGTTTTCTTCCTGGGTGGCGGCCAACACGCCGAAAGGCATTCGCACCTCGGTGCGGAAGCTCTCGGCGAGCCCCGCGGTGGTGGTCAACCCGGAGCACCCGGCCATCCACACCGCCGCGGAGGCGTTCCGCGAGGTGATGGGCAAGCCGACCGTGTTCATCCGCTCCGGCGGCAGCGTGCCCATCGTCGGCGACTTCGCCCGGCATCTGGGCATTCCCACCGTGATGATGGGCTTCGGCCTGCCCGACGACGGGCTGCATTCGCCGAACGAGAAATTCCGGCTGGAGAATTTCTACCAGGGCACGATGACCGTGGCTGCGTTTCTCGAGCGCTACGGCGGCTGAGGCGGCGCGGCCTCAGCGGCGCCGGATGCGGAAGACCCAGTCCCGTTGCAGGAGGAAGTTCAGCGGGAAAAGGCATGTCTCCACGGCGACCTTGGTCGGCATCCACCCGCCGCCCAGGGCCGGTGCCAGCCATTGGATCAGGGCGTACGACACGAGGGCGTGCCCCGCGGCCAGCAGAAGGAACTTCGGCAAGACGCGGCCGTGCGGCTCGCGCGAATGGAAGACGGCGCGCCGCGCCGCCGGGTACTGGAAGGACAGGGCCGCCAGCCGCGCGGCCGCCTGGGCCGCGGGCATGGACAGCCCGTGGGAGACGGCGAGGGAAAACAGCGAGTTGTCGACCGCTGCGGTCAGCAGGCTGACGATGGTAAACCGCAGCAGGACGAAGTAGATCTTCATCGAGTCCAGCACGGGGTTGAAGTGCGAGCTGCGGTTGTTGTCGAGATAGACCGTGCGGATGGGCTCCTCGGCGAAGGCGAAGCCCGAGTGGCGGGCCGCAAGGAGCATGTCGAGCTCGAATTCATATCCGCCCGTTTTTGTTTCGACGAGCTTCTGCGCGAGTTCGCGGGGAATGCCGCGCAGTCCGGTCTGCGTGTCGGCCAGGGGGATTCCGGCGATCCAGCGCACCGCCAGAACGCTCAGGCGGTTGCCGACGCGGCTGCGCCAGGGCACGCCGCGATCGAATCGGCGGGCGCCCAGCACGAGCGTGGCCCCGTCGGAGGCGGCCAGGCGCCGCGCCACGCGCTCGATGTCCTCGGCCAGGTGCTGGCCGTCGGCATCGGCGGTCACCAGCCCCGCGGCGGCGGCGTGTTCGGAAAGGATGTGGCGCATTCCGGTCTTGAGAGCCTCGCCTTTGCCGAGGTTCCGCTCGTGGCGCAGCACGGTGACCTGCGGCAGGCGGGCAAGCGAGTCGAACACCGGCCGGCAGGATGCGCTGCTGCCGTCGTCGACGACGATGATCCGTGCGAAGCCGCGCCGGATGAGGTCCGCCACGAGTTCGGACAGCCCGGGCGACGGCTCGTAGGCCGGGATCAGCACGGGCGGCAGGGCGGGCGTCGCGCGCATCGGGCTCCTCGAAGACAGGATGCCACGGCGGGTACAATGTGAAGGTTGTCCTCGCCCTCGGAACAGGTTTTCAAGAGCGCGGGTGTTGCCTCGTTCGCCGTCCTTCTCAGCCGCATCAGCGGGCTGGTGCGCGAAGGGGTGATGAGCCGCCTTTTCGGCGCGGGTTCCTCCTATGACGCCTTCGTCATCGGCTTCCGCATCCCCAACCTGACCCGCGACCTGTTTGCCGAAGGCGCGCTGTCGGCGGCCTTCGTGCCGACCTTCGTCGACTATCTCCAGAACCGCGACCGCAAGGAAGCCATTCATCTGGCGAATCTCGTCGCCACGGCCATCATCCTCTTCGTCGGCGGGCTGTGCGTGGCGGGGATTTTGCTGGCGCCGTGGTTCGTGCCGCTGCTGACGCCGAACTGGGCGCACACGGCGCCGGAAAAGACGATGGCCGCGGTGCGCCTGACGCAGATCATGTTTCCCTTCCTGCTGCTGGTGGCGCTGGCGGCGCAGGCGATGGGCGTGCTGAACTCGTTCGACAAGTTCGCCGTGCCGGCGTTTTCCTCCACGTGGTTCAACGTCGGCAGCGTGCTCAGCGGCATCGCGCTCGGCTTCTGGCTGGGGCCGCGCCTCGGTATCGAGCCGATCGAAGGCATGGCCTACGGGGTGGTGATTGGCGGCGCGATGCAGCTCCTGTGGCAGGTCCCGTCGCTGTACCGGCTGGGCTTCCGGTTCCGCCCCGCCTTCGATTTCAACCATCCCGGCGTGCGGCAGATTGCGCGGCTGATGGGCCCGGCCATCATCGGCAACGCCAGCGTGCAGGTGAACGTGCTGGTGAACACGTTCTTCGCCGCCTCGATCGTCGATCCCGTGCGCGGCGTCGACGGCGCCACCGCGTGGCTTCAGTACGCCTTCCGCTTCATGCAGCTGCCGCTCGGCCTGTTTGGCGTCGCCATCGCCACCGCCACGCTGCCCTCCATCGGGCGCAGCGCCTCGAGCGGCAACATCGACGAGTTCCGCGAGACGCTGGCGCGCTCGCTGGGGCTCGTGTTTCTGCTCACGGTCCCGGCCTCGTTCGGACTCGTCGTGCTCGGCCCCTCCATTGTCGGGGCGATCTACGAAGGCCGGCGTTTCGAAGCCTACGACACGCACCAGACCGCCGTGGCGCTGGCCTTCTACTCGCTCGGTCTGGCCGGGTACGCGGCGGTGAAGGTGCTGGCGCCGGCCTTTTACGCGCTGAAGGATGCGCGCACGCCGATGGCGGTGAGCCTCGCATCGATCTTCATCAACGCCTGCATGGCGTGGGCGCTGGTGACGCGGGCCGGGCTGGGCCATGCCGGACTGGCTCTCTCCACGTCCTGCGTGGCGCTGTTTTCCTTCCTCGCCCTTTTTCTGGCGATGCGCGTGAGGATCGGCGGCGTCTACGGCCGGCGGCTGCGCAGCGTGGTGCTGAAGACGCTGCTCGCCTCCCTGGCGATGTCGGCGGCCGTGTGGGCTTCGAGCCGCCTGATCCAGGCCTGGCTGGGCGCGGGATTCCTCGGGCGGCTCGCCGACCTGGCCGTCTCCATCCCGCTCGGACTGGCCGTGCTGTACGCGGTGGCGCGCGCCCTGCACATCGAAGAGCTCGAGATGGCGCGCCGGGCGCTGGCCGCCCCGGTGCTGCGGCGGCTGTCCGGCGAGTAGATGCTACACTCCTATCTGATGCATCCGGACGTTGCCACTGCCTTGCGGCTCCAGGCGCTCGATCTGCGCGCCGCCGAATTGCGGAAGGAAATCGCCGCGCTTCCGAAGCGCATCCTGGAAATCGAAAAGGCCCTTGAGGCCCATACGCGGCGCCTCGAACTCGACCGGGCCGCGCTGGCCGCCAACCAGCGGGAGCGGAAGAAAATCGAGGGCGATATCCAGCTCCACCAGCAGAAAATCTCGAAATTGCGCGACCAGATGATGGAGGCGAAAACCAACGAGCAATACCGCGCCTTCCAGGAGGAAATCGCCTGGTTTGAAAATGCGATCCGCAAGGCCGAAGACCAGATTCTCGAACTGATGATCGAGGCCGAGACGCTCGAGGCCAACGTGCGCAAGGCGGAGGCGGACCTGCGCGAGGAGAAGAAGAGCGTCGAGGCGGAAAAGGAGCAGGCCCGCGCGCGCACGCAGGCCGACAAGCAGGAGCTGGCGAGGATCGAAGCCGAGCGCAAGGAGGTGGCCTCGCTCCTCTCTCCGGAGGTGCTCTCCGTGTACGAGCGCCTGCGCACCCGCCACTACCCGGGCGGCGACGTGCTGGCGGAGGCGCGAGACGGCCGCTGCATGGGCTGCATGATGACCATGCGCCCGCAGCTGTTCCAGGATGTGAAGTCCGGCGAAAGGGTCGTTTACTGCGAAACCTGCCGCCGCATCCTCTACGTCGAAGAGCCGCCCCGCGACGTGCAGGCCGAAATGGAGGCCTGAAGGGGCGCGCCCGGCCCGGTCCCGGCTGCGGTATGCTTGCCGCAGCAGAGATCCGTGCCATGAGAGCCCTGTTGCTTTTCGCCGCTGCTGCCGCCGCCTTTGCGCAGCTTCCCCCGGTACTGTCTCCCGAAGTCCATGCGGACCGCCGCGTCACCTTCCGCGTCCGGGCCCCCAGCGCCCAAAAGGTGGAGCTGGCGCTCGAAACGTTTCCCCGGCGCGAGATGGCCAGGGGCGAGGGCGGGCTGTGGACGCTGACCACCGATCCCCTGGAGCCGGACATCTACGGCTACACGTTCGTCATCGACGGCACGGGCTTCGTCGATCCTTCCAACGGGATGACCAAGCCCAATGCGCTTTCCACGTCCAGCGCCGTACTGGTGCCGGGCGACCCGCCGCGGCCCTGGGAGCAGACCGGCGTGCCGCACGGCGCCGTGCACCAGCATTTCTACGAATCAGGAATCGTCGGCGACAAGCGGGACTATTTCGTCTACACGCCGCCGAATTACGACCCGCGAAAGCGGTATCCGCTGCTCGTTTTGTGCCACGGATTTTCCGACTACGCCAACGGCTGGACCACCGTGGGCCGCGCCCATTTCATCCTCGACAACCTGATTGCGCAGGGCGAAATCCGGCCGCTTGTCGTGGTGATGCCGCTCGGCTACGGGGCGCCGCTGGAGTCGCTGCGCGCCGGCCAGCGCACGCCGGCCATGTGGAAAGAAAACGCGGCGAAGTTCACCGAGACGTTGCTCAACGAGGTGCTGCCCGCTGTGGAACGCGCCTACAGCGTGGAGCGGAAGCCGGAAAAACGGGCCATCGCCGGCCTCTCGATGGGCGGCGGGGAGGCGCTGATGGCGGGGCTGAACCACCTGGAGCGCTTCGCCTGGATCGGCGCGTTTTCCGCCGGCGGCTCGGCGGGCGACCCCGACGAGGTGTTCCCGAAGCTGAGCGAGAAGGACAATGCGCGGATCCGGCTGCTCTGGATCGCCTGCGGCAAGGACGACCGGCTGGTGGAGGGCAACCGCAAGTTCGTCGAGTGGCTCAGGAGCCGCGGCATCCGCCACACCTGGGTGGAGACCGACGGCGCCCACACCTGGCCGGTGTGGCGGCGCTACCTGATCGAATTCACGAAGCTGCTCAAGTGGTGAAGACTGCGCCCGGGCGGCGCCCGGCCGGGCCTCCGGGCCGCGGGGCAAGCGGGCGCCTTCGCATTTTCGTTGGCTTGTTTTCGGCTCCTGATCGCAGCGTCCGGGGCATTTGATTTGCATCTGCCGGGTGAAAGAGCGGGGATTTTTGCCCGGATGCGGCAAGAATCCCGCAAACATATTAGCAGTTTCACGGAACAGTAAAGATTTGAAACACGACGGGCATTTCCGGCGTCCTTAATGGTAGACAAGCACTTTCGGGCCCGCCACTCGTCCCCCGAGTCCGGCCGGCCCGATTTGAAGGGCGGATGTTTACTCCTCCGGCATCCGCCCTCTTTTTGTGTCTACCGGGCGGTGCCAGGCGCGGCCGGCTCGAAGCGGCAGGAAAAGTGGCGGAGGAAGGCGGGTTGCTCGACGATGCGGTAGCCGGAGAGCGCGTCCTTGCGGGCGTTGACTTCCAGTATGGCCTCGACGACGTAGTCGATGTGGCTCTGCGTGTAAACGCGGCGGGGGATGGCCAGCCGCAACAGCTCGTAGCGCGCGTGCTCGCCGAACATCACCGAACCGATCTCGACGCTGCGAATGCCGGCATGGAGGAACAGCTCGACGGCGAGCGACTGCGCCGGGAACTCATGGCGCGGGATGTGCGGCAGCATGCGTCCCGCATCGATGTAGATGGCATGGCCGCCCGGGGGCTGCACGATGGGGACGCCCCCTTCGGCGAGGTGCTTGCCCAGATAGGTGGTGGATGCGATGCGGTAGCGAAGGTAGTCCGGGTCCAGCACCTCCTGGAGGCCGACGGCGATGGCCTCGAGGTCCCTGCCCGCCAGGCCGCCGTAGGTCGGGAACCCTTCGGTGAGGATCAGCAGGTCCTTCTCCTGCCGCGCCAGCGCGTCGTCATTGGTGCACAGCAGGCCGCCGATGTTGGCGAAGGCGTCTTTCTTGGCCGAAAAGGTGCAGCCGTCGGCGAACGAGAACATCTTTCGGGCGATGTCAAACGGCGTCCAGGAGGAGTAGCCGGGTTCGCGCTCGTGGATGAACCAGGCGTTTTCGGCGAACCGGCAGGCGTCGAGATAAAAAGGAATGCCGTGGCGGCGCGCCACGCGGCTGACGGCCTCGATGTTGGCCATCGACACAGGCTGGCCGCCGCCGCTGTTGTTGGTCACCGTGAGCATGATGAGCGGGATGCGGCTGCGCCCGCGTTCCTCGATGAGCCGCTCGAGGGCCTGGACGTCCATGCCGCCCTTGAACGGGAGCATGGCCTGGGTGTCGGCGGCTTCCGGCAGCGGCAGGTCCACGGCCTCGGCGCCGGCGAATTCGATGTTGGCGCGGGTGGTGTCGAAATGCGTGTTGTTCGGCACCACGTGGCCCGGCTTGCAGAGGCAGGTGAACAGGATGCGTTCGGCGGCGCGCCCCTGGTGGGTGGGGATGACGTGGCGGAAACCGGCAAGGTTTTCCACCACGCGTTTGAGCCGGAAGTAGGACTCGCTGCCGGCGTAGGATTCGTCGCCGCGCATCATCGCCGCCCACTGCTCGGTGGACATGGCGGAGGTGCCCGAGTCGGTGAGCAGGTCGATCAGAATGTCGGAGGCGGGCACGAGGAAGAGGTTGTAGCCGGCCTCCCGCAGGACGCGCTCGCGTTCCTCGCGCGTGGTGTGGCGCAGCGGTTCGACGCTCTTGATGCGGAACGGCTCGATGATGGTTTTCATGTCGGTCCCGCCTCCAGTGTATGCCCGGCGGGGCCTGTGAAAGGCCGCCGGAGGGCGGGAAACCGGCACGCTGATTTCAAGACACTTCCATCCAGAATCGGCGTTTGCAGTTGTGTTACTCTGCCTCCTAGATGGGCGTCCCGGCGGACGCCCGCAAGCCTGAAACTCTTTGGGAGCGTGCCCTGTGAAGATCTACGAAAGCACCGATGTCCGAAACGTGGCCCTCGTCGGCCACGGCAACAGCGGGAAGACTTCGCTCGTGGCGGCGATGCTGTACACCGCCGGGGCGACCAACCGGCTGACCCGGGTCGACGAGGGCAACACGGTGACCGATTACGACGAGGAAGAGATCGCCCGCAAGATCACCATTTCCACGGCGCTGGCGGCGGTCGAGTGGAACCGGAAAAAGCTGAACCTGTTTGATACTCCCGGCTTCAACCTGTTTACTTACGACACGAAGATCGCCATGGGCGCGGCCGACTCGGCCCTGATTCTGGTCGACGGCGTGGCCGGGGTCGAGGTGGTGACGGAGAAGGTGTGGGAATACGCGGAAGGCTTCCGGCTGCCGCGCGCATTCTTCGTCAACAAGCTGGACCGGGAACGCGCCGATTTCCAGCGCACGGTGGACAACATCGTGGAGATCTTCGGGCGCCATGCGATCCCGGTGCAGCTCCCCATCGGCGCCGAGCGCGACTTCCGCGGCGTCATCGACCTGATCGAGATGAAGGCGTACGAGTACACGCCCAACGGCGACGGCAAGGGCAGGGAAATCCCCATTCCCGCCGACCTGAAGGAGCAGGCCGAGAAGGCTCACGGGGCGCTCATCGAAATGGTCGCCGAGGGCAAGGACGAGCTGATGGAGAAGTACTTCGAGCAGGGCACGCTGCCGCCCGAAGACATCATGGCCGGGCTGCACGAAGCCGTGAAGGAGGACCGCATTTTCCCGATCCTGTGCGGCTCCTCGCTGCTGAACATCGGCGCGGATCTGGCGATGAACTTCATGCTCGCCTTCTGCCCGGACCCGACCGAGCACCCGGCTATCCGCGCCATGGTGGGCGACCACGAGGAATTCAAGGCGATCACCGACAAGGATCACGTCACGGCATATGTGTTCAAGACGGTGGCCGACCCGTTCGCCGGACGCCTCTCCTACTTCAAGGTCTGCACGGGCGTTCTCAAGAACGACGCCAATCTGATCTGCATGCGGTCGAAGAGCCAGGAGCGGCTGTCCCACCTGAGCGTGCCCTTCGGCAAGCAGCTTATCCCGGTCAACGAGCTGCACGCGGGCGACATCGGCGTGGTGGCGAAGCTCAAGGACGTGCTCACCGGCGACACGCTGTGCGAGAAAGGCGATTCGGTCGAGTACCCCCGCGTGCAAATCCCCGAGCCTTCCATCGCCTACGCCATCGCCGCCAAGAGCCGCAACGACGAGGACCGCATGGGCAACGCCGTGGCTCGCATTCTCGAGGAGGACCCGGGACTGCGGTTCTACCGCGACCCGCAGACCAACGAGTTTCTGCTGGCCGGCATGGGCGGGCAGCATGTCGAGATCATCGTCAGCCGCCTGAAGCGCCGCTACAACGTCGAGGTCGAGCTGCGCGCGCCGAAGATCCCCTACCGCGAGACGATCCGCGGCACGGCCGACGTCCACGGCCGCCACAAGAAACAGACCGGCGGGCACGGCCAGTTCGGCGACTGCAAGATCCGCATGGAGCCGCTCGAGCGCGGCAAGGGCTTCGAATTCGTCAACGCCATCTTCGGCGGGGCCATTCCGAAGCAGTTTATTCCGGCCGTGGAAAAAGGCATCCTCGAGGCGGCCGCGAAGGGGTACCTGGCCGGCTACCCGGTGGTCGACTTCAAGGTCACCCTGTATGACGGCTCCTACCATGAAGTCGACTCTTCGGAAATGGCCTTCAAGATCGCGGGCCGCAAGGCGTTCAAGCTGGCCATGGAGCAGGCCAAGCCGGCGCTGCTCGAGCCGATCATGAAGGTCGAGGTGCAGGCGCCGGTGGAATTTGCCGGCGATCTGATGTCGGACATCAACGGCCGCCGCGGCCGCATCACCGGCATGGACACGAAGGGATCCACGCAGATCATCCGCGCGCTCGTGCCCATGGCCGAGATGCTCACCTACCAGAACGACCTGACCTCCATCACGCAGGGCCGCGCGTCCTACACGATGGAGTTCTCGCACTACGATTTCGTCCCGCAGGCGCAGGCGGAGAAGATCATCGCCGCCTACAAGGCGGCCGCCGCGGGCGTGGCCGAGGAAGAAGAATAGCCGGTTGCGGGCGGCCTGCGCGGTGCGGACCGCCCGCTTCGCTTCTCCAGCCTGGACGCATCAGCCTCGCACAACGGCTGCACGGCTTCCGGAAGAGCGGCATGCGCCCGGCCAGGGCTTCTCCTGCCCGGCGGTCTTGCCGCAAGAGACAGGATGCCCTCTCGGCAAAGCGAGCCCTCTGCGGCGGGCCGAAAGCGGGCGGCTGTGCGGCGCAACCTCGACGGCCGCACTCAGGCAGCGGCGCGTTCAGCGGCCAGCTGTCTCCGGGCTTCGGAAGCCTGCTCCTGCTGTCTTTTCCTCCGTGCCTGGAGCCAGACGAACCATCCGAGGCCGGTCACCATCATGAGGATCGACAGCGCCTCGGAGTTTTCCGCCAATTCCGCTTCGCCCCCGTAAAGCAGGCCGAAGGGGCCGTTGCCGCGCTGGAAGACGTCAAAGCGAAGGACCGCCGGCCCGTGGCGGTTCACCGCGAATTCCAGAATCAGCCCCTCGCCGGGCTCGCAGCCAATCGGTCCGCGGGCGCAGGCGCCGTCCTGCCGCCAGTTGGCCGGGGCCAACAGCGTGCCTGACGGGTTGGTCTGGTCGATGAGATAGACCGCCGCCGTGTCGTCCGCAAAAACGGTCAACCGCACAAAGGCGGTGTGTCCCGGCAGATATTCGTAGAAAACCGCGGTGGGGCCCTTTTGCGCATTGGTGTTCGGAGGGGAGACCGCGCCTGGGCCGGCGCCCGTGTTGGCGTAGGAAATCCATTCGTACGGCGGCAACTGCGCCCAGAGCGGATGCGGCTGGATCGCCACATTGGCCCCGGTGACGCTGTTCGATTCATTCAGCAAATCCGATCCGAAGGAGACGACCGCCGCTGGCAAGGCGATCGGGAGGCAAAGGCAAGCCGCAAGGAGGATCGCAAAGGTTCTCATGCAGGCGTTCCCGTACTAGTACAGTGCCGCCTGGCCCGGACTTCTCTCAGCAAAAAGCCTGAGCCTCGCCCGCCCCGCCTGGCCGCTACCGGCGCCGGCGGCGTTCCTCGCGAGACGGATGGCTTCGGCGCCAACTGCCTCGGCACTCCCGCGGGGCCCGGCAATCGGCGCCGCACTTTGCGGCGTCGCCGATTGCATTGCCGCGCCCCGCAGCTGCTGCAACCGAAGCGGGCTCGAGTGGCCACATCCCGGTTTCGCATTGACGCCCCGGAAATCCGGCTGGCCTGCCCCGCGCCGCAAGCGGTATACTTGAGGCATTCATCTTCCCGTCCGTTGATCCGCTCCTCTGTTTCGTTGTTTCATTCCGCCCGGCTGGAATGGCATGAATCCGGACGATCCTACCATCATCGACGAGGGCGGCGGTGCAGCTCCCGCCCTGCTCAAGGGCAAGTACCGGATCACCGGGCGCCTGGGCGAGGGCGGCATGGGCGTGGTGTACAAGGCCTTCGACGAGGAGCTGGGCCGCAATGTCGCGCTCAAGTTCCTCCCGCCGCACATCGGCCGGGACACGGGCGCCTCGCAGCGCTTCCTGCGCGAGGCCCGTGCGGCCAGCGCGCTCGACCACGTCCATATCGGCGCCATTTACGGCATCGAGCAGGACGCCGGCGGGCGGCAGTTTCTCGTCATGGCGTATTACGACGGCGAGAATCTGGCCTCGCTTCTGAACAGGCACGGCGGCCCGCTGGAGACAGGGCGCGCCCTGCGCATTGCCGCGCAGATCGCGCTCGGACTGAAAGAAGCGCACGCCCGCGGCGTGGTCCATCGCGACATCAAGCCGTCGAACATCCTCATCACGCGGCAGGGCGTGGTGAAAATCGTGGATTTCGGCCTGGCGTGGATGCCCGGCGCCGAACAGCTGACCCAGGAAGGCGCGCGGCTGGGCACTCCTGCCTACATGTCGCCGGAACAAGCCATGGGGCTGCCTGCGGACGAACGCAGCGACCTGTGGTCGCTTGGCGCGGTGCTGTGCGAGATGCTGACGGGCGAGCGGCCGTTCGATGGCGGCTCGGTTCCGGCGACGCTGTACCGCGTCGTGCATGAGCAGCCGCGGCCGCTCGACGGAGTGCCGCCGCAACTGCGTCCGCTCGTCGACAAAGCGCTCCGGAAGTCGCCGGAGGAACGGTTCGGGTCTGCCGGGGAATTTCTGGAGGCGCTGGAGCGAATCGCGGCTGGCGCGGAACCGTCCGCGCCGGCGCCGCCCAAGCCCCGCGCAACGCCTTCCAGGCTGGCGCGCCTGCCGGGCCGGAGGGCCCTCGTGGTGGCGGGTGCTGTGCTGGCGCTTGTCGCGGCGCCGGCATGGATCTGGCACAGGTCGCGTTCCGCGCCACGCCCGGTGCAGGCCGGCCTGCCCTCGGGCACGGCTTCCGCCCGGTACCTGGAAGCGCTGCCGCTGATGCAGCGATGGGACAAAGAGGGAAACCTCGATCGCGCCATCCTCCTTCTGGAAGAAAGCCTCCGGCTCGAGCCGGGCTTCGCCCTGGGGCACGCCCGTCTGGCGGAGGCGCACCGCATCCGCTACGCTCTCACCCGCGACCGCAAGGCGCTCGACAAGGCCGCATTCCACGCGGGCGAGGCCGTGCGGCTCGGTCCCGAGCTGGCCCCCGTGCAGGTGGCGATGGGGCGGATTCACGCCGCCCTCGGCCAGCAGGACCTGGCGATGGCATCGCTCGAGCGGGCCCTCCGGCTGGATGCCAACGACCCCGAAGCGCACCAGGCGGTGGCGCGGCAATACGAAAGGCAGGGACGCCTGGCGGAGGCCGAGCGTTCTTTCCGCCGCGCGCTGGAGCTCGATCCCGACGACATCTCGGCTCACGATGCATATGGCAATTTCCTGTTCCGGCAGAGCCGGTTCGCCGAGGCTGTCCGCGAATGGCAATCGGTGATCCGCGCCGCGCCGGACCATTCGGCGGCGCTCGTCAACCTGAGCAGCGCGCTATGCGAGACGGGGCGCGTGTCGGAAGCCATCGCCATCTCGCGGCAGCTCGTCGAAGCGAAGCCCGGCGCGATGGCCTGGACGAACCTCGGAACTGCGTATTCGCGGGCCAGGCGGTACGGCGAGGCGGTCGCCGCTTACCGAAAAGCTGTCGACATCGACGGCGGCGACCCGATGGCATGGGGCAACCTCGGGTATGTGTATTCCTGGATGCCCGGCAACGAAGCGCCCGCCCGCCAGGCGTTCGACAAAGCGATCGAACTGGGCGAGGCGCGGCGAAAGAGCAGCCCGCGGGACGCTTTCCTCCACAGCGACCTGGCGTTGTATTACGCCAAGACGGGCCGCGCCGCGCTGGCGCGCGAGCGGCTGGCGACCGCGCTCGGCCTCGCTCCCAAAGGGCCGGAAATCCGCGCTGCGGCGGCGGAGGTGCACGAGTTGCTGGGAGAACGCAGGAAGGCCCTGGAACTGGCCGGGGAAGCGCTTGCGCTCGGCTATCCGAGGCCGCGTCTGGAGCGGAACCCGGAGCTGGCGGGCGCGCTGGCGGAGGCCCGCCGGCGCAGCCTGTTCTGAATTTCCGGCCGGCATGAGCGGAAAATTCCTCCCGTTTTTTTCCATCTGCGCGCGCATTTTTTGTGACGAATTCCGCCAGAAACCCGCTATACTGGGTCGAACGAGGGGCGCCGCGGAACCTGTTGCAGAGAACTGTCACCGGGCGCAGACCGATCCGGAACGCCAAGGAGGCCGCTATGGCCAGCCACAAGATCGTGATCGACAGCTCGGGCAACGCCCAGCCGTCCACTCTGGGATGCCACGCCGGAGACCAGATCACCTGGGAGAACAATTACACGGTGGCGTTGAACGCCTTCTCGCTGCCGTCCTGCGTGGCGCCGCAGACGACGCCGGCTCCGCTGGCCGCGGGCGCCTCCACGCGCAGCTTCACGGTGAACAGGGGCGCCAAAGGATCCTACAGCTACAGCTTCGGCTGGCCGTCGCTCACCAGCGACACGCGCGGCGGCACAATCGACGTGAGCTGAAGGCGTCCGGCCGGCGTGTGCGGCCTGCCGCACGGGAATGCGCCCGCAGTTTGCCGGCCAGTGCCGGGGCCCGGTTCGCGCCGCCTGGCTTCCAACAGGGGATGCCCGAACGCAACACGTGTCTTGGGCCACGGCGGCCCGGCGCCGCGCACCCCCGAAGGGTCAGTTGCCGAGGATTTGCCCGTAGGGGCGCAGCGACGGAATGCTGTCGAACGCGGCCTTCAGGCCCGCAGTGATCGGAATGGCAAGAAACAGCCCGGCCGCGCCCCACAGCAGGTACCAGACCATCAGCGCGATGGTCACGACCAGCGGGTTCAGGTGCACCCGCGCGCCCACCAGCTTCGGATAGAGCAGGTTCAGGGCGATGAGGTGGAACACCGCCGTCGTGGCGCCGATGATGAGGTAGGCGGGAAGGGCGTTGTAGACGGGCAGCGCCGCCACCAGCGGAGGAACCAGCGCCAGGGGCAGCCCCAGGTAGGGCACAAGGCTCAGAAATCCGCTCAGAGGCCCCACCACCTGCCAGTAAGGAAGCTTGACGAACCAGAAGAAACTCGCGCTGGCCACGGACAGCACCACGCCGAGGATGAAATTGCCGACAAGATACGCGCGGGCCACCGAGGCGATGCCGTTCCAGGCCTGCAACATGCTTTCGCGCTCGCGTTCGCCGGGCAGCGCCGCCAGTACGGCGCGCAGGATGTGGTCGCGCCAGCTGAGCATGAAATAGACAAGGAAAGGCACGAAAGAAGCCATCAGCGCGGCATCGGTGTAGGAAGCCAGGCGCTGGTATATGGCGTTGACCAGCTGGCCCTCCTCGCGCTGGATGCGCACCTCCTGGACTGCGGGCGGCGCAGGGACGGCCGGCTGGGCGGTCTTTTTTCTCGGTCTTTGCGCGGCGGGCGGCTCCGGCTGCGGCGGGGCTTCCCGCAGGCGTTTGGGGACGATGATTTCGCGCGCCGTTTTTTCGATGTCCTCGATCTGCTGCACGGCGGCGTCGACGAGTTCGGAAATCCGCCGGCTGTAATTGGGCAAGTCCTCCCACAGCCCCTGCACTTGCAGCCAGAGCCCGAGCCCCATCAGATACACGACGGCGAGCATCAGCGAACAGGCCAGAAAGCTCGCCAGGCCGCGCGGCGCGCGCAGCCGCATCAGCCCGTTCACCACAGGCTCGAGCAGAAACGCGAGCAGCACGGCGCTGATGAAGGTGATGAAGAACACGCGGCCGAAATAAAGAATGGCCGTGATCAGCAGCAGCGAGGCCAGCACGTTGGCGATCCGTGCGGGCCGGTCTGTGGCAGCCGTGCCTTCCATTCAGCGCCGCACAATCACTTCCTGCAAGTTCTCCCGGGTGAGGTAGAACTTGAGGGATTCGAACTTGTGGAAGAAGCGCTCGATGGAGCGCGTGTTGAAAGGCCGCAAGGGCCGCGCCGCCCCGGCAGCGGCGATATGCAGGTGGCGTGCGTCGGCCACGCGGCAGCACAGCGGGGCTGCGGCCGGGGTTTGCTCGGGGTGAAACATGGCCAGCAGGAATCCGCCCGGGGCCATGATCCGGTGGATGCGGTCCACCAGGGCCGACGCCAGCTTCTCGGGAAGAAACTGGAGGCGGTCCCAGCAAAGCATGGCGTCGACCGAGGAAGGCGGGAACGCCAGACAGTCTGCCGGGAGGGCGGCGGGCGCGTCGTCATCCGCGCGGTCCGCCGCGAAGCCGCCCGGGGCGGCTTTCTCGAGCAACGGGCCCAAAGTGAGCAGCAGATTTTCCGCATACAGGCGGTGGCCGCAGCCCGTGACAAATTCAATGGTGCTCTGCTGCGCGCCTCCGAGATCGACCACCTGGCCGCCGCGGAAGCCGCCCAGATAGTCGCTCATTTGCTCGAAGGCATGGGATCTCCTGGCCGGCGAGGGGCCGCCGCCCGCCGGGCTGCCAGCGGTTCTGGGCAGCGGCGGAAAGCTCATCCCTTGCGGTTCTCCTGCCGCGGCGCGGCTGCGCCGGAAGACTGGCCCGGGGCGGAAGCCCCACCGGCGGCGGCTGCCGCCGCGGAAGGCTGCGCCGCCGGCGCGGCCTGCGCGGGCGCAGGGGCCGGCTGTTTGGGCGCTTCCGCGCGAATCGTTTCCACGTTGCCCTTGAAATAGGCCTCGTCTTCGATCACGGGGCGCTGGGCCTTGAGGTCGCCGACCACCTTGGCGTGTTTCTTGATTTCCACCCGCTCGCTGGCTTCCAGATTGCCCTGAACGGTTCCGTACACCACAATCTCGCGCGCGCGAACCTTGCCGTGCAACACGCCCGAAGGGCCGATCGTCAGGCGGTGTTCAGGCAGTTCGACGTCGCCTTTGAGCCTGCCGTCAATCACCAGATCCTCGGCGCCGCGGATTTCGCCCGTGATTTCCAGGCTCTTGCCGATCAGCGCGCCGGCGCGCACGCTGCCGATATCGCTCGTGCGGGTTGGGTAAGTGGACATGGGAATGGCCTCTTTCTGTTCCGGTTGTGCAGGGGAGCCGGCGGGCTTGGCCGGCGGTTCTTCATCGCGCTTGCTTCTGTACCACATGCTTCCTTTGTCTCCTGTCCTCCGGATGCGGTCCTTGACCGCCCAGGGCGCAGCCGGTTTGCTCTTTATGGTAGTGGCCCGAGAAGCCCGAGCGCAATTGCGTGCGCCGGCCCATGCATCGGGCGCGGGACTGAGGCCAGGGGATGGGATAATGGCAGTGTGACGCGACTCCGGGACCTGGAAGAGAAACTCCAGCGGCTCGAGCACCAGTTGGCGGTGTATCAGCGCATCAGCCGCCTGATGGTGCGGGAACTCAGCCTGGCCGAGACCCTGCACGCCATTGTCAAGCTGGTGCAGGAGTTCACCGCCTGCGACGCCTGCTTCATTTACCTGATCGACGGTGAAGACCTGGTGCTGTGCGCCAGTTCGCGGCCGCACCCGGCCGAGATCGGCCGGCTGCGGATGCACGTCGGCGAAGGGCTCACCGGCTGGGTGGCGCGCGAAAGGAAGCTGCTGGCCATCAGCTCGGAGGCTTACAAGGACCCGCGATTCAAAGGCTTCAGCGAGCTCCCCGAGGATTCCTACGAGGCGTTCCTCTCGGCGCCCGTGATCGCCCGCAACCGGGTGGTCGGCGTCATCAACGTCCAGCATCGCGCGCCTCACCGCCACTCGGGCGCCGAGATGGAGCTGCTGACCACCGTCGGCGAGCAGGTGGGCTGCCTGCTGGTGGTGGCGCGCATGCCGCCGCAGCTGGTCGAGCAGGTCAACCACGTGGAGCTGGTGCGGACCCACGGCCACATCGCCCGCGCTGACGAGGCGGTTCCGGGCCGCAAGGGCGCCTAGACTGCAATGCTGCGGCGCGAATTCCTTGCCGTCGTGACGGCCGCGCCGGCGGCGGCGCAGACCGGGCCATTCCGCAAGCTCCAGGAAGTCCCCGCGGCGGCGCCGCTCCGCCCGGACCAGGACCGCGGCCCTCTGGCCGGCAGGCGCTGGCGGCTGCGATGGATGTTCGACGAGGAGAAGCGGGCGGCTTCGATCGCCGATTTCTGCTGCCCGGCGCCCGGACTGGCCGTGGCCGCCCTGCAAATCGAGGGCGACTTTCGCAGCCAGCCGGCCGTGGTGGTCACCCGCGACGGCGGCGAGAGTTGGCGGCAGGTGGAGCTCAGGGACAATCCCGTCTCTCTTTACGCGTTGAACGGCGCCCATTTGTGGCTGGTCGG
>Ga0272446_1001588_pt1 | contig 32753 bp, 31 predicted proteins | sample YNPCB0061_FD_194587 | JGI IMG/M metagenome (GOLD analysis project Ga0272446, IMG submission 194587) | Hot spring microbial mat communities from Yellowstone National Park, WY, United States - YNP-CB-006-1 | ecosystem: Environmental > Aquatic > Thermal springs > Hot (42-90C) > Sediment | place...
GCTGCTCGGGCCGCGGCCTCTTGTTCTTGGGCAATAAATTCAGCCTTGAGTTCGGCAAGGAGTTTTTCCTCTTGGTCACCCATGGGGGCGGCAGCTGGTCGTTTCTGTGGACTAGCTGGCTTTTTGCCTTCCACTTCGGCTTTAACTTGGGCTAGGAGGTCATCAATAGATTCCATAGTTTTGGGCTAATCAACGATCGCATTCAAAAGAACTTCCCGGAGGGTCAAATCCTCCATATCTTCCATAGTAACCGTATCCACAATATCAAACTTTGCTCCGGCTTTAGTTAAATCGTCATCAAGGGCCTTGAGAAACTGGCTCGCCTGCTCGTCAGTACCCACCTGAATAAATGAAATAGCCAGCTCTTCATCCCTGTCCAGTCTTCGGGAAGTTTCAATAATTAGCCGCATTACTGCCTTGCGATCATCCGGTTCACCATCTGTCACCACCAGAATCGTTTCCCCATTGGCTTGGTTTTGACCACTGGCCTTACGGCGAAAGTAACTCTCTAGGGCATCCTGCAAAACCGCTGCCAAGTCAGTACGTCCTCCCGGCTCATTTTCCTGGAAGATTTGCCCCACCTTGGCTGCGGTCACATTATCGTAGCGCTTAAACCGTCCCGAAAACAAATATACTGTTATGCCATCTGGGTCTAGTTCTTCACACTTACTGGCTAAGGCCAGGGCTGACTCCTGCATAATCAGCCAGCGGCTCTTACCCCCCGCCTGATCCCTGGTGGCCATACTGCCACTTTTATCGATGATCAAAGTGTAGTCCCGTTGTTCTAGCATAGTGCGGCTTTGTTTAACCCCCTTAGCTTAACAAAAAATGCCCCTAACCAGCGGAAGAATTCATAGAACCATCATGAAGGTAAGACAAGGGTGATGGGAGATTTCTTAGTTAATTTTGCGATTGTTGGTACCCAAAAGGGCGGCACAACCGCCTTGGCTAAATTCTTGGCTCAGCATCCAGAGGTGTGTTTTGCTCCGGGCAAGGAGGTGCACTTTTTTGATGCTCCGGATTACTGTGAAAGCAGGTCTTGGGCGCAGTTAAATCAGGAATATCAGCAAGCTTTTTCTAATTTCCGGGGGCAGAAATTGGTCGGGGAGGCTACACCTGCATACATGTACTTACCTTGGGTTGCTCAACGGATTTATAATTACAACCCGGAGATGAAGTTAATTTTTTTGCTGCGGGAGCCAGTGGAGCGGGCAGTTTCCCACTATCAGATGGAGCTGGAGCGACAGGCTGAGTGGTTGCCTCTGCGGTGGGCTTTGGCTGTGGAGCCTGTACGGTTGTGGCGCGATCGCCACAATTACCAATTTAATTCTTCCCTGCGTTGCCATTCTTACCTAGACAGAGGCTGTTACGCCCGGCAAATTTTACAAATGATGCGCTATTTCCCAAGGGAGCAAATGCTGTTTTTAAAGACCAGTGAGCTATGGCACCAACATCAGGCTACTCTGCAACGAGTGTACAATTTTTTAGGTCTGACCGCTGGACATTGGCCGGCCCAAGAGTTGGTTTTTTCTGGGGGCAGGGCTATTGTGGTCAGCCAGAGATTGCGCGATCGCCTGACAGCTCACTTTCAACAGGCAAATCAACTACTCCAAGCTATACTCAACTGGTCTGAGGGATTCTGATGGGAAGTGCTCTAATAATTACGGGGATGCATCGCTCTGGCACTTCACTAGTGGCTTCGTGGCTCCAGAGTTGCGGCGTGGCCGTTGGGGAACGGCTACTCATGGATAATGAGAGCAATCCCAAGGGGCACTACGAAGATTTGGATTTTGTGGAGCTACACCAACAGATGCTAGATGCCCAAGGGTTTAGCGATGCGGGTTGGCTGGGGCAGGGCCGGGTCACAGTAGCGCCAGCATATCGCCTAGTAGCCCAGCAGTTGATTAACAAGCATCAGCGGGATTCCCTGTGGGGCTGGAAAGACCCGCGCACGACTTTGTTTTTGGATTTTTGGTTAGAGCTATTGCCGGAGGCGGGGTGGCTGTTTGTCTATCGTCAGCCGTGGCTGGTGATGGATTCACTTTTGCGGCGTGGTAACCCTACTTTTTTTCGCAATCCCAATTTTGCGATCGCCGTGTGGCAGCACTACAACCAAGTCATTCTAGATTTTTGCCGTCGCTACTCTGATCGCACCCTCCTCTACCACATTGACACATTAACTGCTAATTCCGCCCTCCTAGGCCAGGGTATCCGGGCAAAATTTGGGATTGATTTACCGCCGCCGGAGCTATCCCGGTACGATCGTCAACTGATGCACCGGAGTCATCCTCACCATCAATTCTTAGTCCAGACCTACTTTCCAGAGGCGATCGCCCTTTACAATCAGCTCCAGGAATTAGCAGTTAATGAACCACCAGTTCCCCCCATGCCCCCCCAAGACTACATCCCCTGGCTGGCCAGGGACTGGGCGGATCTACGCCACCAAGAGCGGATTAACCAAGGCACCCGCAACCACAACCATCAACTCTCCCAGGAAATTGCCAAGCTGAACGCCAACATCCACGAGCAAAATCGCCAAGCCCACGCCCAACAGAGGGCGATCGAGGAACTAGCCAAACACATTCAAAATCTAGAGCAACACAACCAAGAATACACAGCCATTTTAGGAGAAAAAAACAAGTACATCGACCAGCTAGAGCAGCAACTCAGGCTTACCCACCATGAACTAGAAAAACTCCACACTCAAGCCCAGCAATGGCAGGGGGAAATCGCCCTGCGCCAACAACAGTTGGACTACGCCGAGCTGACCATCCAAAGGCTCCTGAGCCAAAAGAATCTAATAGAGAGGTGCTTTGACAAACTGGGGAAGTTAAAGCAGCGGCTATTTACCTCCAAATAAACCCCCAATAAATCAGTTGACACCCCTGTGGTAAGATACTTAGCGTTTAAACGACTTTGTGGTGCAAAGCCCCATCGCCAGCCAAACACTCGAATAAGAACTTGAATAAACACATAAGTCAAATATCAAGTCTGAATTCAGTCTGAACTCCCCCGACAACCATTCCCACTCTGTGCATCCGGCTTTGATAATGATCTACCCAGACGAGAACCAATGCAATCAGAAAACTCCCCGGTGGCTTTAGCAGAAAATTTTGAGGGACATTTAGACTCCCCTCAACCCAAACAATCCACCACCGCCGATATCCTTGTGGTTTCTGGTTGGATTCTCCACACTAAAACTCCGATTCAAGCCTTGACTTTGGAAATAGCTGGCTATGAACCCCAAAGGATTCCCTACCCAATGTTTCGTCCTGATGTGGGAGCTGCTCTACCACACATCCCCAATGGTAGCTCCTCTGGCTTTGCCCTTAAGTTTCCCCTCACCCCCAACTACAGCGGTCAGCTAGCTTTGCAAATTTGGGCTACCCAGGCTGATGGGGAACGGGTATGTGTGTGGCGCAGGTTAGTGGAGGTCAAGCCAGAAACTCCAGCCGATCGCATCAGCAGCAAAGCCGTCACCCTATGGCAGACATACGCCAAAAAACTCAGGCAACTGGTAGTCATGCCGCCCCGGCTAGCCTGGAAAGCCTACCGCACCTGGCAAAAAGGCGGCTGGGAGATGGTGCAAATCAAAGTCCGCGAGTATGTGGCCCGCAACTCCCTAAATGATTATCTATGGCTGGATAACCGCCGCAACTACCAGATACACGTGGCTCCGGTTTTGCGATCCCGCTTAGCCAGCCTGCCCCGCCGGCCGAAAATCTCGATCGTTATTCCCACCTACAATCCACCGAAAATTTGGTTTAGCCAGGCGATCGCCTCTATCCAAAACCAAATTTATCCCCATTGGGAATTGTGCATTGCCGATGATGCTTCCCCGGCGGCCTACGTCCGGGAGTTGCTAGAAAGTTATGCGGCCGCTGACCCGCGCATCAAAGTCACTTTCTGCCCGGTAAATGGGGGAGCTGCCGCCGCTTCCAATGCTGCTTTAGAGTTAGCCACTGGGGAGTTCGTTCTACTGATGGATCACGATGATCTGCTGACGGAGGAAGCCCTGTTTCGAGTAGCCGAGGCAATTATTACCGCAGATCCAGATATGCTCTACTCCGATGAGGGCATGACTAGTCCGGAGGGGAAAATGCTGGCCTTTGCCTTCCGTCCCCAATTTTCTTGGGAATACTTGCGATCGCACCCCTACATTGTCCACCTAGTCGGATTTCGGCGGGCCCTGCTGCATGAGATTGGCAACTTTAACCCAGCCCTGCGCATCTCCCAAGATTATGATTTAATCCTGCGGGCTGCCGAAAAAGCCAAGACAATTTTGCACATTCCCCAGGTGCTGTACCTATGGCGTATCCACACCACCAGTGCCGGCCACCAGAAGCAAGCCCAGGTGATGGCCGCTTCCCAGGAAATCCTGACTAGGCACCTGGCCCGTTGCGGCAAGGCCGGACGCATCGAGCCGGGCCCGAGCTTTAATTTTTTCCAGACCCGCTATGAGCTGCCGGAGGGATTAAAAGTCGCGATCATCATTCCCACTAAAAACTGTGGTCAGCTAGTCAAGCAGTGCATCGACAGCATTGCGGCCACCACCCCAGCTAATTTGTACGACATTGTTTTAATCGACCACAATTCCACTGATCCAGATTCGATCGCCTATTTCCAGTCAATCCAGCACCAGCACAAGGTAATGCACTACACAGGAGTATTTAATTTTAGTGCGATTAATAATTGGGCAGTCAGCCAACTGGAAGCTTCAGCCTACACCCATTACCTCTTCTGCAACAACGACATTGAAGCGATCGCCCCCGGCTGGCTAGAGCGACTTTTAGAACTTGGGCATCAAAAAGATGTGGGTATCGTGGGTGCCAAGCTCCTCTATCCCGACCGCAGGATCATCCAGCACGCGGGGGTAGGGGTTGGTCTCAACGGCATTGCCGAACACTACGGTAAGTTCATGGCCGACCAGCTCATGGACGGGGAGCCTACCCCAGGCTACATGGGGTCTTTGTTTATCAATCGAGAAATGTCGGCAGTGACGGCAGCCTGTATGTTGATGCGCCGGGATGCCTTTGAACAGGTGCAGGGCTTCGATGAACAACTGGCAGTGGGCTTCGGGGATGTAGATCTGTGCCTGCGGGCGATCGTCCAAGGCTATCGGGTAATCTTCTGCGCCGCCGCTGTGCTGATCCACCACGAATCTTACTCCCGCGGTAAATCCACAGGCATCGACCCCCATCCAGAAGACTCCAAGCTATTTCTCGATCGCTGGCAGGAATTTCTCAGCAGAGGCGATGGTTACTACAACCCCAATCTTTCCACCACCTCCACCCAGTGGGATGTGGCAAAGCCCCTCCCAGCAACCATCACAGTCCCCTACCGCATCTATCACGCCCGCAGCCATTGATTTTAGGAGCATCCCCTATGCAAGTAATTTCGACCCCAATTCCGGAAGTTTTGATCATTGAGCCACAGGTTTTTAGTGATCAGCGGGGCTTTTTCATGGAGAGCTACAACCACCAGCGCTTCTGTGAAAAAACCGGCCTCCAGGTGGAATTTGTCCAGGATAACCACTCCCGTTCGGGAGCCAATGTCCTGCGGGGCCTGCACTACCAATTGCATCAGATCCAAGGCAAATTAGTCCGGGTAGTAGTCGGCGAAGTTTTAGATGTGGCAGTGGACCTGCGGCGCAGCTCACCTACCTTTGGCAAGTCGGTGGGCTGTATGCTGAGTGCGGAAAATAAGCGGCAGTTGTGGATTCCACCGGGTTTTGCCCACGGGTTTTATGTGCGATCGGATCAAGCGGAAGTTCTTTACAAAACCACTGGCTACTATGCCGCCCAGCACGACCGTTGCATCCGCTGGAACGATCCAGACCTAGCGATCGATTGGGAGTTGCAGGGGGAGCCAATACTGTCGGTCAAGGATCAAAATGCTCCGTTTCTCAAGGATGCGGAGACTTTCCCCTGAAATTCGGCGACCGGCCTTGGGGCCGAGTTTTTTTGAGTTTGTCTAGTTTGTGATCGCGGTATATCCGATTTAGCCTTCCGCGCCGCCTAAGCCAAGAATCTAGACGATCTGTAAGAATATGAAGCACAGACCCCAACTCTAGCCCGCAGAAACCAGCCAAAATTAACCAGCGGTGCTGCATCGACCAATCCCAAGTTTGCAAAATCCACCAGCCCCAGTCGATAGTGTAGCCCCAGCCGTAGTGGGCCAAAACCCCGATTAGGGCAATTGCCAAGCTCAGCCAGCTAAACAGATAAACCAAGCGCAGCAGGGTGCCGATGATTATGCCATGGGAAAGCAGCGATCGATGGGGAATTAGCCTGCGGTAGGGTAGCCATAGCCAACGCAGCCATCCCCACCGCATAAAATGGCGCGAGTAGATATCTAAATCAGGGCCAAACATCAAGCCACTAAACAGAAAGCCAGCCACACTGGCCAGGGTTAATTCGGCACTCCTAGTGGCCCAGAGGGAGGCGATCGCTACTAGGGGCGCGCTCCACAGAGTAATCCGGTCATGCCGCTTGCCAGATGTCATAGGTTGTTGGATTCGCCGATATTTTGGGCCATAGTTTTGCTATGATATATGAGAATGTGGGCAGTTAACTCAGCGGTAGAGTGTCTCCCTTACAAGGAGAAAGCCACTGGTTCAAGTCCAGTACTGCCCATGGCACAAAGTTCCAGTAAAGTCCCCATGACAAAAACCCAACCTCGACAAACCCGCTCCAAAGGATAGATTGGCCAAGACTACTCCTACATCTACCGGTCATGGTACAGGAGCATATGTTTAAGCAGATTAGGCAGACAATCTAAGCATAGGGGAATTATCTTGTATGATTGAAGCCGAATTACCTGTATCCAATTAGGTATCTCCCATGTCTGCCAAACCAGATACTGCCAATATGCCCAAAGTTCTCAGTGTGGACTTAGGCCGCACTTCGACAAAAGCCTGTGTCAGTCGCAATCCCAATGAAGTGGTACTAATTCCGGCCAATGTGGCCCATCTATCAGTTGAAGAAGTCCGTCGGGGGGGGTTCGATAGTGGTTATAATGACCCACTTTTAGATATTTGGCTAGAGCATCAGGGCAGGGGCTACGCGATCGGACAATTGGCAGCGGATTTTGGGGCTAATCTAGGAGTCGGGCAATCGAAAGTAGAAGATGCCCTAGTCAAGGTCTTTGCTTGCATTGGTCACTTTGGATTGCAGGGAGACCTCTACATTGCCCTGGGCTTGCCTTACCTATCTCAGGATCAGTTTGATCGCGAGAAAGATCAAATTACCGGACTTTTGCGATCGCCCCACCTGATGATTTACCGCGGCGAGCCAGTCGCCGTCAACATCCGCCAAGTCTGGGTAATGCCCGAAGGCTACGGCAGTCTCATCTGGTCAGAAGCCCAAGAAAAGGACAAAGACAGCCCAGATTTTACCAATGCCTCCGTAGCAGTTGTGGATATCGGGCACCAGACTGCCGATTTTTTAATGATTGATAAATTTCGCTTTGCCAGGGGGGTCTCCAAAAGCGAAGCCTTTGCCATGAGCCAGTTTTACGAACAGGTGGCCTCCCAAATTCCCGGAGCCGACAGCCAATCTTTATCTTTAATTGAAGCTGTAAACCGCCCCGAAGGCGATCGCCTGTACCGGCCCCGGGGCGAAACTAAACCCTACGATTTAGATGAAACCCTACCCAGTCTCAAAAAAGTCTTTGCTAGGGAACTGTCCGAGCGGCTAATCCAGTGGCTGCCAGAACGAGCCACGGATGTGATTATCAGCGGCGGTGGTGGTGAATTCTTCTGGGATGAACTCCAACCCCTACTCAAGGATGCTCAAATCCGAGCTACGCTGGCCCAACCATCCCGTAAAGCTAATGCCCTTGGGCAACTTTTATACGGGCAAACCCAAGCTCTCAAGCGCTAGATGTTAGCCTAATTGGTAAATCCCTCCCCAAGTTACTATGCCTACACCACGTCGTCCCGTCTCCAGCAGAACTTCTAAGGCCGCCCCCAAGGAAGCCAAAGAACCTGTGGTTGTCGAAGAGCCAGAAACCAAGGAAGAAGAGGAAGTTTTCGTCGAACGCTCCATCAGATTTGCAGATACCCCAGGCGATCGCACCCTACTCTCCCAAGTAGACCAGCATTTACAGGAGCACCGCAGCGAAAATCTCCGCTTTAGTGACCTGTGCAAGCAAGCCCTCCAGCAATTTTTCAACCCGACTCCAGTAGCCCCCGCCCCCAGCAGCAACGATAACGAGGAGGAAATTGCCGGTCTGTATCAAAGAATTACAGAATTAGAGCGGCGACTCACCTCCCTAGCCCCCCTAAACCGAGTCGAATACTTGGAAAATTTGGTAAATAACCTCAGCCAGGCCCTAGAAACTCGCACAATTGCGGCCCCAGAGTCACCTACCGCTGTCCAAGTTCCCCAACAAAGCATTGACGATCCGACAATCCGCCACCTCAGTGAATTACTAGAGGATTTTTAGTTAAGGCATCTAACCCGATTACAGATTCAAAGCATGGTTGCTTTGCTGAGATTGGGCGGGGCTGAATTTTCCGTTAAAATACAGGGAAATCTTAAAATTAAACCTAACTGAGCCTGTGACGGAAGCCAAAAGCTATAAAGATACTGTTAATTTGCCCCAGACTAAATTTGACATGCGGGCAAACGCCACAAAACGTGAACCAGAGATTCAAAAATTCTGGGCTGAGCAAAAAATCTACGAACGTCTCTCCCAGGAAAACCCTGGAGAATTATTTGTCCTCCACGACGGCCCGCCCTACGCCAACGGCACGCTGCACACAGGCCATGCCCTGAATAAAATTCTCAAGGATATTATCAATAAGTATCAACTGATGCGGGGGCGCAAGGCTCGGTATGTCCCAGGTTGGGACTGCCATGGGCTGCCGATCGAGATTAAGGTACTCCAGCAGATGTCTGACCAGGAGCGGGAAAATCTCACGGCCCTTGATATCCGCGCTAAGGCTAAGGCCTTCGCTCTACAGACCATCCAAGACCAGTCTGAGGGGTTTCAACGTTATGGGGTTTGGGGCGACTGGGGTAATCCCTACATGACCCTGACCCCTGAGTATGAGGCTGCCCAGCTTGGGGTATTCGGGCAGATGTTTCTCAAGGGTTACATTTATCGGGCCCTCAAACCTGTGCATTGGAGCCCCAGTTCTAGGACTGCCTTGGCAGAGGCTGAGCTGGAATATCCCGAGGGGCATACTTCTCCTAGTATCTATGTAGCTTTTGTGATGCAGGAGCTGAACTCTGAGTTGCGGGAGGTTTTGAAGGAGTTTTTACCGGATTTGGGGGTGGCAGTGTGGACGACTACCCCGTGGACTATCCCGGCTAATTTGGCGGTGGCAGTCAATCCAGAGTTAGAGTATGTAGTGGTGGAGGGGGAAATCGCCCGATTTAAATTTTTGATTGTTGCTGCTGAGTTGGTCGATCGCCTGAGCAGCACTTTCAACACCCCCTTGACAGTCAAGGCCAGATTTAAAGGCAAAGCCTTGGAGTCTTGTACCTATCGCCATCCACTGTACGATCGCACCTGCCCGGTTGTGATTGGCGGCGACTACGTGACCACAGAATCTGGCACTGGTCTGGTTCATACAGCTCCAGGCCATGGGGAAGACGACTTCCGAGTCGGGCAACGCTATCAATTGGGAGTACTGTGCCCAGTGAATGAGGAAGGCAACTTCACGGCTGAGGCGGGTAAATATGCAGGTCTAAATGTGCTTAGCCATGCCAACCCTGCGATTACCGAAGATTTAGCGGCCGTCGGGGCACTCCTAAAGCAGGAAAACTATAGCCATCGCTACCCCTACGACTGGCGCACCAAAAAACCAACTATTTTCCGGGCCACGGTGCAGTGGTTTGCTTCGGTATCAGGCTTTCGAGACCAAGCTTTGGCAGCAATTAATCAAGTGGAGTGGATTCCTGCCCAAGGGATTAACCGGATTAAGGCCATGGTGAGCGATCGCTCCGATTGGTGCATCTCCCGGCAACGCAGTTGGGGTATCCCAATCCCAGTTTTCTACGACAGCGAAACCAACGAGCCGTTAATCAACGGAGAAACCATCAGCTTTGTCCAAAAAATTGTTGCCCAGCACGGCTCCGATGCCTGGTGGCAACTGCCGGTAGAAGAGCTACTGCCAGAGGCCTACCGCAATAACGGCCGCACCTACACCAAAGGCATGGACACCATGGATGTGTGGTTTGATTCCGGCTCCTCATGGGCGGCCGTGGCCCAGCAGCGCCCAGAGCTGCATTACCCAGTGGAGATGTATTTGGAAGGTTCTGACCAACACCGGGGTTGGTTCCAATCCAGCCTGCTCACTAGCGTTGCCATCAACAACCATGCCCCCTACAAAACCGTCTTGACCCACGGCTTTGTCTTAGACGAACAAGGCCGCAAGATGAGTAAATCCCTCGGCAATATTGTTGACCCCAGAACCATCATCGAAGGGGGCAAGGATGTCAAGCAAGACCCGCCCTACGGGGCCGATGTTTTGCGCCTGTGGGTCGCCTCCGTGGATTACACGGCAGATGTGTCGATCGGCAAAAACATTCTCAAACAATTGGCCGATGTCCGGGGCAAAATCCGTAATACGGCTAGGTTTTTGCTGGGTAGTCTCCACGACTTTGTACCAGAGCAGCACCGGGTCAGCTATGCACACCTGCCGGAGCTAGACCGTTATATGCTGCATCGGATTACCGAAGTTTACGAGGAAGTGACCGCTGCTTTTGATAGCTACCAGTTCTTCCGATTTTTCCAGACTGTGCAAAATTTTTGTGTGGTTGATTTATCGAATTTTTACCTAGACATTGCTAAAGACCGGCTCTACATCAGCGCCGTGGATTCACCCCGTCGCCGCAGTTGCCAAACGGTGCTGGCGATCGCCGTGGAAACCCTTGCCCAGTTGATTGCCCCAGTACTGTGCCACATGGCTGAGGATATCTGGCAATACCTCCCCTATCCAGTGGCCCACAAATCAGTGTTTACTGCGGGCTGGCCCCAGCTCGATCGAGAGTGGCGACAACCACAGCTAGCTAAGGGCTGGGAGCAACTCCGGGAGTTGCGATCGTCCGTAAATAAAGTTATGGAGCAAGCCCGCACGGAAAAGCTGATCGGCTCTTCCCTAGAAGCCAAGGTGTTAATCCACGCCGACGACCCAGAATTAACACAACGGCTACAGCAGCTAAACCCCCAAGATGCCATGGCTGGCAACGGGGTAGACCACCTGCGCTATCTCCTCCTTGCTTCTGGGGTAGAGCTAGTCACAGAGGTCAAGGCCGATTACAGCCTCCAGGAGCAGGGACTGACCATCGGAATTACTAGATCTCCGGGTCATAAGTGCGATCGCTGCTGGAACTACTCCGACCACGTAGGCAAAAACCCCGACTATCCAGAAATTTGCGAACGGTGCGTAGCAGCCCTAGCCGGTCAATTTTAGCCTCCAGCCCAATACTTGAATTCAGTTAATATTCAGCAACACAGTCAAAATCATGGACGTACAGGAATTCTTTCAAATGAGTGCCGGTAAGTGGTTTAGTCAAAGAACCAGCCATCACTTAGCATTTCGCCAAGCCGAGAGCGGTAAATCCAACATTGCGATCGCCCCAGTCAATAAGGAAGACCCAGAGGTAGTCCAACTCTGCCAAATGTACCAGATCGACCCAAGCCTAGCCCTCGACGGAGCCAGGGTCACCTGGGAAGGCACCATGGAATGGGACGAAGACAAGGAAAATCACTCCGGAACCACACTACTAGTACCAGTACCCGACCCAGTACAGCCCCAGCAAGGCCAAATGCTCCGGGACATGGGCTATGCCGAAAAAGCCCCGGTAGCTGGGCGCTACAGCATTGGCAGCGACGGAGCCTTAACCTTAATCACTGAATATGAAACCATGTACTCCGAAGAACGACTCTGGTTTGCCAGCCCCAATCTCCGCCTCCGCCACAGCATCCTCAAACGATTCGGCGGCTTCAGCATGGCTTCCTTTTGTTCCGAAGTACGTGTGGGCGTGGGCAAGCCCGCTGACAACAACAGTTAATAAGCCAGATCAGTCAACTATTAGCCGTCAATGTTAACTTCTGTAATAAACTAGAGTCTGTGGTTTTCGGTTTCCCAAGGAGGACAAAAAAACATGCTCAAGAATAAATCTCGTAAGTTAGTTGCCCTGTTGACCGCCGTCGGCTGCGGCACGATCACAACCCCAGCAGCGATCGCCAACACTCCCCAGCCCATCTCCGGTAGCGTAAACACCATGCTACTAGCTCAAGCAAGCATCCTCAACACAATCCCCGGCGAAATCAGCACCAACAGCAGTGCCTTTTCTACCCTATTAACCGCAGTCACCACCGCCGGCCTGGGTGGTGCCCTGTCAGGTAGCGGTCCGTTCACGGTATTTGCCCCTACTAACGAAGCCTTCGCCAAACTACCATCCGGTACCGTCCAGAGTCTCCTCCAGCCCCAAAACCGGGCCCAACTGACTCGGATTCTCACCTACCACGTAGTACCCGGAAGGATTTCAACGATCGGCCTAGCCCCTGGGCAAACCATTACCGTTAGAACCCTACAAGGCAGCAACCTAACTGTCCGGGTAATCGCCCCCAGCCAAGTTACTGTCAACAACATCCCCGTGGAAATTGCTGACATCCCCGCCAGCAACGGTGTAATTCACGCCATTGGTGGTGTCCTCCTCCCCTAAGGGCCACAAAAACCCAGGAAACGCTAAGAAATATTAAGCAGTTGATAGCCTCAAGCTAAATCAACTGCTTTTTGTTGCAAAAATTCACTTCTCTAATAATTTCTACTCTAAAAAAACTACTGGTTAAGTTATCTTAGAAGGCATACGCCATGAAACCTCAGATTTTTTAATAAATAGAAGTTTTTCTTTACAAAAGTAAATTTAAACCATAGAAACCAACTATTACAGCACTTTTCATGTCAATGAAAGACATCTCTATTTTTGAAATCCTTGCTAGTTCAGTGATTTCCGATGAGGCGGCGACCGTCGCCTTATCAAAAAGTGCTGTAAGACTGGTGATAACTTCCAAAGTTGTTCAGTTGCATGGCAGTGTCAGCAAAACTTGTGGTCTCCAAAATGTTAAATTACTCCGGCAGCAGTCACCCCCCAGATATCAATAACAGCATCAACAACGGCGGTCATTCCCCTACTTCTAAGCTAAATTTTCCAGAAATTTACCGACAAAATACACAGCCATCAGCAGCCGAAATCCTAGACAGTATTCAGGTGAGTATAGACATTGCCTTGGCTGTGATTGATGTGGTTTGGAAGGGATCAAAAGTATCCTTTGTATTTACTAGTACCAACCCCGCCTATCGGCAGCTCATGCAACTTCCCGAAAATTTGAGCGGGGGGCAGCCCGTAGTTCTAGTCCTACCAGCGGATCAAGCAGACCATCTATGCCGCCACTACGAACAATGTGTCCGCACCAAAAAACGCATCCACTACAAAGAGTCCCACGGGGAAGATTGCTGGGAGACCAAAATCACTCCCCTATGCAACCCTAGGGGGCAAGTGTATCGATTGATCAGCACCAGTCACAATATCTCTGAGCAAAAGAGGACTGAGCAAGCGTTGCGCCGCAGTGAATCCCAATATCGCCAGCAGGTTGAGGAACTAACGGCCCTAGTCAAGCAGCTCCAAGCCACCCAGGCCCAGCTAGTCCAGACTGAAAAAATGTCTTCCCTGGGGCAATTGGTAGCTGGGATTGCCCATGAAATCAATAACCCAATTAACTTTATTTATGGCAACTTGTCCCATGCAACCCGGTATGTGGAAGACCTGTTGTGGCTGGTAGATCTCTACACTACTACCTATCCACAGCCTCCCCAGGAACTACAGGTAGCTCTAGCTGAGGTTGATTTGCCGTTTACCACTAGTGATTTGCTGCGGGTGATGCAGTCTATGACTGTGGGGGCGGAGCGGATCCGCCAAATTGTTTTGTCTCTGCGTAATTTTTCGAGGCTAGATGAGGATGGATTAAAGGCGACAAATTTGCATGAGGGCCTTGATAGTGCTTTGTTTTTGCTCCAGCATCGCTGTTTAGCCCAAGGCGATCGCCCGGCGGTCAATATCATTCTCGACTACGGTCAACTGCCGTCGATCGAATGCTACCCTGGACAGATCAATCAAGTTTTCATGAACCTTTTGATCAATGCTTTGGATGCTTTAGAGCAGCGGTGGCAAGAAGGAGACCATGACTTTTCGCCGACAATTTGGATCAGCACCAAACTCTTCCAATCCAAATCGAGGGTCGGAGTTATCATCCGGGATAATGGTATCGGTGTATCACCCCAAATTTTACCCCGGCTATATGATCCCTTTTTCACCACCAAACAAGTTGGTCGGGGTATGGGGTTAGGCTTAGCGATCAGCTATCAGGTAGTAGTTGAAAAACACAAGGGAACGCTCCAGTGCAATTCTTTGCCTGGGCGGGGGGCTGAATTCCAGATTGAGTTACCTATATTTCGGCGGTGCTAGGGGCAACTTCTCCCAGGTTACGCATTTTTGCAAGTTCATCGCGGTGGGCGGTGACGGTAACAATGCTGGGTTGGTCTGGCTGGGCGCTGGTCTGGAGTTTGATATTTACCTGTTCTAGGCGACCGGCTTTGCGCCAGTAGAATCCTCCGGCCACGGGGGCTAAGCTGACTAGAGTCCAAGGAATTGCTCCTAGGCTCGGCCAGAGGATGGTCATGGTCAAACCCAAGCACAGGGCCCCACAGGCGGCCATGCCTGTAAGTAGGATAGCCATGAACCAACTGGGTTGGACATATCCTTCAAAGATAATTTCTTGGTCATTGGCGTTGGCTTGTTTGACATGGTAAGCCCGCTGTTGGAGGTGGGTTTGTAGCTTATCCAACAGTTCAGTTTCGGGGGCGGGGGCGAGTAATTGGATTTGGGTAGTGCGGTCTTTGACGGCGGCCCAGATGAAGAAGACTAGGCCGATCGCAGACAGAATAATCAAAATCAAGGCAGTGATCAGGGTACTGTTCACAGGGAGCGATGTAGTAAAGTGTTAACGGATTAGGTTTTTGGATTATCCAGCATCTCTACATATTAAACGAGGGACTGGGAAAATCCCCAGTTGATTAGCGATCGCCCCGATGGTGCAGGATATGTTGGAGATTTTAATTTTGACCAATGGTCCCGGTGAAGTAACTACCTGGGTGTGGCCGGTGGTACGGGCTATTAAACAGACAATTGCCGAAACTAGGGTTTCGGTGGTGTTGTCTCCCTGTCCCAATGCCACGGGCCGGGAGGTGCAGGTTCTTGAAAATTGGCCGGAGGTCGATCGCACCCAAGGGGCTGAGTTTTTTTGGGATTTTTTACTTTGGGGAAAGACCCAGCACAACTGGGAGTGGGGCCCCAAAGGAGTTGTGATTTTTTTGGGGGGCGACCAGTTTTATCCGGTAGTAATTAGCAAACGTCTAGGTTACAAGAGCTTGATCTACGCAGAATGGGATGCCCGCTGGCCGGGGTTAATTGATCTGTTTGCCCTAATGCGCCCAGAGGTGAAAGACAAGCTGCCCCAGGGCCACTGGGCAAAGTGCCATGTGGTCGGGGATTTGATGGCCGATGTCCCGTCGGATCAAGTGGCGGTTGAGGAGGAGGTGGTCGGGCTAATGCCAGGTTCTAAGGCGGCTAAGCTATCCCAGGGGGTGCCTTTGGCACTAGCGGTGGCTGAGTATATCCATGCCCGCCGGCCCCAGACCAGTTTTTTGTTGCCAGTGGCTCCGACTTTGGATGTGGAGTACTTGGCTGGATTTGCCGATCGCACAATCAACCCGATCATCGACCGACTTGGCGGGGTCAGTGCTCATTTACAGAGGCGTGGAAACCAGCCCTACCTGGTTACCACTAGTGGCCTAGAGATTACCTTGGTGACTGAATTTCCAGCCCATCGGCTACTGCGCCAGTGCTGCCTGTGTCTAACAACCGTGGGGGCTAACACCGCCGAATTGGGTTCCTTGGCAATACCAATGATTGTCCTGCTGCCCACCCAGCAATTGGATGCGATGCGATCGTGGGATGGCATCCCCGGCATTCTAGCGCGACTCCCTGGGGTGGGTGGTGGTTTTGCCAAACTGATCAACTGGCTAGTCCTGCGCCGGGGGCGATTGTTTGCCTGGCCAAATATTTGGGCCAAAGCCGAAATTGTCCCAGAACTGGTGGGCAATCTCCAGCCGGAGCAAGTCGGCCAGTTGGCACTGGAGTATTTGGCTAATCCAGAAACATTGGCTCAGATGAGCGATCGCCTGCGTCAGGTGCGGGGCGAACCGGGGGCCGCAGCCCGGATTGTCGGTCTAGTCCAGCATCTAGCCAGCACCTATGACCCGTAGAAAATTATTGCTAGTGGGCTTGATCCTCCTCGGGGGGGTCTTGGCTGTATCCACAGCAGCAATTTTAATTCGTCTAGCGATCGCCACCGCTGGAGTACAGAATACTGGATTTAGCTTATTTATAGCCGCTAGCCGGTTAGTTTTCGCCTCACTCCTGCTGCTACCGGCCTGGCGGCGGCTGGGGCAGCCCTCACCCCAGTCTGTGCAGCTAGCGATCGCCGCCGGAATTACCCTAGCTTTGCACTTTGCCACCTGGATTACATCTCTTTCTCTCACTAGCATTGCCGCCTCCACCGCCCTAGTTACCACCAACCCAGTCTGGGTGGCCCTAATTAGCTGGTTGTGCTTCCGAGAACGGCTCAATAAGCTGGGTGTGCTGGGCATTTCCCTAGCCCTAGGCGGGGGAATTATGATTGCCTTGGGTGATCCCAACCCCAGCAATACAGCCCCAAATCCCCTCCTGGGGAACTGCCTAGCCTTAATTGGTGCTTGGTGTGCCAGCGGCTATCTAATCCTTGGCAGCCAAGCCCAACGGCATGGCTTAGGAATCAGTAGTTATATTGCGATCGCCTACACCACCGCCGCCCTGACTCTGCTTCCCTTACCGCTACTCCTGGGAGCAGGTTATACGGGCTATCCCCTGGCCGTCTATGGCTACATTGCAATCATGGCCTTAGTCTCCCAAGTGATTGGCCACACCACCCTCAACTGGGCTGTCCGCCAGATTTCACCGACCATGGTCGCCCTAGCAGTTTTATTTGAGCCGATCGCAGCCAGTTTATTAGGCTGGCTCATTTTTCAAGAAATTCCCAAATCAGCGGTTTTGTTGGGAGCCAGCATTCTTTTAATTGGTGTAGCCCTTGCGGTTCTGGCCCAAGGAAAACTCACTAATAAATAAAAAAGAATAAAAAAGCTCCCCCAACAGGGAGCCTAAATTCAATGGTACTTAACTAGCCCAGTAAGCTAAGCACCTACTTCATGATTTTGGAGACTACGCCAGCACCAATGGTACGGCCACCTTCACGGATAGCAAAGCGCATCCCCTGCTCGATCGCGATCGGACTGATCAGTTGCACAGTTACCTTAATGCGATCGCCGGGCATCACCATTTCAATATTCTTACCATCGTCAGAGGTAAAAGCTTGGATAGTCCCAGTCACATCAGTAGTACGCACATAAAATTGAGGACGATACCCAGCAAAGAAAGGAGTTTTGCGCCCACCTTCTTTCTCAGTAAGCACATACACCTCACCCTCAAACTCAGTGTGGGGGGTGATGGAACCAGGCTTAGCCACAACCATACCCCGTTCAATGTCAGTCTTTTGGATACCCCGGAGCAATAAACCAGCGTTATCACCAGCTATACCCTCCTCAAGGCTCTTTTTGAACATTTCAATCCCAGTCACAGTGGTGTTGCGAGTATCTCTAATTCCAACCAACTCAACCACATCACCAACCTTGACCTTACCCCTTTCAATCCGGCCGGTAGCCACAGTACCGCGACCAGTAATTGAAAATACATCTTCCACAGCCATCAAGAAAGGCTTATCCACATCACGCTCCGGAGTAGGAATATGGGTATCCACAGCATCCATTAGCTCATAAATTTTATCCACCCATGGATCTTCACCCCGCTGGATTTTGGGATTTTTCGTCATCGCCTCCAGGGCCATCAAACCAGATCCTTTGATAATAGGAATGTCATCGCCTGGAAAATCATAGCTAGAGAGCAGTTCTCTCAACTCCAGCTCCACCAGCTCCTGAAGTTCTTCATCATCAACTTGGTCAATTTTGTTGAGAAAGACCACAAGGCTGGGTACACCCACCTGTCTAGCCAAAAGAATGTGCTCACGGGTCTGGGGCATAGGGCCATCGGTGGCTGCCACAACCAAGATACCACCGTCCATTTGGGCTGCACCAGTAATCATATTTTTTACGTAGTCGGCGTGCCCAGGGCAATCCACGTGGGCATAGTGGCGATTGCCAGTTTCATACTCCACGTGGGCAGTGTTGATAGTGATCCCCCGCTGCTTTTCTTCAGGGGCGGCATCAATTTCGTCATATTTTTTAGCCTGGGCATTACCTAGGGCAGCCAGAGTCATAGTAATAGCGGCAGTTAGGGTAGTCTTGCCGTGGTCTACGTGACCGATAGTACCAATATTGACGTGAGGTTTATTGCGTTCAAATTTTTGACGTGCCATGTACCTGTTTTTCCTTAAATCATTAAGTTAATTAATTAACTACTAAGGGCCAGCAGTAAATAGTGAGGTTACCCATAGCTAACTTTTAATCATTCACTATTAAACCATCAACTATTCACTACTGGCTAATAATTAGCCTTTGCCACCTTTACTCTTACTAATGATGGTTTCAGCCACGTTACGAGGGACTTCCTCGTAATTACTAAACTCCATCGAGAATATTCCCCGCCCTTGGGTTTTAGAGCGGATATCTGTGGCATAACCAAACATTTCTGCCAGGGGAACTTTGGCTGTGATTTTAGCTAAATCCTGCTCAGAACCCTGACCTTCAATCTGGCCGCGACGGGAATTAAGATCACCAATTATGTTACCAACAAAGTCATCTGGCACTTCGACTTCCACTTTCATAACGGGTTCTAGAAGTACGGGGCTAGCCTTCATCACAGCTTCTTTAATTGCTAAGGAACCAGCAATCTTAAAAGCCATTTCCGAGGAGTCTACTTCATGGAAAGAACCATCAACCAAGGTAACTTTTAAGTCAATCACTGGGTAGCCAGCGAGAATGCCAGACTCGCAGGCTTCGCGCATCCCTTGTTCAGCAGGAGAAATATATTCCTTAGGAATTGCACCACCAACAATTTTTGAAACAAATTCCAAGCCACTGCCGGGATCCCCTGGTTGGACTTCGATAACAACATGACCATATTGACCTTTACCACCACTCTGGCGGATGTGCTTACCTTCAGCTTTAGTGGGTTTGCGGATGGTTTCTCGGTAAGCGACTTGGGGAGCGCCTACGTTGGCCTCTACTTTGTATTCGCGGAGCATCCGATCAACTAGAATTTCCAGATGGAGCTCGCCCATGCCAGCAATCACTGTTTGGTTAGTTTCTGGATCTACGCTGACGCGGAAGGTTGGATCTTCTTCAGATAGGGCTTGGAGGGCCTTACTGAGTTTATCCATATCTTGTTTAGTTTTTGGCTCCACAGCCACAGAGATTACTGGCTCGGGAATAAAGAGGGATTCCAAAATAACTATGTTATTTTCTTCGCAGAGGGTATCCCCGGTAATAGTATCCTTGAGTCCTAGGGCAGCGCCTAAATCACCAGCTCTGAGTTCATCTACATCAATTCGATCGTCAGCTTTGAGCACAACTAAGCGAGAGATCCGCTCCTTCTTATTCTTGGTTGAATTCAGGACATAGCTGCCTTTTTTCAAAACTCCGGAATACACCCGTAGGAAGGTCAGACGACCAAATGGGTCACTCATGATCTTAAATGCCAGTGCCGCCAGGGGCTGATCATCATCGGCAATGCGCTCTACCTCGGTACCATCGGGCAGCACACCTTTTATGGCGGGAATGTCGATCGGTGAAGGTAGGTAGTCTACCACTGCATCTAGGAGTAATTGGATACCTTTATTTTTAAAGGCAGAACCACAGAGCACGGGGACAATGGTGCTGCTAATTACACCACGGCGTAGGCCAGTAGCAATTTCTGATTGACTGAGTTCTTCCCCTTCAAGGTATTTCTCCATTAGGGTGTCATCACTTTCAGCAACTGCCTCTACAAGTTTTGTGCGATATTCTCCAACAAGCTTGGACATATCAGCAGGGATATCTGTTTCTTGGATATCTGTGCCCTGCTCGTTTGTGTAAATGTAGGCTTTTAGTTTTACAAGATCAACAATGCCTTGAAATTCATTTTCAGCGCCGATGGGTAACTGCATAGGTACGGCGTTAGCCCGGAGGCGATCGCGCATTTGTTCGACAACTTTATAAAAATTTGCCCCAGTGCGATCCATCTTATTGATAAAAGCAATTCTAGGGACGTTATAGCGATTAGCTTGTCGCCAAACTGTTTCAGACTGCGGCTGTACCCCCCCCACTGAGCAGAAGACAGCAATTACTCCATCCAAAACCCGCATGGAACGTTCTACTTCAATAGTGAAGTCCACATGCCCAGGAGTATCGATAATATTGACTTGATGATCCTTCCAAGTGGTACTAATCGCAGCAGCAGTGATCGTAATGCCACGTTCACGCTCCTGTTCCATCCAGTCAGTCACAGCTGTACCTTCGTGGACTTCGCCGATCTTGTGGACAATACCAGAGTAAAAAAGAATCCGCTCAGTCGTTGTAGTTTTTCCCGCGTCAATATGGGCAGCGATACCGATATTACGTACTCGCTCTAGGGGGACACTACGTGCCACAGTTACCTCCTTGTTTGGGGTTGTCCCAACATATATAAAATCAGAAAACTGAGCTATCAAACCAGAGTATAGCTCGATTTACAATTCTACACTTTAATTTAGACTTTTCCCTCGTAGCTGCCCAGGAGTCACTAAATTGCAAAATCCTAGTAACGCTAGTAACGATAGTGAGCAAAAGCCTTATTGGCTTCAGCCATTTTGTGGGTTTCTTCACGCTTGCGGATAGCGCCCCCAGTTTCATTGGCTGCATCCATGAGTTCGTTAGCCAATCTAATGGCCATGGTCTTGCCGGAACGGGCGCGGGAGAATCGAATTAGCCAGCGCATAGATAGGGTCAAGCCGCGGTCTTGACGTACTTCCATGGGTACTTGATAGGTAGCCCCACCCACCCGACGCGCTTTCACTTCCACCAAGGGAGTAGCGTTGCGGACTGCTTTTTCAAACAGGGGTATGGGGTCTCCCCCAGTACGTTCTTCCACTACCTTCAAGGCATCGTAGATGATATTGTAAGCAAGGGTTTTTTTGCCGCTGATCATCAGGCGGTTTACCAACATACTGACTAGGCGGTTGTTATAAACCGGATCGGGGGTAACTGGGCGTTTTTTGACTTTACTACGACGAGACATAGGTCAGTTTTAGATAATATCAATATTGATCATTTTAGTAATTTGTACATAAAGCATTCAGGCCTTATTTTTTACCAGTCGCAGCCGCACCCGGCTTGGGACGTTTGGTACCGTACTTAGAGCGACCTTGGGCACGGTTTTTAACTCCAGCGGTGTCTAGGGTGCCCCGAATGATGTGGTAGCGTACTCCAGGCAGGTCTTTTACCCGTCCGCCCCTGATCATCACTACGGAGTGTTCTTGGAGGTTGTGGCCAATTCCAGGTATGTATGCTGTCACCTCAAATCCTGAGGTGAGCCTGACTCTAGCGACTTTCCGGAGGGCTGAGTTGGGTTTTTTAGGGGTAGTTGTGTATACCCTTGTGCAGACCCCACGACGCTGGGGGCATTGCTTAAGGGCGGGGGATTTGGTTTTGACCTTGGCACTAGCGCGCTCTTTCCTAATCAGTTGCTGGATAGTTGGCATATATGAGGAGACTGTATAGCGAGTAGAAGTGTAAAAAGTAACCAGTCTTTTAGTATATCTATACTCGGAAAGGCCTGTCAATGGGTTGGGAGGCTTGGCATTAGACTTGGTTATACTAATCTCCTATACCAATGGAGTGAATGAAGCCAGGGGCAGCGATCGCTGCCCCTGGCTTCAGCTCAACTTCTCCACTCCCAAAGAGGGGGATATTGATGGTTTTGAGATAAATTTATTTACTGGCAAAGGACTGACCACAGCTACAGGTGGCGATCGCGTGGGGGTTTTGGAAATGAAATCCACCACCCATCAAGTCTTCTGAGTAGTCTATGGTCATACCATTCAAGTGCTCTAGACTTTGGGCATCAACAATTATGGAGATGTCTTCGCAGTTATAGAGGCGATCGCCCACGGCAACGTGGTCGTCAAAGCTTAGTTGATAGTAACAGCCAGCACAGCCCCCCACACATACTGCCACCCTGATCCTAGAGCAGTTAGATTTTTGCTGTAGCCTACGAATTTCTCGGCTAGCTGTTTTAGTCAAGTAGATCACTAGTGGTTAGTTCACAGATTACTGCTTATTTTCAGGGCTACGGGCGTAGTCGTCTTGGAAGCGAATGATGTCATCTTCACCTAGGTATTGGCCATTTTGGACTTCAATCAAGACCAAGGGGATGACACCGGGGTTCTCTAGGCGGTGGGCTGTGCAAGGGGGGACGTAGGTGGATTGATTGCTCTGAATGATTTCTTCGCGATCGCCGCACACGACCCTAGCAGTGCCAGAAACTACAATCCAGTGCTCGCTGCGGTGGTAGTGCATCTGGAGACTGAGCCGATGGCCAGGCTTAACTTCAATCCGTTTAATTTTGTAGCCTTTACCTTCTTCGAGAATTGTAAAGGCACCCCAAGGGCGCATCTCAGAAATGTGGGTGGCATGGCCATTGGTTAAGTGGGGGGCTTCAGTTACTTCTGGGGAAGGAATCATAGCTTTTGGCTCCTTGACAGTGGTGATTTTTTAACCATAACAAATCTGCCCTGTGGCTAGCTACACCAAAAGCGGGCAGGGATGGTGTTAGCTGTCCACTAATTTCTTAAAAATCTGGATAGTTTCCGGTTAAACTGCGGCCAGGGCGGGCTGGCGGCTATTCCGGATACTGGTAATGGCTTCTGCATAGTCTTTGGCTTTGAAGACAGCAGAACCAGCAACGATCGCATTGGCCCCCGCTTCGAGCACCTGCCAAGTGTTGTCGGCTTTTAGACCACCATCCACCTCAATCCAGGGGTTTAAGCCACGTTCGGCACACACCTGCCGGAGGCGACGAATTTTAGGCACCACTGCTGGAATAAACTTCTGGCCGCCAAAGCCAGGATTGACACTCATAATCAAGATCAGGTCGCACACTTCTAGGACGTATTCAATTAGCTCTAGGGGTGAAGAAGGATTTAGGACTACGCCGGATTTTTTGCCTAGTTCGCGAATTTGGCAGAGGGTTCTGTGCAGGTGGGGAGAGGCATTGTGCTCGGCGTGGACGGAGATGATGTCGGCACCGGCCTTGGCAAAGTCAGCTACATATTTTTCTGGCTCGACAATCATCAAATGCACATCCAAGGGCTTTTGGGTAACTGGGCGGATCGCTTCGACGATTAATGGGCCGATCGTAATATTGGGGACAAATCGGCCATCCATAACATCCACGTGAATCCAGTCAGCTCCGGCTTGGTCAACAGCCGTAATTTCGGCACCAAGACGGCTAAAGTCGGCTGAGAGGATTGAGGGAGCAACGACTACTTGGTTGGGCTGGGGGGGCTGGGGCATGGCGAGCAGTAATCTCCTGGGCAATATTAATTTTGTATTAATTTTACCAGCAGAGGCGATATTACACCTAAATTTCAGCCCCAGCAATTTTCCTAGGCCAGGTGTTGCTTGACTACGGCCACTAGATAAGATGACCACTCAGTTACCATGCCCTGGTCCGCTGCTTCCACCATGACCCGGATCACAGGTTCTGTGCCCGAAGCCCTAACCAAGACTCGCCCCTGACCTGCCATGGCGGTTTCGGCTTGGGCGATCGCTCTCACCAGTGGCGAACATTCTTGCCAGTTCAGCCGGGCAGTACGGTCTTCTACCCTGACATTGCACAGAGTCTGGGGATAGGTCTGAAAACTCTGCTGGCGCAGTTGAGCCAAGGTCACGCCAGAGGATTTAGTCAGGGCCGCCAAGTGCAACCCAGTCAACAGGCCGTCACCGGTGAGGCTGTAGTGGGGGCAAAGAATATGGCCAGATTGCTCACCACCTAATTTGGCTCCAGTGCGCTGCATTTCAGCCTGCACATACTGATCGCCTACGGGGGTACGAATTAGCTCCCCGCCCAAGGCCCGCCAGGCCCGTTCAAACCCCAGGTTAGCCATAACAGTAGTCACCAGCAAGTTACCGGGTAGTTTCCCCCCGGCCAGCAGGGCACTGCCCCACAAATAAAGGATGTAATCTCCATCGATGACTTGTCCTTGGTTGTCGATCGCCATGAGTCGGTCAGCATCACCATCAAAGGCCAAACCGAGGTCAGCACCTTGCTCTAGCACAGCCTTTTGGAGGAGACCCAAGTGGGTCGAGCCACAGTTAACATTGATGCGATCGCCATCGGCCCGGTCGTGTAGACAAATCACCTCAGCCCCCAGGCGACTAAAAATCATCGGTGCCAAATCCACCGCAGCCCCCCACGCCATATCTAAAACAATCCTTAGACCAGCTAGATCCAGACCAGCCAAGCTGCTAGCCAAGTGATCAAGGTAGATTTGACGCAGTTCCGGTCGATCAGAGTACTCTCCAGGAGAATCAGCAGCAACTATGGATCTATCCTTCAATCTCTGTTCGATTTCAGCTTGGTGTGACTTACTTAACTTCAAGCCATCCCCGCCAAAAAATTTAATGCCATTATCTTGGGGTGGATTATGGCTAGCGGAGATCATCACCCCGCCGATCGCACCAGTTAAAGTGATCAAGCTAGCAACGCAGGGGGTAGGGCACAGTCCCAAATGCCATACCGATAGTCCCGCATGGGTTAACCCCGCAGCCACAGCCCTAGCCAGGGTCTCACTGGAGTTACGCGAGTCCATACCCAGCAGCACCACACCAGACTGCCAAACCTGCCCTGCCGCAAAACCCACTTGGACTGCCAAGGCCTCGCTGAGAAACTCGCCCACTACACCGCGGATACCATCTGTACCGAACAGAGACCCCTTAGGGAGGAGTAAATTGCGGCTCAACAGTCCCAAATAATCAACGAAATGACGCGACTTATCGATAATTTGCCCAAAAGCCGTGGCGCGGGCTGGGGAAGATACCATATCCAAAACTCCTCACATTACACACACTTTATGAAGCAGAATACCACCAATCATCCTAATTACTGGATGATCCCTCCAGGTATTCCTAAGTAATACTCCCTACAACTCCGAAAATTTTTTTGATCTTCGATGTTGATCACCTACTCCAATTGGTTGCTAGTTTTAGCCCACAGTTGCATAGAAAAAACATCATTTCTTCAAGTAATTAGCAATTATTCCCCCAGAGGACTGCACAGATTTTGCTAAATTTGGACGGACTCTAGGGAGATTTTTTCTGATACACAATCACTCGATTACCATCAGGATCGTAGATGTACAACTCCCAGCCGTGGCTGGTGGCAATCACTGGGCTAGAGGGGGGATGAGAGATAATTTCCAGTTGTTCAACTACCGCCGGTAGATCACTAACTTGCAAACAAATACTGACACTGCCCTTGGTTTGGGGGATAAACTCTCCGGCATAGTCGGCATGGGGCTGAAAAATAGCCAAGCGGAGCTTGGGTAAGCTGAACTCCGCATAGCTACTCTGGCGGTATGGATCGGGTGCTTGGCTGAAAAGCTGGGAGTAGAAGTGTACTAGACGATCAATCTGAGGGGAGCTAATGGCTACAAAAGCTTCTTGACAAAAAGACAACATAGACAGAAACAGCTTGGAAATGATAATTTTTGGCTAGATTAATTAGAGCAGTTTATTTTTCCCGGGCTAGGGCTGAAAAATCACATATGAAAATCTTGGATCATCAAGGGCGTTTGTTCGGCAAAGTCAGTATCCTCGACGTGGGGGCAGCACTAGTTATTGTTGCAGTCATGGTAGGAATTTTCTTTTTTCCAGGCCCCGGTAGGTCGGCTGCTCAACTGAATAGCCAGAGTCAAGCAGTTGAGGTAGATCTGTTGGTCAGGGGATTGAATGTAAAAAACTCTACGGAATTGATCCAGAAGTTTGAGGGCGATCGCAAAACTAAGATTATCATTCGCAACCAACCCCATGGTGAAGTGGAAGTCAAATCAATTCGTCAATTAGCCAGACTAATTCCAGTTCCTCAACCAGACGGGTCTGTCAAGGCCCTGCCTGATCCCCGTCCGGATATTTTTAGTAATGATATTCTGATGACTATTGCTAGCCGAGCACAGGTAACGAAGGATGGAGCCGTGATGGCTGGTAATAAAGTAAAAATTGGCACCTCAGTGGAGCTAGAGGGTCTAACCTATAATTTCAATGCTAGTGTTATTGATGTACGCATAAAATAGTGGCTACTGTTGGCTCTGCGGCTAGGGTAGGCCGATCAAGCCGAAGCACACTGTATTTTCAAGGGGCTGGGCCAGAGTCCCAAGTGGGGTTGCGTTTTGCATGGCGGCCTATGTTCCTAAAAATCACAGTCGATGCCAGAAACTTTTTAGCCAAGTTGGTACCACATAGTTAGGATTAGTTTATGGTAGTAGGGGTAGTTTTAGTAATGATTTAGCAAACTTTCTGGTCATCAAGGTATGCAGCTGGCTGTGTTTTCAAATCAGGGTTTAAATGCTATGGTAAGCGATCACAGTGAACCCCTGAAGGGCAAAATTCTCATCGTTGACAATGCTCCCGAAAGGTTGCGATCGCTTTCCTCTCTCCTTGCTCAAGACGGTTATCATATCAAAGTTGTCACTGATGGCCATGCGGCCCTCTCAAGCCTCAAAAGCAACTTGCCCGATGCACTACTTCTGGCCAGCGAACTCAAGGATATGAGTAGCTTTGAGGTCTGCCAAGTAGTCAAAAACAATGGGTTGACCAAAAATTTACCGGTTATCTTTCTCAGTAGTTCGTGTAATACGATCGACAAAGTTAAAGCCTTTGAGGTTGGGGCTGTAGATTTCATAGCCGAACCATGGCAAATTCCAGAGGTAGCCGCCCGCCTAGATGTACACATCCAACAATACCAGCAAAACAAACAACTGGCAGCCGAAATTATCAACCTCCAAAACGAGCTACACAGAAAAATTATTGCCCTAGAATCTCTACAGCAGGCTTATACTGATTTGGAGCGATTGAGTAGAATTGACGGGCTGACCAAGTTGGTTAACAGAGATTACTTTAAGGAACACTTTGAGGGATGTTGGCGGCAGATGTTGCGCGAATCAGCCACCATCTCCTTGCTCATTTGCGGCATTGATGACTTCTTTGCGTACAAACAGGCTGTCCCAGAGCAGGCTGACGAGTGTATCCAGAAGGTAGCCCATGGCATCAGCGCAGCAGTAAAACGCCCGGCGGACACAGCCGCCCGGATTGGCGACTGGGAATTTGGGGTAATCTTACCCAAAACCGATGCTAGCGGGGCAATGGCTGTAGCCAAACACATACGCCGTCAAGTAACCAATCTCCGAATTCCTCAGCCGACTCGCGGTTATATTACTCTGAGTGTGGGGGTTTCCAGCGTAGATGCCCGTGCTGATCTCAGCCCAGATATTCTTTTACAAACCACCCACATGGCCCTAAGCCAAGCCCAGACAAAGGGGGGCGACCAAATAATTTTTAAGCAGGTTTCATCTGAACCGGAGTAGCCATGGAACAGATTCCCAATTGGCCTGCTTACTACGATCAGCAGGTTGGTAGGCCACCCCGGAATACACTGCTATTTGCCATGGAACAGTTTGAGGCTCCCCGGGCAGCGGTTGATCTTGGTTGTGGTGAGGGACGCGATACGATCGCCCTATTGGAAAAGGGCTGGCAGGTTTTGGCGATCGACAGTAACCCCCTGGCCTTTACTTATATGCAGCAACGTTTGGCAGCTACCGATCAAAGTCGCTTGACCACCCAAGTGGCCGGGTTCGGTGAGGCTGCTTGGGCTACGGTAGCTCTGATTAATGCGAGTTTTTGTCTACCCTTTTGCCCGCCGCCCCTGTTTCCACAAGTCTGGGCACAAATTGTGGATTCCTTGGAGCCGGGGGGACGTTTCGCAGGGCATTTATTTGGTGATCGCGACACCTGGGCCAAAATTCCGGGGCGTACCCACCACCGTCGCGAGGAAGTTGATCAGCTTTTGGAGTCTCTGGTTGTAGAATTTTGGCAAGAGGAGGAAAATGACGGCATTACCGTCCTCAATGAAGAGAAGCATTGGCATGTTTTTCATGTAGTTGCACGCAAAAATGGCTAATTATTTCTATGGAACCACACAGTAAACCCAGTCGAGTAATCATCGACACCGACCCTGGTGCAGACGATATTTTTGCCCTACTATGGCTCCTCAGTCTCCACAAGCAAGGAATCACCGAGATATTAGCCATCAACACCGTGGCCGGTAATGTTCCAGCCCCTTTGACCTTTGAAGCTGCCCATAAGTTATTGCAATTACTGGGTATGCCAACAATTCCGGTCAGCCGTTCTGTAGACCATACCCCAGACTCAATTCGTGATGCAGCCCCCATCCATGGCAATGATGGCATGGGGAATCTCTCCCACACCCTGCCAGCGGTAGCGGCTGATTTTCAGCAGGCCGCCTACGCTGATGATCTGCTCATTGATAACTTGAAGAAGTATCCCTACGAGATTGATGTGGTAGCAATTGGGCCGCTGACTAATTTGGCCGCCGCCCATACCAAAAACCCTGGAATCCTCAAGTTGGCCAAGTCGATTACAATCATGGGTGGTTCGTTTACCCTGGGGGGTAATGTCACTCCGGCTGCGGAGTTTAACATTGCCTTTGATCCAGAGGCGGCGGCCATGGTTTTGGCCCACAGCACTAACCTCAGTATTATGCCTCTGGATATTACTACTCGTTTAATTTTTACGCGATCGATGCTGCAACAGGTGGTGGCAGTCCTACCAGAAAAACTGGCTCAGTTTCTAAACCACTTGGGTGAGTTTATGTTCAAAGCACACATGGGACACCGGGAAACCACGGGGGTCGAGGGTTGTGCCATGCATGATGCCTCAGCGATCGCCTATTTGTTTTATCCAGAAACCATCTGGCTCCAGCGGGCCCGTGTGGAAATTGAAACCGCTGGCCGGTACACCAAGGGGCAGACTTTGTTTGATCGCCGCCACTTTCCCAAGCCCCAATGCAATGCCCTGATTGGCCTCAGGGTGGATGCGACTGAGTTACTGGCAGTATTTATTGAAGATCTCAAGCTCCTCGCTGATATCTAGACAATTCTTGGGATAGGTCTATTTGGTAACTACTAGAACTCCCATCATTCCGGCAGCGATCGGGTAGTGCACCGCATCCCCAAACCCCGCCTGCTCAGCCAGTTGTACCTGGGCTAGGCCCCCGGGGAATCGGGCCAGACTGTCTTGGATGTAGGCATATTCTTCCAGGCGGCCCAGCTGAGCGGCCGCTGCCACCACCACCTGCTCTAAATACCAGTCCTGCCAAGCTTGGAGCAAAGGCTGGCTGGGTCGATGAAAATCAAGGATGGCGGCTTTGGCCCCAGTCTTGAGGACACGGCGGAGTTCCTCCAGGGCCTTGGGAATATTACCAACATTACGTAAGCCGTAGCCCATGGTGGCTGCATCAAAAGATTCAGCCTCGAAGGGTAAATCCAAAGCATCACCTATCCGCCATTCGATCATCGGGTAACGATCGCTGCTCCGGGCTGCCACGGCCAAAAGTTCCGCCGCCAAATCCAGCCCATAGACCCGGCCACCAAGGCCAACAAATTGGGCCAGCCGCCTAGCTAGGTCGCCACTACCACAGCACACATCCAGGCAGCAGCCGCCCGCAGGGGGGTTACTCCAGCGCACGGCCATGTATTTCCAAACGTGGTGCAGACCCAAGCTCAGCTGATCGTTGAGGCGATCGTACACCGGGGCAATTCGGTTAAAAAGTTCAGAGACACTGGGTTGCATCAACCTACTTGACGCTGACTATGGCTAAGCCCACCTGTTGAGCACAGAGGTGAATTAACTTCACCTCATCTTCAGTGAGAACACAGGGCTGAACCCATTGCAAAGAAAGCACTGCTAAGACTTCTCCCCGGTAGATTACCGGTACAGCCAAGTGGGCTTTCAGACCAAGACTATCGTAGTTTTCACCGCCAGCGCCCCCCGCTGAAGCGGCTTGCATAGCTTTGTTAGCGATCGCATCTTTGACAATCCCGTCACTGAGGAGTGCCTCCCCTAGGGATTCGTTATTACTGTGTTTTCCAAAAGTGCTGCTGACCTGGCCATTATCCACGAGGGCTAAGACGCAGGCATCACAGGCAAAACTATGGGCAAAAGCCGTGGCAATCGGCATCAGCACTGCCGCCACATCCGGGGAGTCTTGCACCGATTGGACGATCGTCGCTAGCAATTCAGTTTGGGCTTGAGCCCTGTGGAGTTCAACTGTTTTGCTCTTAACAGTTTCGTAACTGTCAGCAGCCTTTTGGACAACATTTTTTAATTCATTAGGATCCCAAGGCTTAGTGATGTATTTGTAGACTTGCCCAGAATTAATTGCATCCACCAAGTCTTCCACATCGGTAAAACCAGTCAAAATAATCCGGACTGTATCGGGGAATTCGGGCACAGTTTTGCTGAGAAATTCTGTCCCTTTCATTTCAGGCATTCTTTGGTCAGAGATGATTACGGCCACCTCACCTTCAGATTTCAGTACCTCTAGGGCTGCAACTCCACTATCTGCTTTTAGGACATTAAATTCTCGGCGGAATGTCCGGTATAACAAATCTAAATTATCTGGCTCATCATCTACGACAAGCATTTTGGGTTTTTTGGGTTTCTCTTGGCTCATTAGTTGACGGATAATGCTATCAAGATGAGCGTTAGTGGTGTTCATAAATAGGGGGCCCACTTTGAAATTGCAGTATGAGTGATACTTTATCAAATAACCCTGATTCTAACCTGCCATCCGGTCAAATGGAGAATTCCACGGAAAGTCTTCTCCAGCTCTTGCGTCAGAAGCAGCAAAATTGGATTGCCTGGGGTCAGGCATGTCAGCAGTTGCAAAAATCTGGGCATAGTCCCCAAAGGATTTTTGAGGAGACTGGCTTTGAGCCGGTGCAGCAGAATCAGATTATTGTAGCTGCTCAGGTCTATGCCAGTATTGTCAGTGCAGGAATTTCTCCGGCGGTACAGGAGCGATTTGCCCGCACTGGCAGTGATATTTTGTATGAGCTGCGGATTTTGCCCCAGGGCGATCGCGCCGCGGCGGCCGAGTTCATCACCCAGCGCAACCTCGATTCTGTGGCGGCTGCGGAGGTGGCCAAAGCCATGAAGGACTATGCCCGGCTGCGGAGCCTGCCGGAGGGATTCACCAACACCCCAGGGGACGGGGTAGCTTACCAATACTGGCGTTTAGCCAAGCAGCAGCAGAACTTGCCTGAAAAGTCTCGTCTCATCGTCAGGGGGCTGATGTTTGCCCAATCCCAGGGTGCCAAGGAGGAGATTGAGAAGCTGCTTAGTCCCACAAGTGATTCAGGGGGTAAGCCGCCCCGTCTGCCGATTTATCGACTGGAGAGCGGCGAGGAGTTACCAATTATTGTTCCTCTGGCGGGCAATTGGCCTTTAAGTTTGGAGGCATGGCAGCGGGTCTTGCCAGTGGAAAGCTCTGGGAGTTTTGGAGTGTATCAGGCTGCTGGGGAGTTTGTGGCTTTACCGGGGTGGCAGGTGCTGCGCCAAGTTGGCGAGGCGGTGGGGGTTTTGGCTGATGCTCCGGTTGTGGGGTTGCCGCCGGGGGAGACTGTGTTGCTGGTGTTCGATCGCACCCAGACCACTTGGCGGCCCCAGGGTTATTTTTTATGTGGGGTTGATTCTCCAGAAATTAGTTGGGACTGTGCTAGCCAAAAGATATGGGCCCAGCTGGTTTTAGTACTGCGGCCCAAGTCTGTTTTAGAGCGGGCTAAAGAAGATGATATCTGGGAAGACCAAGAGTAGGATGCCAGGCCGTCTAAGTGATGGTCTACTTGATCCCAGGATAGTTTTGCTTTGCGATGGATTGGTTTTGTGGTAGCAAAATCATTGGCTTTGATAGTAGTTTGGTGAATTGGACATAATTCCCAGGGGATCCAGCAATCTATACAAAGGTTTAATAGTCAATGTGTTTTAGACAACATGGGTTTGGCTGTATTTTTCTTAATTTGGGAATGGTAAATTATGCTTTTAGGTTCTATGCGATCGCTCTTCCCGCGCCACCTTTCCTTAAAAAATTTGTTAGTCATTCCCTTTGTTGTTCAAACTTTTGCGGTCGTGGGCTTAGTCGGTTATTTATCATTTCGCAATGGGCAAAAAACCGTTACGGATATCGCCAACAGCCTATTGTCTGAAATTAGCTCCCGGACGATCGAACAACTTGACAGTTACTTAGACCGCCCTCGACAGATCAGTGCCTTAAACTTACGAGCGATCGAGATGGGAACCCTAAATCTCCAAGACTTTCCCACCCTAGGTAAAGTTTTTTGGAACCAAGTACAGACCTTCGACCTCAGTTACATCGACTACGCCACCACAGAACGCGAATACATCGGGGCCGGATACTCCGGCGGCGGAGCCGAAATCAGCCAAATCCGGTCTCCCCGCCTCGATACCTTTATCAGCATCACCCCCGACCCCCTGGGCAATCCCACCAAGCCAGAACCAAACGAAGCTCCCATTGGTA